>JABAHP010000199.1_pt1 | contig 30849 bp, 19 predicted proteins | sample 7062081 | NCBI WGS metagenome assembly JABAHP01 (sample SAMN14534357, study PRJNA622989) | marine sediment metagenome | biome: marine biome [ENVO:00000428]; feature: marine pelagic biome [ENVO:01000023]; material: deep marine sediment [ENVO:00002113] | place: India: Gulf of Kutch | collected...
ACCATGTTTTGCTCGTAACGGCTTGCCATTGGTTCGTACTGGTCCTTGTGTCCCTGCCACCAGACAAAGCCGGCGATCTCGAAGTCCTGCGAGGCGTACTCCGGGTACTCGGTGGCGAAGTTGTCCAGAATGTCGACCACATTAAAGACCGGGCCAAAACCCAGGGTCGTGGCTATGGGAGCCCAATCGGCTTCGTCCATGAAGCAATCGTCGTACTGCTTGCCGGCATACCAGTTGATCGGATCCGGCGTTGTGCCTATGAGCCACCTATCGGGTGATTGCCCATAGGCGGCATACGTGTAACCGTCGTAGTCGAACTGCGGAGTGCCCGGAGGACAATAATCCCAGCCGATGCTTCTATTGCCGATGGAAGTCTTGATCAGCAGGACCGGTTCGTCGTGGTAGTATCCCATGACGTGTCCAAAGCCAAGTTCAGGCCCGGAAACGGAACTGCTCGCACCAAAACCCGGGGTCAATGGCCCGTCACCGATGGCGGAAATCACGCCGCGGTACATAACGTCGTTACGTACAGTCCACGCTCCCGCCTCGTCGACCAGGTTCGGGAACTTGTTCTCTACCTTCGTAATTGTATTGAGTGTTCCCAGTTCCGATCCGCCGACCATGCCGAATCCAACCATGTTGGATTGACCGGACATAATGTACACTTTGACCGGGTTGTTGGAGTCAGGGGGTGTTGTGTCCGGATCGGGCAGAGGATACGGAATCACCGGACGATCGTTTGAATCGGTCGGGTCGGTGAAGGATGCGGCGACCTCGTACCAATCTCCGGCGTCGTCGCCATCGCTGTCAGCGGCCGTCGGATCGGTCCCGGTGTCGTTTTCGTCGATAAAGATGCCCGTGTTTGTCTCGACCCCGTCTTTCAGTCCATCGTTATCGTAATCAGGATCCGTCGGATCGGTCCCGGTGTCGGAGGCGCTGACGTAGGTGCCGGTGTTCGTCTCGACCCCATCGTCCAGCGTGTCGTCGTCGGTGTCGGAATCGAGCGGGTCGGTCGGAGGGCGCAAACCGGCGCCGGCGATTTCGTCGCCGTCTTGAAGCGTATCGCCATCGGTATCGGGATTGTTGGGTTCGGTTCCGAGCTGGTATTCGGTCAGGTTGGTCAGTCCGTCTGGTTCGAGGTCGTCTCCCGGATTCATAGCGGTGGGCGAAGGCGGACTGGTATACAACAGTTCGTAGGCGTCCGGCAGGCCGTCGCCGTCAGTGTCTTCTACATAAAATATGAACGCCGTTCCCCGGATCGGATCGCCGGTCGGAGTGCCTTCAAGATACAAATCCACCCGCCAGTAGTATGTGTCTGCAACGGGAGCACTGACCGTAACAGAAGTCGTATTTAGATTTGCGTCAACAACCCTGGTGAAATCCGTTACCGGATGGGTCCCGAACCACACGTCCACCCACACATCAGAACCAACATTCGCAGGCAGATTCGTCCAACTCAATTCCACATTGCCGGCAGGAACCGTTGCCCCGTCATCCGGAGAAGGATCCAACGGATGTACCAAATCGAGATGGAAGACCATGTCTCCGGAGATGTTGTTCATGGTATCGTCGCCAATGCCAAAGCCGGCGGTACCGGACATGTAGCGCGTGCCACCGGCGTATTCGTCGGCGGTACGATTAATATAAGGAATTCCAGTCTGCCAGGCCGAGGTGCTGGAGGTCATGCCCACATCAATACCGTATTCGGTGTTTGGCGACAACAATAGAGGTGTATCAAGCGTCCATGTCATGTACTCACTTGCGTTCCAGGTAAAGTTTTGAGTGGCCGTCTCGGAGTAAATCTGTGTAAATGTCGCTGTCGGTATATCGACCGTGCCAACTCGAATGACGTAGGTTTTTGTAGGCTCTGCTTTTTGAGTCGAGGTGATCTGATACGTAAGAGCCCTAAGCATGACTTCCGTGCCGCCGGTCGTGAACGTTTGGCCCTTCGGCCGGCCGGACGTTTTTGCGTCGGACCACCACTTGTCCGTACCAGTCACGGTTCCGTAATTTGCGATATCCTCACCGTCGACCGGGGGCGCAGTAAGGCCGGCTGACATGGTCGCCGCGTTGGCCGAGGTGGCGAGGATGGCCACCGCCAGGGCGGTGAAGGCTAACACTGTTTTGATTCTGCTTCTTGTAATAATGATGTTCTCCTTGAATGCTATTACATAGAATAACAACAGCAACCGGCATTTCTGCACGCTTTGTCCCTTCTCTTGAGAGACTGCTGTATAATTCAAGTCCTATCATACCTAAACTACATCGCATTTTCAATAACTTTTCGGCAATTCAGAACCCCAGGTGCCATTAAAAGCAAGAAAAGCAGGATATTTGTATGAAGAATCGGCTTTTTTCCTTTTTATTGGTACACCGTCACCGTTCACCTCCGTTCCATGAGCCGATTTTGAGGAGCTATGTATATTATCCCGGCCTCGCAGGTATTTTAAAAAGTGCAACTGCCGGATGCGGTCAAGGATCTTATTCAGTATTCTTAGATCTTCGCTTAATTTTTCCGCGTGTGCAACTGCCTTGTAAGCAGACAGGGATTTGGATGCATGAAGGTGCCGGAGTGAGCGGAGAAAATGCGAACCGAAGGTAGAAATGCGGTTAAGTGGAATTGGGGATTTTATACCTTTGAACAGTTGAACAGTTGAGCAGAAAAGTCAGATTTCACAGGTTTTGTTTTCGATTGGAATTTCGGGTATTTTTCTTGACTTTGTGGGCAGATAACATACAATAATTATATATTCATTGATGGGGAATGATTTTGACAGGAGCTGAAATGAGCATGAAATAAAGGCCGCTTAATAAAATTGAAGGAGTATCACGATGAACAAACAAAAGGGCTTTACCCTGGTTGAACTGTTGGTGGTAATTGCCATTATAGCGTTATTGATGGCGTTGTTGCTGCCGGCTCTGGAGCGTGCCAGAGAGCAGGCACAGCGAGTAGTTTGTCTTAACAATCTCAAGCAGATGACGTACGGATGGCTTGCGTACGCAGAGGACAATGACGGCAAAATCGTTAATGGAGAGGCAGGTTATGATCGTATGAGCGGAGGGGAAATCGTCGAGAAGGCCTGGGTAGGGAGGTGTTGGGATTACTCGAATCCTATGGGAATTCCCGAGGATGTACAAAAAGAGCGAATCAAAGAAGGGGCGTTGTTTCCCTACGTAAAGAACGTGAGACTTTACCGGTGCCCGACCGGTCTGGCAGGCGAGATGCTGACCTATGCGGCCATGGATGGTGTGAACGGCCGGAGGAGGGGAGGGACTCAAGAAGGAGTGCACTGGGTGAAGAACCTCTCGGAGATTAGAAACCCGCATAAAAGAATCGTTTATATTGACGAAGGCTGGGTAACCGCCGACAGTTTCGCGGTTCTTTTTGATCGGGAGATGTGGTGGGATGATCCACCAGCCCGGCATGGTGCAGGGACCAGCCAGTCTTTTGCAGACGGACACAGCGATTGGATAAAGTGGAAGGGTGAGTGGACAACAGCATTCGGCCTTGCCGTCATCGGCATTCACCCGCCGGGAAGCCATCATTCGCCAGGTTTTACCTGGGGGGACCATAAGTTTCCGCCGGCTACCAAGGAAGACTATAAAGATCTCTACATGATACAAAAGGGCTGCTGGGGTGAATTAGGGTATACGCCAAGTTACTGATAAGCATTTTTTTGTGCTTATCGATTTTATTTGGATCAGCACCGAATTTGGGGCAAAATTGGAGGGGCAACAAACGTGGTGCAAAAAATTTTCGTTGGCATATGAACGTAAATTGACCGACAGTGTACGAGTTTTGCAGATAGTAGAGGATGGAGATATTGAGGTGGCTTGAATCTTACTCTTGTTGAGACTCGTTAGTCTATAAAAGTGTCTATGATACAATAGAGAATTAAACCATAAAGTGGAACTATAAGACTTTGGTAAAACATAAAAGGAGATATGTCGATATGCAGTAAGGCATCCATAAAACTTATGAAAGCAGCCAATAGACTGGATAGAATGATGTTTTTTCGGATATCCTTAAGTATCTTTTGGTTTCCATCGCCTTTTTTGTATATCATTAACGTTAGTGCGGCTGTTCCAAATACAATTATTGCTAATCCGGGAAGGTAAATAAAACGTCCTGGGGGACCACCTGCCGAAATGTAAACAACTAATGTTAATAGGAAAAGTACGAGGCCTACTATTCTAATTCTCATAAATGATCCTTTTTCTCTTCTTCGCTCATCTTTCTGCCTTTATAACACTATTATATCCAATCACTGCAAGATGTAGAAGAAATTATCAGGTATTTTTGAGAATCCCTCTTGATGTGTATTTATGAGATTGCCGGGCGGATAGTGAGCCGGATGTGTGCTCTGGAAATTTGGCATTAAAAAACAAGCCCCTGCCTGTGAGGAGAGGGGAAGAGAGAGGAATGGCAGGGGCTTAGACGAGAATATAGCGAAATCAATTTTTTATTTATGTCAAAGAACACGACTTTTTTATTTCATCTGATGCTCACAGCAGTATTAATTGTCCATAGGTTCTTTTGCAAAAGATGTGCCAGGTGCGAAAGAAACACATGAAGAAATCACAACTTCTTATTTAATAATGATTTATATATGAAGGGGTGATTCGGCCTGATGAAAGGCAGTAATTTAAATCACCCGATATAACGTGGACAACTTGAAATATCGGGGGGATTATCTTTTGTGTTCTATATCCAGGTTTGGCATCTTGTGTCCTTGCGATCTTATAAATTTTACACGGGCGCGAATATGCTATCAGGCTGTTTGTTTACATGAGAATTATTTGCTGATGTAGACCTATAAAACCCGTGGTATATATCAAAGACACCGATAATCGGCTGTTGAATGTCCATATTGCAACAATTCTATTGAACTGATATCGCCTTTGTGTTATAATCATATTAACAGTTTGGAAATGGGGTTTATGGGGGTGGTAAACTCATTTAACAATACACAAAGAGCATATGCAAACGGGGGAATTAAGAATGGACGACTCTATCCTTGAAAACAGTAGTACCGATGCGGTGAAAAAAATTGACGCCATCTCATTGCATTTAAGAATAGAACTTTCCATGTTGTCTAATTGCGTTGATAACGGTCACCACCGTCTCATCAAGAGCTTAAGTCGCTTACAAGAGTCTTTAGACGATCTCAGAGCTACTATCAATTATCAGGTTTTTGATTTAGAGGCAACCCGCCGAGAAAATGCCGACCTCATGACATTACTTGAGGAAAACGACCGATACGAAAATCAATAAGATTAGTATTCAACGTCCTAACATTAATATGGGACCTGATATTGCATCTGTTTCCTAATCTGTAACGGTCTTATTTCTGTTGTGAGGGGTGGTGGTGTTACGCAAGGGGGTCATTAAATCATAATGAGCATTTCTTTTTGGATTTTAAGCCAGGCGTTTGCTTTAGTTGTGCATTCGTAAGTTTCCGGGGGTCTTAAATCATCAGGCGGGATCGGCCCGTAGCTGCCAACGACGACACGGTCCCACGTAATTTCGACAACGAAGATTTGGCCGGTGCCTTTGTGTTGGCAAAAATGCTTAGTTGTACGTGCCTTATCAACCATGTTTTAAGTTACGTAAAAGTTTCTTTATACTCTGATCCTTCCAGTATAAAGTATAATCTATATATATAGGTATACAAGCCCAGGCTTGCCAATCTCTGTTTTCGGTTACTCATCTTCCCTGGCAGCCCGGCCTAATTCTTCCTTTTCCACCACATAACTTTATACACAGTTTTTGTTTATCGACTTATTCGAAAAAGCACTTTATCTTGTCATTTCAACATCACAAAAATCATTATGGATTTTCATATAATAGCGACGGTCCTATAACAAGATGACCGGCATTAATGGAAATTTCACCTAAATTGAGTTCAAATTTCCCATGGATTAATAAAACAATCCTATGCCGAAAGAAGGAACGTTATCGACCACCCTTTTAGACTGTGTCGCCCCCGGCCTATGCTATGTGACACCCACAGGCAGAAGACTCACTCCGGGGCAAAGAAATCAAAAATTTCGTGTAACATTTCAGCCGTTTCTCCTTTGTTATAAGTGGAAACAGTCAATATTGCTACGAAAGTAAACGTTGACATGACCGAAGAGCCGGGTTGTTCCAGGTTTGCCTGAGGTTTGTTGAATTAAACAACCTTTTTGAGAGTTAAATTTACCTTATTTGGAAGGGATTTATTTTATGACAGAAATAAACGAAAATCCACAAAATCCGGAAGCTCCAGGTAGTGAATCCGGCGCCGATCAGCCTGAAAACGCAGAATCTACCGCAAGTACCGAAGGACGTGTGAATCCGGAACCGGCCCCAAGTACTGAGCAGCATGTAAACTTTCAAGCAGAACAAATAAGCAGGGAAGTAAACAAGGACGCCCGTATGTGGGCGATGTTCTGTCACCTTGGCGGGCTGGCCGCGTTACTTCCGATCCTGCCCGTTGTTGGGGGCATCGTCGCTCCTTTAATTTTCTGGCAGATTAAGAAAGATGAGCATCCATTTGTTAATGAGCAGGGGAAAGAGGCCGTGAACTTTCAAATCTCTATGTTATTGTACGCGGTGATAGGTAGCATCGTGAGCCTTATTACCTGTGTAGGTGCACCGCTAATGCCTGTTATTGTGCTGGCTGTTACTATCGTTGACGTGATCTTTTTACTGATTGCAGCAGTCAAGGCAAACGATGGTTTCCACTATCAATATCCGCTGTGTATTCGTTTCATCAAATAGAGGTTTTACTGCATGAAAAGCAAATACAGGATGTGTCCATACCTAAAAAAATGGTCACGTATTGGCAGGAGTATATATATACTGAGAATGGTCCCCCGGCCCCGCCCCCTCATCCTGTTACACGAGTAGTGGGGCTGGCCTGCTTGTGTGCCGCTTCCACTTGAAAACTGGCTTGGCCTGATCATCAGAAAGCCTGGGAAGTTGTTGGTTTGTTCCTGCCTCACCTTCTTCCAACTTCTTCTTACAGGCATTGGATTTGCCTTTCTACCTGAAAATATATCTTATTTGACTCGTAGAAAATATAACTTGATTTAAATGCTGTACTGTGATAAAATAATTTTTAGTTATTTTGTAGGGATTTTTATCCTTATTTTATAAGATTTTGGGCCATAGTTGTGATATTTTGGCTCAGGTGAAAAGAGTTGGGTGGATGGAGCAACAAGGATGAGTGGGACAAGGATTTCAAACCTGTTTGGGGGATTTACTGTATTGGTTGATATCTGTTGTTTGGTAATTGGCGGCTTTGCCGTAGATACTGCTCTTGCTTTATCCGGCTTAGGCACAGAGGAAGATCCGTGGAGGATACAGTCATTAGCCGATTTTAATGAGTTTGCTGCTGATGCTAATTATTGGGACGACTATACCAGACTTATGACAGATGTTGATCTGGGCGGAAGGATTTATAGTGAGGCTGTTATTGCACCGGATGTTAATAATTTTAAAGACGGATTTCAGGGGACTGCTTTTACGGGTGTCTTTGATGGAAATGGTTACGAGATAATTAATCTGACAATCAACGGCGGCAGCACTGACTATCTGGGGCTGTTCGGTTATGTTAATGAAGGCGAAGTCGGCAACCTTGGCATTGAAGGCGGTTCTTTCAGAGGTAATATTGCTGTCGGCAGCCTGGCGGGTGGAAATTTGTACGGCATAATCAGCAACTGCTACAGTACAGCCTCTGTTAGCGGAGGAGATAATTCGGGATTGATCGGCGGCCTGCTGGGATTTAGTTATGCCGGCATTGTTTCTAACTGCTATTCTACCGGTGATGTCGACGGTTTTGAAGAAGTCGGCGGCCTGGTGGGGGATAATTTTTATGGTAGTTTCTCGAACTGCTATTCTACAGGCGATGTCAATGGTGTTTGGTACGTCGGCGGCCTGGTGGGAGTGAATTATGACAATGTCTCGAACTGCTATTCTACCGGCGATGTAAGCGGTCTCGGTTTTGTCGGTGGCCTGATGGGGAGAAATGGCGACATTATCTCAGACTGTTTCTGGGATACTGATACCCAGACTCATGGAGTAACTACAAGCATTGGTGAGAACCTCGGCACAGCTACCAATGTGGCTGGTCTTACAACCACACAAATGCAGACAAAAAGCAATTTTACCGATGCCGGCTGGGACTTTGTCAACATCTGGGACATCTGTGAGGGAACGAATTATCCAAGATTACTATGGCAGATTCCTATGGTTGATTTCTTCTGTCCGAATGGGATTGATTTCTTTGATTTTTCGTTTTTCGCAGGATACTGGCAGGAAGGTAACTGCGGAGCATCAAATGATTGTGATGGGACAGACCTTGACTTGTCAGGGACAGTCGAGATCAATGACCTTAGAATCTTTGTTGATAACTGGCTCAGAGACTTTTGACCATTGGTTATGTTAACTATCGAGCATGTAATGTGCCTTATGGAGTAATGTAATCCCCTTGTTTTTTTCAAGAATATTGTTCATCAGGCCAAAAATCTAATTTTAATCCGATTAAAACCAGCCTCTTCGGCGCGCCCCACACTTAGCCTATGTTATCCTTCAGAATCTCCCAGAGTGGTCCTCAAGGGTGTTTTGCGCTCACAGAATCGCCGATCTCGTGTTGAGGGGGTAGCCAAGATAAAACGTTGGAATGGCCTTAGAAGCTATCTGGTGGGCAGGATTGGGCGTCCTGTATCGTCTTTTTTTCCTTGCTATTTAGCCTCAAAAGCCCTACAATGATTATGTTATCAACTGCAGGAGGCAGAAGCTATTCGGAAAAATCCGAAAGCGTATCGGGAATAGCCCGAAAAAGGAGGATAGGAAATCAAAAAAATAACTATCATTATCTGCTTAGTATTCTGTGCTGGTTGTACAAAACCAAACCTACCTTTAACAATACCAAGTCTACCTTTAAGGGATCAGGTAAAAATCGGCATGTCTATTGATGAAGTATGGGAATTGTATGGCTATGACAGAAATGATCCTTTAAATACTTACAAGAAAGTCAAATATAGATTAATCGAAGAAAAAGATACAGAGAAATGTACTGTTGCGACACATAGATACTGGTTTAAAAATACGAAGCCTTCCGCCCGGGATCATCCGTATTTACTAACTTTCATAAGCTGCCGATTACTAAACTACGATGAGGTTCAGGAAGAAATTAATAGAAGGAGAGAGCTTTTTGAAAATGACCCTAAACTCAAAAAAGAAATAGACGCCTTATGTGAAGAATACCCAATTAAACCGGAATACAGGGACATTTTAATTGAATTCCTTTATATCTATATCAATCGACCATTGCCTCAATGTATGTCTGACAAAATTCTAATCAAAATTGTGCCTGAACAACCGGATGTTATAAAAGAAACAGGTATTCGTTAAAACAATAGAATACTATATATGATGAATCCCACGATTAAATACAGAACCGTTGTTTAAAAGCAGGGATGATAATAATACCATACCGGCCACGCTTCTTGGATGTCCCGCCCCCGGCCAACCGGAAAAAACTACATTACTTGTCATTTCAGTGGCTTAGGCTGGTCCTTTTTTTGCGATGTTTAGCCCAAAAATTCTGGACAAAGTCCCGCAAATTTGGTATGATTAGTTTTAGCATAAAAAGAGTTAGTTTTTTGGAGGAAGTAAAATGCGGGCGACACATTTTAACAGCTTGTCAGTAGTATCGGTTCTCTTTTTAACTATGGTGTGCACAACTGTTCCTGTGCGGGCGGACGTTAATATTACGGCTGTTCAGGTTGGGGATACAAACGAGGTAATTATCAGCTTCGATGCAACTACAGAGACAAATCTGGTCCGGGCCTTTGCCCTGGATATTCAGCTCGATAACGATGCAAATATTGTATCGGTGGTCGGGCTAAGTGCAGACTATTGGGTATATCCCGGCTCGATTCAGATTACCGCAGACGGCAGGATTACCGACATCGGTTCAATAAGCGCCGATTATGCTGACCTGCCGGGCGATTCATTGCCCGGCCCACCTGATGGCAATGGTGTTACTCTTGAGTGCGCTTCACTGTATGCTCTTGTTGGCCCCGGTTCGCCGAACGCACCGGCTAAATCCGGTTACCTCGCTTCGCTAATAATCAGCAAATCAACATGTCTGTCGATAACAGCGAACGTATCACGTGCCGGACCTACAGGTGTGGTTATGGAATATCCTGACGAGGTTGTTACAGTTAATTATCCTGCCGGCTGCGTTTCTATCGACATTGTCATTCCGGAAGAGGAATGTATGAAGACGAGTTGCCCGGAATATATCGACTGGGAAGCCTGGGGAAAGCCTGACTGCTGGTGCTATTCTAAGCAGTGCCGAGGAGATGCGGATGGGTGCGGAACGGGGCCTTTCTCTGTGGCTATTCCAGAATTGTTCGGCTTGAGAGAGTGCCTGAACAGAATCTATATGCCTCCAGAGTGTATATGTTATGACTTCGACCATATTAAGACCGGGCCTTTCCGTATCGCAATTCCTGATCTGAACATATTCAGGATATACTTCAATAAGCCGGATTTGCTTGTACCGGAGTGCGACAAGTCGTGTTACAATTTCTGGATAATTCCCGATTGTCCGCAATCTGATTTATAAGTTAGTAAACAGATTATGCTTTTGTTCGAAGGAAGTAAAATGCGTGCGGTAAATATTAACCGCTTGTAGGTAATATAGGTTTTTTATCACGCCTGGCAGGACTCGAACCTGCAACCTTCGGTTCCGTAGACCGACGCTCTATCCAATTGAGCTACAGGCGCTTCAATATTTAATCTGTTGTAGTATAGCAAGTTAGTACTAATGCTGTCAATTTCTTTTTAGGTTACTGAAGGTGTGCGAAGCTACCTCAGACGGTGCTTTTACGCCTCCACAGGGTAGAAAGGTGTTGTCGTTCTCGTATTCGGGGCACGGCGCTGCCTGTCCGGCGCCGCAGTTAAAGTCGTATTCAATCGCAGTTTGTTCCGCAAGTCTACTTCACATCCACCTTCAGGTCGTGAATCGACCAAAACAGGCCCGGTACTGAGCCGGTTTGAACGATCTTGATGAACCTGGTTTCCACTGGTTTGGGAAACTTGATAACCGTCAGTGGCTTTGTGCCCTTGCCGGATACAATCGGTTTTCCCCAGCTACTACCGTTAAAAGACGCATAGACCTCGTATCCCCTCGGGTAGTCCCCTCTTGAACCGGCTGCATCCAGTGTCAGGGCCGCGACCGTCCGCTCGATGCCGAAGTCTATCATAAACCAGTCTCCCGGCTTCATGGGCCTGTTCGTGGCCCAGCGGGTGCCTTTGTTGCCATCGAGCGCGTTCTTGACGTCGCCGTTGTTGATGGAAGCTGTTGCTTTGAGGGTTTTGGTGATTGTGCTCTGTCTGATCTTTTGGATAGCCGTATCAGCCTCAGCGGCCAGTGCCTTTTCCTCCCGGAGATGTTCGGCAATCGCCAACGCCTGCGGGTAAGGATACTTCGGCAGCATGGCCAAAACAGCCTTTTTCTCATCGTTTCTCTTTGCAAGGTCTACAGCGGTTTTAAACATTTTCATCCGCTCGGTACCTGACAGGTTGGCCGCCTCCATGCCGGCAATACGGATGTATCCCCTCAGTGCCACTATGCGGTCAACTTCCTCAGAAGCGTATTTGGCCTGGTCTAAAAGATCTTCTGCGGCGGCCTCGTTTGGCCATTTAGCCAATGCACGTAGGGCCTTTGCATAGAGTTGTTTGTTTGCCGATTCCAGGGCGCTTCTTTCAAGTTTCAAGGCGTTGGAATCACCGGTCGCCGCGGCCAGATCGAGAATGAAGCTCTTTGTATCTTCTGTAGCCGGCTCGTAATATCGGGCAACCACCTCGAAACACTTGCTTCGATTATCCGCTCGTGAAAAGACCTTCCTGATTGCTCCTTCGGCGTTCGAAAGGTCCTCGGCCTTCTTGTTTTCGATAACAGCCTTCATTATGGAATCCATGTTGTTCTCAGATGCAAGGGCGGCCAAACCCGTCCAGGACTGTTCCCTCACATCCGGATCATTGTCTTTAACCAGTTTCAGTAAAACGGGCACCGCCTCTGTGCAGCCGCGAGCAATACTTGCCTGTATCGCCGCAATCCTGAGATTCCTGTTGTTTAGCGACTCGACCAGGACGGCGTTGATGCCGTCATCCTTCATTGCAGCGATAACCCTCGTAACACTGTCTCTGAGTTTGGGTGAATCGGCCGTGCTTAGAAGGGATTTAACTACACTGGCATCACCGAGTTTGCTCACCGCGGTGACAGAAGCATCCCGGATAACCGCATCTTCACTGCTGATGTACTTCATTATGCTCTTGAGCGCCGTTTTGTCCCCACGAGCGCCAAGGGCGACGATCAGTTCAGCTTTTTGGTCCGACGAAAGTTCCTCCAGGAGTTCGAGCATGTCCCTGGTCAGCCTCTCACCCTTTGTGCTTGCTACGATACCTAATCCGCCTCTGCGGAGTTTCACATCGCTATCCTTGATAGCCTTGGCTATCAGAGACGATGCCTTTGATGCATCGACATTTGCCAATTCTCTCAGCGCAGCTATGCGGCAGGGACTGTAGGTTCCCGCAAGGACCTTTTCGCACAGGGAAGCCGCATCTTTACCTGAAAGTGAGCGGGCGCATTCGATCATTGCATGCATTTGTGTCGGCACAAGGTTCTCAGCCGGTTTCATGGACAACAGGCATCGGGCCGCATCATCCCCTCCGATTTTTCCGATAGCCTGGATAGCCGCCTTAGCCACGGCGGGATCGCTGCTTTTCGCGAGTTTGCAGGCGGATTTAACGGCCTTTTTGTCTCGGCGTTCTGCAAGGCTGGCAAGGATGCCGACCCTGGCCTTGTAGGGGGCTTTCTCGAGCGCATCCCGCATTGCTTTGTCGGCCTTTTCGCTCTTGAGCCGCTCCAGCACGAGCCTTGCATAGTCGGAAAGGAACTCGTCATCAAGCAGGCCGGACACGGCGGGAATGCATCTGTCCGTACCCACCTGCTGCAGGAAACGGCAGGCAATAGTCTTGCCTGTCTGAGTCGCGTCTTTCGAGGCTACAACGGTAATAAGCTTGTCCTCGATTTTGTTGTACTCGTTGATGGGTGTCTCTTGCAGCAGCGCTTCGGCCTGCTCACATGGATTTGGGTCGTCACCATACTCGTATCCTGCGATATCCTGCCAGACGTCACCGAACGATACCTGTATCATCAAGATACACGCTGCCAATATCACTGCGATTCTCTTATTCATAATTTCGTATCCTATTTTCAAAAACCTCAGATATTAAAATCAGTTCACCGTAGTCGCCGGGCTAACACCGGTCTATATTTGCCACGGCCCGCGCCTCGGCCTGTCTACAAGCCTGTTGGCTTCCTCGTCATTGATAAACTCTTCCTTGTCCGGGTCCCATTTCAGGTCCCTTTTCAGTTTGAAGCAAATGTTGCCGAGATGGCAGACACTTGCAACGCGGTGCGCATATTCCACATCGCGGAAGGGACGCCTTCGTTCTATTATACAATTGACAACGTCCTCGTGCGGAGAGCGGGCCCCATCTTCATACCATCGCAGGCCCGGAGGAGGAAGAGGCATTCCGTTCCATGGCTCGGCCCAGCCTTTTTCACACATATATCCCTGCTTATTACTCTTGATGAGCTTCATGCCGTTCTTGAAGATATATGTAAGGTACTTGTACTCCTTTCCGTCGGGATACTTTATTTCCGTTGGGCCGGTGTGATCAACGCCCATGCCGTGCATCGCACCGCCGAACTTGTGCCCGCCCCAGTCGGTCATCATACCGCCCGAGTAGTCATGCCATGTGCGGAATCCCTTTCCACCCAATCCGTATGCGCTGCCGCAGCGGTAGGGATGATATGGAACCCACGGTGCAGGTCCGAGCCACAGGTCCCACTCGATTGTATTCGGTGGAATCGGCACACCCGGCAGGTAGCATCTTCGTGGCGGACCTCCCGGATTGGCGTGTCCCTCCAGTATCTTGCCGTACCTACCGCTCCTTGCGGCACTGGCATGCCGTCCATAATCCCCGATTACCCTCTGGCTGCCGGAAGAAAAGATGCGCCCGTAAGTTCGAGCTACCTCTACCATCTTGCGTCCCTCGCCTATGGTAAGGGTTAAGGGTTTCTCGCAAAAAACGTCCTTACCGGCTTTCATCGCGTCGATGGTGACCTGCGCGTGCCAGTGATCGGGCGTACCGCACATAATCATATCAATGTCGTCGCGAGCGATTAACTCCCGATAGTCGAAATAGGTATCTACGTTTTTGTTGTTCTTCCATCCCCGAAGCGCGTTGTGTTTCACATCACATGCGGCAATGAACTGGACACGCTTGTCCGTCATCAATTGCCTGATGTTGCCTGAACCTCGGCCGCCCATTCCAATTCCACCCAGTGTAATACGCTGACTGGCCGGCGGCGTACCATCACGTGCTCCCAGTGCCTTTGTGGTGATAATGGTCGGCAGTGCAAGCGCTATACCGGATGACTTCAGGAATGTTCGCCTACTGATTTTCTTTTTGGTTGCCATCATGCGGCTACTCTCCTTTAAATCAATTTCTGACTACTTTTCGATTTTTAAGCTAATACTGATAATAGAGATCATTACGGCCGTCGCGAATAATCATACAATTATATTTGACCAATGTCAATTACAGATTCTTCAATTACAACATCATCACAGCACAAGGTCCAATAGAGCCTTGCAAAAACATTCTGTTTCAGATGTTAACGCCGAATGGAGCGAAGTTCCCATACGTTCATTGTTACGAGCTGTGTCATATCACCCTCGTTTAAGAGCAACTATAATCCTCCTCCAGTAGCGTCCTGGAATCCATATTAGTGCGAAAAATTATGATGTTATGGGCCTTCTATTTTCCTTGAATTCTTTAAATTTCGAACCGTTTCGACTTCTTTTTTCACTTCTTTTAGGATTTTCTCCCAATCCATGTAATGCGTGCGGGAAAATAATTGCGGGCGGTACTGTCTGGTAGATACGCGGGCATAGGCCTCCCATTCCCTGACGGCATTGGTCAGATGACGGACTGCACTTACCTGATGCTTTTTGCGCTTGGGATCAGCCTTGAAAACAGCCAATTCGGCCGCACCTCTTATCTTGTCGGCGTAGTAACGACCCAGAAAGGCCATGGATTCAATATCAGTTAGGGTGGCGGCTAACTCTCTGCCCGGCTTGGAGGTCATCATTATTACCCTCACCCCATCAAGAGATTTTTTCGCCAGCTTGTCCAGCTTGTCGGCTACTTCCATCGGAGTGATTCCATTAAACGTTTTTTTCCTGATGACTGATGACGCATACTCCTGAACCGAGATGATTCCCGAGCCCCGCAGAGGAGGATGCTGGAAAAACTGGTCCACCGGCAGAAAGCCTCGGTTGTAGATACAGCCCTCGGGGGAAAATTGAAAGTCGTTAACCCGGAAGAAGAAGTGGTTGACCTGTGGAACGATCTGTGATGCGGCCGCCCAGGTATCATAAAGAAGGGTGGGTTTTGCCTCCGGGAAACGATGCTCCAGACGCTTTTCGAAGAAGTCACGGGTCAGGGTCAGGTCGTAACCCAGTCGGCCCCAAAGCATAAAACGGTACCAGTGTTTGTTGACTTCCAATTCGCCTGACAGGTCAGGATTCTTGCTGATGAATTCACGGCCCCATACAAAGCCGTCCGGTCCCATATAGAAGCCGGCTTCGAACCGCATCAGGTCACGAGGGACATTCTGAAGAAATTCGCGTACGTAATCGGCATCTCCCCAGCGGAACACGAAAATATCATCGTTACGCAGGTTCAACCAGCATGGTACCTTGTGACGTTCCAGGTCCTTTCTGTATTCAATATCAAGATAAGGTGACGTGGTTGTCGAATAAAGACGCGCGCGGGCGTATTTATGGCCGGTATTGAAAGGACCATCGAAATCATTAAAGGCATCTACAATCCTGCCGAGGTTGGCCTGATGCTGACGGAAGATGAAGCGAATCTGACGTTCGGGATTTGCCCGCTTTGCATCCATAACAGCCTGACCATAAGTGAGCCAAAGCCACTTCTCAATACCGCCGACGTTTTTAACACGTTGTCGGTCCACGTGCTCGCCGGCGGTTACTCCGATTCCGTCGACTTGGGGATAGGTCTTCAGGAATTCTCCAAGACAATATCGCATGTATTCGATGGTCTTCTCGTTGTCCGGCATGTCGTTGATTCCGTGTTTTCCTTTTGCGCCAAAGGTATAGATATTCCAGTGAAAGATGTAAATTTCAATACCGCGAGCTTCGGCGTGGTCGAAAACCCGGTTCCAGAAGGCAATTTTTTCATTTAGGGAGATCTTTTTGACTACCTTGAAGCTTTTTGGATCGTAGATATCCAGTTTGTTGAAGTGACGATCAGTGCCTGTATCAATCTTTTCCCTGAGCACACAAACATCATCGTAACCAATGTCGGGATATTTATCCAGCTTTACCAATCCCGGGTAAGGGTGGGTCGTCCACAAGCTGAGTACGTTGTAACGATTCCGCGCCAGCGTATCCAGGAATTCTTTCCAGAAACCAAAATCCCACAGGACCGGGATGTTTTGCCCGGCAGCCGTTCCGGTGTCGTCATAGCTGGGTGCCCGGGCATCGAAAGGGATATTGAATTTGAGCCCGCGACGAAAAACATAGGGCTTTCTGGCCTTTTCCTGCAGGGCGTCGAGTCGGCCTCCAAGCGTAATCGTTTCGGCCAGTTCCAGACCTCCATACATGGCACCACAGGAATCGCCTCCTACAATTTTGATCACATTGTCTCCCTCTTTGCGTATGCGGAATGCCTGCGGCCCCATACCGGTGATGCTAATCTCGAAGATAATTTGCAGATCCCCGGGTTTGCTGTCGACGCCGTAACCCGCATCGGCCAGGATACTTTTGATTTCTCTAACGGCGAAGGAAACCATCGGATCATTTTCGTCAAAGGTTATCGCCACCTTCTGTTTGGCATAGCAACTGTTAGTTGTAGTAAGGGCAGTTGCAAAGATGATGAGAAATAATAGTGCCGTTCTTTTGTTCATGAGTCTGTCTCCTTATGTATTACTGCACTAAAAATTTCTGTTCTTAGTTTCTTCCCTCTGATTGTATTAAATAACAGGATATTATCATAGTGTATTCATTTTCTGCCGGCCGGGTAAGATTTGCCGCCAGGCAGACTGCGATTAAGTTTTCGTTGAAGGTCTTTGAGGCGGTTTGTCTCATCAAAACCGAGCATGATAACAGGAAATGCGGTATTGTTGTGAAACAAAGGCTCATCCATGTCCACCCACTTGCGGCAATACGCACCGTCGGGCGTTCCGGGAATCGGCGAGAAATCCGCTAACATTCCCCGGATACCCAGACTGTTTGTAAAACGCATCGAAGCTTCGAGATCTTGGATATCGATTTGAGGGTGGCCGAGTATTTGATATGCAGTGATGTTTTGAGGATCGGCACCGGCAGATAAAAGGTGTTGGACCGCCTGTTCGAGTTCATCGGAGGTGACTTTGGAGCCGGTTTGCCGCTGCCATTGAAGCGAAGCTGATTCAAAGCCAAGGTAGAAGGTTTTAAATCCCGTCAGTATCATCAGCTCAGCGAGTTCACTCGTAAGGAAACGCGCGTTCAGGGCGTTGGGGCTGTGAAAGTTCACTTTTATATTGCGGTTTAAGACTTCGTCCAAAAACGGTATAAGGTTTTTTTCGGACTCGAAAAGCAAAGCATCGTCGTAGAAGGCAATATTCTCTGCGCCAAGGCGATACAATAATTCTAACTCGTTTAAAGAGTGTTCAATGGGCCTTGCTTTGAATTTACTATAAACTTTCGGCACGGAACAGTAAGTGCATTTGAAGGGACATCCTTCAGTCAGTTTAAGAACACCGGTCCTTATATTTTCGTATGCCTGCCAAAAGGGTGGCTGATTCAAGTCAGGGGCAATTCCTAAAAATTGGAAGAGAGGGTCAAGGTTCGTCCCCGGCACTATAAGGTCGGCGTCTAATGTTTGTGCGTGTTTGTCGCAGAGAGTCACATAATTGCCGCCTAATATGATTTTCGTACCAGGCCAGGCATCGCGAATGTCCTCTATTACCTCCTGAACACCGGGATACCAATAGGTCATCATGGTTTGAATAAGGATAAAATCACACTGCTGTTGGGCTGTGATAAAATCTCTGAACAGCTCCCGTGGCAGGCCAAATCGCCTGAAGTATCGCGGGACCGCTTCCAGACATGAAGGTCTGGGGATCTTTTCACGGTAAAAGCGCCCTCGCCCCCACAAGTCGGATTCAAGCACGGTTTGCTTAACGACGAAAGGATGCAGCCTGTCAAGATAATCGAACAATATAACATCAACGCTGTCGCGCATATACCCGGCGACACTCAGGAGGCCATACGGTTTAAGCCAGAAATCGTAAGCGGCAAAGTCATAAATCGGCGGATTCACAAGCAATATTTTCGGTTTCATAATCTCGTCTATAGACTCGGTGCCGGATTTTTGCTTGCGACAGTACCGGCGTGTTTGTCGTCCGGAAGAGCTATTCGTAAGTCAAAAGGTTTTGTTCTGATAAAGTCGAGTACCTGAACCTCACTAACAGTTAAAGTACGCTCCGGCGTAATTTTAAAACGGACGTATCGCGCACGAACAGGCTCAGGCGGAACAAGTTCATAGTTAAAACCTGTGGCCGTTTCGTCATCGGGCATCATATGATTGACAGGTAAGTCCTTCCTTCGTAAATTTATTGGGAAATATCCCCGGCTTGTATAATTTTTACCATCCGTTGACGTAAGCAGTTCGACCTTGTCCTGTACCTGTCCCTTTAGGGCGTCCCACCATGGCCAGCCGGCACTGAGGTGAATACGAAAAGCCCCGCATGACTGTGGGGAACCCAGGTCGACGGTTATTTCAGGATTTGTGTCCTTATCCCAACAGAGGGCATATCGAGGACCGATTCCGCCGGCATATGGAGGGCCGACGATTCCGTCGGTGAGTTTGTTCCCATCTGGATCACCGGCATCCCATTTATTATTCGATGGAACGGATACTGTATAATCTTTTCCTTCGGCAAGATTTTTTCCATACGTCACCCACCGCGACACATATTTTTCACCACCAACGTCTTTTCCATCCGAGTAGCCATACCTGATATTCGGCAGGTCACCCTTTAGTTTTATACGCAAAGAATTTACAATGGGATGGTCCGCCCCCCCGATGTTAATGTTGTATTTATAGGGAACAGTTTGTATCAGCTCTGTGTGGCTGCGCTCGACGAGTGAATAATCCTGCTGCAATTCACTCCAGTCGAATGTTACCTCGAGAGGCTTAAAAGCAGCGTTCTTAGGCTTGTGATTAACTTCCATTCTCACACTATAGATACTGCATGCGCTTGTACCTGCCTGTGAACTGTTGAGCAGATACTTGAACAATATCGAACGGGTAGCAGTCGGCACGTTATCTATAATTTCGTAATGAATTGCATCCCATGGAGGTTTAGTCCGAGTAAGCGAGTAAGCGTTATTCCATGTTTTGCCGAAATCAAATGAATGGAACAATTCAATGCGTGATTCGGGTGCACGGTTGTAGAACCTGCCGCCGTAGTTAATTCGCGTAATGTCACCCGGTGCGTCAATCCTGAATACGACATAAGCTTGCTTTTTGGGCTCGATGGCGTGCATGACACCCTGATAGCCTTTGTGTTTTTCTTCAGAGACGATATTCTCTTGCTCAAAAATATAGGGCAAATAGTTTTTCCCCTGTAAATCGGGCCAAACGACAACGGAACCGGTCTGGTCCCCAATTCCCACATACACAGTGTTTTTTCCCAATAACAGCTTAGGCTGGGTTTTGCTGTTGAGCATTGTAATAGTCTCAAATTCAATGTTCTTCAGGCAGGCGTCTGACGGCGAAGTATTTGCCTTCAGCGTCACCTTGACTAATACTTCGTATGAGCCGTTAACTTCATTAACTAAGTTCAGACTAATCGGAATTTCACCCGTTTTGTCGTTATTCCATACCTGTTTCCAGGTCAAGCCATTTGTAGTGCTGATAGAGAGAAGGTTGATATCGGCGCTTGTTTTTCGCAGCAGCACAGCTTTTATCAACAGTCGCGTAATGACATTGGTGCCCTCGATTTGAAATACCACCTCGCCGATTTCACCGACCTTGTCAGGAACAACCGCGTCAGGCTTTATCATTTTACAATTAGAAATGCTATGAGCTGAATTCGGCAAAGAATCTGCAGTTACAACCGGTTTGTACGTCCGAATGCCATTGCCACGAATTTTATAACGTGTATTTGTTTCTTCGGGATCCTTTCCGTTGTTGGAAACATAGTAGTCATTCGAGGTACCGAGACTCCTGTAGTAACGTGTATACACCTCGTTATCCCTGAGGTTAAGTATATAGCGGTGACCACGATCCCAGTTATTGTAATAGTAACGGTATTTGAGCCCGCTTGGCTTAAAACATCGGTATTCCTGTGCGAGGTCTCGGGGACAATCGGCACCGGTCAGGAATCCGTTATTACTTCCGGCGTTTAGGCAGTGGTACCTTGCTATGTGTCCCGGTTCGATGCGACCTTTAGAAACCGTGCATCCACCATCCTTGCCGATATCCTCAACACCGGCAATTGTCCGGTCGTCGCATAAAGTATAAAGCGCAGACATACTGTTATCGTACATGTGCCATCGGCCGTCGTATTCCACCTCCGGGACGGTGTGCAGCGTGATATCCCAGAACTTGACATTATATCCCATAGCATCCCATATGGAACAATTGATACCTGCTATGGTGCTACACATCGTATAGCCATAATCATTGAACTGGCGAATAGGGTCGGTGCATTCGAGCCCGTGTATCATCATTGGACTTGTCTGGCGGCGAGCGATATGATTGAAGTAAAACATGGCCCAGCATTTTTCAGCCGCAGTTGGCCACTTGCCGGTTATGCTGTGTATCATACTGTCTATATCGTAATAGTCGGGCGAGGCATCAGTAACGACCTTGATGTTACAGACCTGTGCTGCACTTAGTGAAACCAAAGATGCTATCAGGATAAAGACTGATAGAATGCTGAGTTTTGCTCTTACTCCTATGTCTTTAACCATAACGTATCTCCGGCATGGCCATATCTTATGCTGACTTCCAAAGGCAATGAATTAATCAGTATCTTTGTACTTTTTTCGCAGTCTTTGCAATTCTGCCTTTAACTTTTTGACGGTGCCTGCGTATGACGGGTCGTTAAAGACGTTTTTCATTTCGCGCGGGTCTTTCCTGAGGTCGTACAACTCCCACTCGTCGATGTCGTGGTAAAAATGTATCAGTTTGTAACGCCGGGTTCGCACGCCGTAGTGTCGCTTTACGCTGTGGACTGCGGGGTATTCGTAGTAATGGTAGTACATTGATTTTCGCCAGTCTTTTGACCTCTTTCGGCGGAGAAGATTGCGGATGGAGCGGCCCTGCATATCGGGCGGCTTTTCGACGCCGGCAAAGTCCAGAAATGTCGGGCCAAAATCCAGGTTCAGAACGATGTCCTCATTGACCGACCCGGGCTTAATCTCCTTCGGGTAGCGCACCAGCAGGGGCATGCGCAGGGATTCTTCGTACATGAAACGCTTGTCGAACCAGCCGTGGTCGCCCAGGTAGAAGCCCTGGTCCGAAGTATAAAAGACGATGGTGTTTTCGGCCAGGCCCGAATCGTCAAGGTAATCCAGAAGGCGGCCTACATTATCATCTACCGAAGCGATGCAGCGCAGGTAGTCTTTTATGTATCTTTGATACTTCCAGCGGATAAGGTCTTTGCCCTGGAGGTTTGCCTTCTCGAAGGCCTCGTTCTTGGGATTGTATGCGGCGTCCCAGAGCTTTTTCTGCTCGGGGGTCAGGTTCCCCGGAGGCACTAATTTCAGGTCTCTTTTGTCCATTGTCTTTTCGATGCTCATATCCTGTTCTTTCGCGGCCCTTCCCCGGTTGGAGTAATCATCGAACAGGTTGTCCGGCTCCGGTATGGTGACATCGTCATACATTGTCAGATGTTTCGGCCCAGGCTCCCACCTTCGGTGCGGCGCCTTGTGGTGATACATCAGGCAGAACGGCTTGTCGGCTTTGCGCTCTTTGAGCCATTTTAGGCAATGGTCGGTGATGATATCGGTGGTGTAACCTGTGTATTTCTTTCTCTGTCCCATCTCTATCATGGCCGGGTTGTAGTACGTACCCTGGCCGGGCAGGACATTCCAGTAATCGAAGCCTGTCGGATCGGTCTTGAGGTGCCACTTGCCAATCATGGCCGTCTGATAACCGACCTTCTGCAGCAGCTTCGGGAAGGTCTGCTGGGAACCGTCGAACCTCTTCCTGTTATCGATGACGCCGTTGATATGGCTGTATTTACCGGTTAAAATCACGGCCCGGCAGGGTGCACAAATACTGTTCGTACAAAAGCTGTTCTTGAAGATCATTCCCTCTTTTGCCAGGCGGTCGAGGTTCGGTGTCTTGTTTATCTTGCTGCCGTAGCAGCTCAGGGCGTGCGATGCATGGTCATCGGTCATGATAAATATAATGTTGGGGCGTTTGGCTTTCACTCCCATCATTTGGCCCATACTATTACAACTCGGCAGCAATGATAGCGCCATCCCAGAGGCCGCCATTGAACCGATTGTTTTCAAAAATTCTCTTCTGGTTTGTGTCTTCATTTTTACTCCCTTTCTATATCAATAATCCTTTCCAGCGAGACTGTCTTTGCAGGATTTGCGCCACTTTGTTAGTATTGCCTTCATTGACCGTAAAATTTCAGGTTTTTCTTCAGACAGGTCTTCTTTCTCACCGGGATCTTCTATCAGGTCAAATAGCATATATGTTCTGCCCTTGTTCTTGCTGTAGATTTTGTAACGGTTGTCCGTTAGCGAGATCTGACTGCCGGATTCGAAGGCGATGGGGACGGGACGATTTTTCATTTTGCCTTCAATCATAGGCAGCAGGCTGACACCGTCAATCGGTTTCGGCTGCCCTTTGGTTTTGAAATTAAGAACGTCCAGAACGGTAGGAAAATAATCCGACGTGCAGCACGGGATATCGGTTACTCTTCCAGCTTTCACGTGAGCGGGCCATTCCAGCACGGCCGGTACACGGACACCGCCTTCGAACAGACTGCGTTTTCGTCCGCGCAATGGACCGGCCGAACCGCGAGTACGGCCCCGCTTTCCATCTTTTCCTTCGGGCCCGTTATCACTGCAAAACCATACCATCGTGTTATCTAAAATACCTGATTCACGCAACTGTTTACGAAGCCGGCCCATCTGCTCATCCATCGCGGTAACACAACCATAATAGTGCTGCTCATCTTCGCTGTATTGCGAATACATCTTTCGATACTTAGCACCCGCTATTACAGGCAGGTGCGGCGTATGAAACCAGACAACAGCGAAAAAGGGCTTCTTGTTTTTTACAGCGTTCCGGATGAAAGGAACGACCCTGTCCATGATGACTCGACTGTCATCGCCGTCAAGATTTTCTGTTGCTTTTGTACCGTCTTCTTTCCAATAGTAGGTTCCATAATGCTCGTTTGATTCGGGCTTTTTCATAGGATCCCAGGTCGGGACCTTTGCTTCTGTTGAAAAGCATATATCGAATCCGTTTTCCCACGGGGGACAGTAATGTTTTGCGCCTCGCGGTCCCCCGCGGTTCGAATCCTTTTCTGTTTTGGTCAGTGTTCCCAAGTGCCACTTGCCGAAATGTCCGGTAGTATAGCCCTGTGTTTTCAGGGCCTCTGCCAGCGTGATTTCGGCCGCGGGCATGTGACCTACGTTGGCGAAGGTGATTCCATAACGGTAAGGATGACGCCCTGTCAGGCAGCTTCCACGTGTCGGTGAGCAGACGGGCGCTGCCGAATAGAAACGCGCCAAAAGCAGGCCGCTTTTTGCCATCGCATCAAGGTTGCCGGTTTTAATTATCGAATTGCCGTTAAATCCCGTGTCGCCGTAGCCAAGGTCGTCGGTCATACAAAGGATAATATTCGGTTTGTCTTTGACTTTCTTCATTCCAGGGGAATTCCGAGGCAAAACCAGGGCAGCGACACAGCCGGTAACCGAACGAAGAAAATGTCTTCTGCTAATCATAATGCTTACATTCCCGAAAAAAATGATTTACCCTCAACACATTTGGGTTATACTGTAAGCCGAATCTATTGACCATGATAATCTATGTCGGGAGCTTTGTCCAATCAATTGATATTGTTGTTGAAAACTATAACATCGTGGTATAATACCGAATAGAAACACAGGAACAGAAGTAGCTTGCTATATTACGGTTTGTGCAGTATTTGTTTTATGCACGGGCAACGGATTATTGTAATAATGAAGGTTTTGAAATAGCAAAGCTAAAGAAACAATTAGGTTCGATAGATGTGTTTTCGGTGGCTTCCGGTGCCATGATAAGCTCAGGCCTGTTTGTTTTGCCCGCCTTAGCTTATACAAAAGCCGGGCCGGCCGTAATCTTAGCTTATCTTTTTGCCTCCATTTTGATAATCCCCAGTGTTCTTAGCAAGGCTGAATTGGCAACGGCTATGCCCCGGGCCGGCGGAACGTATTTTTTTGTCGAGCGTAGCATGGGACCGATTTGGGGAGTCTTCGGCGGATTGGCGGGCTGGTTTTCATTAGCGTTGAAGAGTGCCTTTGCCATTGTAGGTATGGCTGTGCTTATCGAGGTTGTAGTGCAAATGGTTTTCCCGGTAGAGCTGGCGCCCTGGAGTCTGAAAGCAATCGCAGCAACCTGCTGTCTTGGTTTTACTGCTCTGAATATCGTCAGCGTCAAACACACGAGCAGATTCCAGGTTGTACTTGTCTTTGTATTGCTGGGAATACTTGCCGTCTTTTTGCTTTTAGGTGCCGGTGCGGCTGAAGCGGCCAGATACAAAGGCTTTCTTGACAAAGGATGGGCGGCGGTATTTACTACGGCAGGCTTGGTTTTCGTTAGCTTCGGAGGTCTTACTAAAGTTGCCAGCATAGCGGAAGAAGTTAAAAATCCCGGTAAAAATCTGCCGCTTGGGATGATATTGGCCTGGTTCGTGGTAACGCTGTTTTACATTGCAGTTATAGCAGTCACTGTTGGTGTGGTTGATGGCGGCGAACTGGGGGTAAGTTACGTACCGATATCGTTGGCCGCGTCTAAATTTATGGGCACGGCTGGATTTGTTATTCTGGGCCTGGCTGCGATAGCCGCTTTTGTCACTACGGCAAACGGCGGTATACTGGCAGCGTCACGTTCTCCATTGGCCATGAGCCGGGACCAACTACTACCACCAATATTATCCCAGGTTAATGAGCGGTTCAAAACACCTCACCTTAGCATTGCGCTGACGGGCGGCTTTATGATTGCGGCGATAGTATTTCTCGATATTGAATCGCTTGTAAAAACTGCCTCGACGTTGATGATAATCCTTTTTGTTCTTGTCAACACGAGCGTGATTATCATGCGTGAGAGCAGGATACAAAGCTATCGGCCAATGTTCAAATCGCCGTTATATCCCTATATACATATTTTTGCTGTCATTGCTTATAGCGCCTTGATAGTGGATATGGGCCGGATACCGCTGTTGATTACCGGCGCTTTCATTGCCGTCAGCGGAGCGTGGTATATCTTCTATGTCAGGCGGAACGTCAGCAGGGCATCGGCGGTTATGCATGTTGTGGAAAGAGTTACCGCCAGAGAACTTAAGACCATTACGCTTGAGAATGAGCTTCGAGATATTCTGCTGCAGCGCGACGATATCATCGAGGACAGGTTTGATGAGTTAATACGGGAATGTGAAATCATAGATATTCAGGGCAGGATGCACTCAGATGAAATGTTTCGGGCGGTTTCCAGGTTATTGGAGCCCAGACTTGATGTCAGTGAGTATGTGCTCTTCGAGAAGTTTCTGCACCGTGAAGCCGAAGGCGGTACCGTGGTGCAGCCCGGATTTGCCATACCTCACATAGTTGTGGAAGGTGTTGACAAGTTTGATATTCTGCTTGTCCGGGCGGCTGATGGCATTGACTTTCCACATGCCCCCGATCCGGTCAATATAATATTTGTTCTGGCCGGCAGCCAGGACCAGCGGAATTACCATCTTCGCGCCCTGATGGCCATAGCACAGATTGCCCAGGAGAAGGACTTTGAGCAGCGATGGCTTGCGGCCAGGGATACCGCCGCTATACGCAATTTAATTCTGCTTTCCACAAGAAAAAGAGATACAAAATAATAAGCGTACCGATCGCTATCAATGTGGCTTGGTAACTCAGACTTATGGTAACGACGCTTTGCCGTGTTTATTACAAAACCTCCCTGTCTTCATCAGGTATTGTCAGCTTCGCATCGATAAAATCTTTATGTGTTAATTTGAGAGAATTTGAAATTTTGCGAATTTCCTCGGTTTCGTCATATGACGTTTTTTCCGAAGCGTTGGCAATCCTGAACAGACACTTGATAAAGTTTCTTCGCTCTTCCAAAGTTGTACAGTCGAAGAAACCTCGTGTAAGACGGAAATAATCAAGGCCCTGCAAGGTTTTATCACAGCTAATTTGCGTTACGATTTGTGCCTGCTGCTCAGACAGGCCCCATTGTGTTGAAAGAACTTTCTTGATGGTACTTTGTTCTCCCTCTGAGATATCCGAATCCACGGCCGAGATTCGAGCCAAAATTCCCGCTGCAAGGCAAAGCTTCTTGACCTGTTCCGAGGGCAGGTCAAATTTTACCCCCTTCTTTTCGCTTTCCGATTTAAGGTTGTAATAGATGTTATTTTCTATGTAATCATCGATTTGACTTTCCCTTTGTGCGGCAGATTTGTAATGTTGGTCCCGTCCGGTCACAGCCGATTTTATCATTTTTGAAACTCTCGCCAGCAAGCCGACGTTCAAATCCGACACACCTTCTTTGACTTCCTCAAGAAGAGCTAATTCCTCTTCGGTAACGACTCCGTCTGCCTGGACCAGATTCTCCAGAGTGGAAACTACGAATTCCTTGTCTTCCTCGGATTTGATTTGCTCTAAAACCGATTTAAGCAGAGCTATTTTTTCTTCGGTACTGACGGGCGAGTCCATGTAAATTTCCAAATGCGACCATTCTTCGCCTGTAACATCCTCAAGATTAAAGAGCAAATCCTTCAGTGCGTTGATTTCCTCGTTTCGCAGTTCGCCGTCAACCCATGCAGCTGCGATCACCAACTTCGCAAGGTCCATAATGAACTTCCTGTCAGGCATAACTATCTCCTTACTATGCTTTACTGTAGTTGTTAAATTTGAGCCTCTTTAGTTTGAATGGTTTTGAACGATTTCAATATGAACCCGGCCAGTACAACTACTACCGCGCCCATGATTATCCACAGCAAAACTTTATGCTTCTCCGTCCAGGCCAGAGGTTTTGCCTCGACCTGTCCAAAAAGCGGATTATCTATAACAGCACCCAGATTAGATGCCCTTGCCTTAACTTGCAGGGGATTATTCAGTCTTTGCGCAAGGTCGTATCGCGGCTTAACCGCTGATGGTGACCCGACGTAAAGTGTAGGCGCAATATCATCCTTTCCCGGGAAGACTATGTTGTCCGCTATCATTTTAGCTGATGTCGAATTTATCGTCAGCGGCTTATCATCGTAATTGCTGATGACAATCTTTAGATACCTGTAAATACGCCTGCCTGAGGGAACATGTAAAACCAGATTCTGGCGTTGTTTGCCGTTTGCCTCGCGATATCTGTAAATCGTGCCGCTGTCTATTTCTCTCCACGGCACTTCAACTTCTTTGAATCGTTGTCTGTTATCTTCGCTGTCAATCTTGACCTTCCGTGTAGCCACATCCCTGCCCTGGATTGTGACATACCTGTAAAACGCATTGTCGGCAACATCCAGTTCAATTTCGCCTACCGGCAGATGACGATACGCAAGGTCGTATGTATATATGCTCGATTTGTTCTTTTCGTCCTCCATGTGCTCTATCTGTACCATCTTCACGGGCTGGCGCTCCGCAAGCTTACTTTCATGCTTGAATGCCCTGACCGCATTTATAACGGGACTTTTCTCCTCTGTCGACATCGGCTCAACGGTAATCCGCAGATAGCGGTAATCGTTCCCGGGCAAATCAATCTTTTCAAAACGCGTGCGGTAATCAACGGCAAAAACAAACGCCGTATCCACGACGGTAAAGAACTCGATATTATCATTGGAGCCTTCAACCCTCACAGCGCGCCTGAAGTTGTCCCCGGCTGTTTGCACTTCGATGCGATTCTTTAGAACCTGTTTGCCGAAGTCCAGCGTTACCATTGCGGCTTTATCCTCCTTTGTTGAGCGGTTTATTATCGCCGGGTTATATATGAAGCTTTGGGCGATGTCTTTTGGCCTGGCGAGTACATATGGAATCTGCTCACCGACAGCGTCTATAAGCCGAATGTCGGCAAGGTCGAGCCTGGCCGCGTCGTAAATATCAGGTGTAAGTGTCAGCCTGCAGTACTGGCCGGCACCTTCTTCAATAGTAACCTGGGCCTGATATTTCCACTTAGCCAGGTCAAGTGCAAAAACATTGCTTGTTATCCCCAGCAGTAATACAACTATGACCAAATTTTTTGACTTTGTCATCTTTAGACCTCACAATCACTATTCCATACTTTTCTCTGCCAGCATTGCATCGAAAAAGCCCTTTTTTCTCAGATATTGATAAAGATAAGAGACGCCCACTAATGTAATACCCGTGGCCAAAAACGCGGCGATTCGATACACGCTTTTAACCGCGCTTGTGTCCAGAATGAAGACCTTGGCCAGCAGCAGCACGAACAGCCCGAGCGCAATGTAGCGCAGAAGCGGCACTTTGCGCCAGAATCCAACCACCATAAGAGCCGCTCCATAAACCGCCCACATCACCGAGATATACATATGCGATAAGAACCGCCAGTTGGCAATCTTTGCTGCCTCTTCAGCGAACCGGTTTCGGCAATACCAGTAAAGATAAATTTGCTCTGTCAGCAAAATCCACAGCACGAATATCGCGCCTAATGCAAAGATTATTGCGAATAATGCGTTGTACTCTTCCTTAAATATTGTTTTGACTTCAGCTTCTTGTTCTTCCCTTGCCGCACGTTTTAACAGAATCGCGGCAACAAACAGCCCTGCAACAAAAAGAAGGGCTATCGAAAAATCGACGTTTGCGAAAATCCTGAAGCTGTCGATGTAAACCTCACTAAAGGCCACCATCGTAATAATCGCGCCGATACAAGCCAGACTCATTGCCAGAATCTTGCTTAACATCCCCCGGGGGCAAATCGGCCGGATAAGAAACAGCAGCCCAAACACCGTAAATATTATTACAATCCCACGGAGGAAATCTCTTGTCCCGATGGCCTTTTCTTCTATGTTATAATCACAATGCCACCACCATTCCATGATCACGGCCGCCATCAACAAAAGTACCGTCGCCGCGTAAAGAAACTGCGCAATTTGTCCGCGTTCGGGCTCTGCCAACCGTGAAGTTCTTCTGTATATGATGTAACAGACAAGAAGCGCGCCTGCTACAAAGCACCACGTTCCAAAAGGAGCGTTAAATACCAGGTCGAAAGCCCCCTTGTGCATCGGCAGCCGGTGCAGCAACTGGGCGAAACTCAACAAAAGCGCAACGGCACCACCAATCTGAGTCCAGATACTTCGATAACGCAATCCAATCAATGCCAATATAACACCTTCCACGGCCCAAGCCATTGCAATCGCATACATCTTTAAATATAGTGGAATCGCTATCGTAAGGAAAAACAGGCCAATCGCCAGCAGAGCAAGCCGCAAATCCACGTCCTCTGCGCATCGCTTTGCTACTACAGTCATCATAGCCAAATGCACAGCGCATAATCCGAGAGCACAGAAAGCAAGCTGCGGGCGATATTTTGCAAATAGAATTACCCACAGGTAATAAAACACAACCGCCGCGTTGGCCAGAACAAGTATTACGTCTTCCTTCTTAGCTTTGACTTTTTTGACCAGTTCGTAAAGCAGAGGCAGCACAAGGTAAACAACGAGAAACACTCCCAGCCAGGCCAGCGCGATTGCTATTTGTTCCGGTGCGCCCTCGGCTTTTCTCATCACCGGTCTGTAAAATTTCTCAAACCATCCTGTATAAAGCAAAAACGTACCAACAAAGGCAAGCACATTGACGGCTCGCCACTTCCGGTACAATGCACACAGCATCGCGCCGACACCCAGGATGAGAGTATAAGTGAATAATGCTATAGGCCTATTCTCACCCGTCGAAACCAAAACGGGAGTTAGGAAGCCACCGAGCAGTGATAAGAAGGCAACGATAATCTCATTGAGGCTGACCGCATAAAGCATCGCGGCCGCTGTCACAAGTATATACATAATAAAAGCCGGTGTAGGTGAAGTGAACAATTTATAATACGGATATACACCGAAAACTGCCAGATACAATATCACAAACCCCAATGCTGTCACCCCTTTAGCCACGATACCGTAACCACGCCGTCTTGTTACCTCGCCTGCCGCCAACGCAATGAGGCCCGCAATAGCAACTATAACTACTCTTCCTGTTGGACCTATCCAATCATTGTCGATAGCATATTTGAGAAAAAAGCCTGCTGCAAAAATTACAGCAATAACACCTGCGATAAGAATCCACTGTGTGCCTATCTTTTGTTCGAGCGTAAGTGTCCCGGTCTTTATGCCCGGCTCGATCTTCTTTGGCTCTTCTGCTTTAGCTGCTTCTACTGTTGGGGCCTCAGCTTTTGGCGCTGTAACGACCTCTATTGGCTTTTTCTCTTTTTTAACCTTAACCGGCTTCTCGGGTACTACCGCCGGCTTTGGAACTTCCTCCTTT
>JABAHP010001277.1_pt2 | contig 30792 bp, 27 predicted proteins | sample 7062081 | NCBI WGS metagenome assembly JABAHP01 (sample SAMN14534357, study PRJNA622989) | marine sediment metagenome | biome: marine biome [ENVO:00000428]; feature: marine pelagic biome [ENVO:01000023]; material: deep marine sediment [ENVO:00002113] | place: India: Gulf of Kutch | collected...
TTCTCACCAAAAGAAAGAAAGGTTGACTATGATAAAGATATTGTATCATTCTTATCATTCTGTTATAGTGAAATAATAAAAGACATTCACTATATCTATGTAGACCTCATCCACGATAGAAAATCAAAAATCAATAAAATTTTAAGAAAAATTTATAATTCTGAAAAAATAATATCATATCTTCACAATGATAGAATGTTATATATTTATACCGATAAAATTATATTTGGGGTTGATTTGGATGTTGTTGAATGTATTGGTCTTGATCGTAATAAAGTAATAAATAAATTGAAATCTATATCGTGTGATTTTTTAACAAATGATGAAATATTTATTAAATATAAAAATTTGTTGAAGAACATAGATAATAAGTATAGGTATATACCATACATTTACGATATAGATAAAAATGAATAAGACTATAATTTTAGCATCTTTTGTTTATCCTGATAGACAGGATAATTTCTTAAGATTCCTATATAAAAGATATAAAGTAAGAAGAGAAAGGGTTTTCATTTATGATAATATAGATGACCCAAAAAAAAACATTCTTACCTACAAGATATTCTTAAATCAAGGTGAAAGAGTTGATTTAAATGAATTTTTCCCTAAGACAATAATTGTGCATAAAAAGAAAGAGTGTTTCTATACTATTAATGCACTTAATCTTTTAATTGAAAAATTAACACCAAACGACAGAGGGAATATTGATCACAAACAAATAAATGTTAATTGGGAAGATTATCAAAATAAAATGTTATTATCGACTAATAATGATTTAATCATATATAACATAAAACGTAATTTTTCCTAAGTTTTACATATTTATTAATAAATAACATTGTTTAAAACATTGTATTATGCCAGATAATAAAAATCAAAAAAACGAAAAAGATTTAGAAAAAGGTTTAGATCAATTTCTAAATAAAAAGAATAAAGAGGTAGAATGTGAAGGTGACGAGTGTATCATTAATGATGGTAAAGAAATCGTTGAAAGAGTAAATAAAGTTTATAAAACTACTGATGGTAGACAATTATTAATGTAATAAGATGAGTAACAAGAAAAGTCTATTAGAAGAAGCGTTAAAGAGACATCAACAAATAGTTGAATATACTTTTTACACACAAGAAAATGATGACCCTGATTTCCCACAAGGTGAGTTTGATGAAGATGATCTTTTATTAGGTGAGCAAGAACCACCTGCAGAAGAAGAACCTGCAGATGTTGAGCCACCATTGGAGGCACCTGTCGGTGGTGAAGAAGGTACTGAAGAATTACCCGCACCTGAACCAATGGATTTAGGTGGTGATATTGGTGGTGAAGAGTTACCTGCACCTGAACCAATGGATACAGATATGACAGGTGGTTTAGAAATAGAAGATGAATTTGCTGAAGAACCTGCAACTGATATGGGTGGTGCAGGAGAAGAAGTTGAGGTTGATGTGACAGATATTGTTACAAAGGCAGAAGAGGCTAAGGCAGCAAGTGAAGAATCAAAATCAGCAACTGAAGAAGTAGGTAGTAAGATAGAAGGTTTATTAAGTCAATTTGACGAGTTAACTTCTAAGTTAGGTAATATGGATCAGATTGTTAATAAGATTGATGAACTTGAACAAGAAATTGAAAAAAGAAATCCTACACCAGTAGAGAGGTTAGAAATGAGATCAATGGATTCATTTCCTTACACAGTAAAATTAACTGACTTTTGGGATAATAAAGAAGGTTATGAAACTGGAGAAGAAAAAGAAGAATACGTTTTAACACAAAAAGATGTTGAGGGTGATTATAATGAAAGAGAAATAAGAGATTCTTTCAAACCCGACACTGACGAAGAGTATTAATCACAAAAATATATTATAAAAACACGGATATTTGGTATTTTTTACTAATATCCGTGTTTTTGCATATTGACATTCTTATAAAACGTGATTATATTTTACATAAGAATTTGAAAATCGAATTATTAATTAAATTGTTAAATTATGGCAAATGAAAATGTAAACCCATTAGATGCGATTATCAATCAGTATAAAGAAAATACTGAAAATTCAGGTTCAAAACCTAAAATATCTAATGAGGAAAGATTGAAAAAGTACTTCACTGAGAAGTTACAAAAAGGTCAAAAGGAGGCTACTAAAAGAGTAAGGTTACTCCCTTCAGCAGACCCAGCAAAATCACCTTTTGTGGTTACATACTACCACGAAATGGAAGTTAATGGAAAGTATGAGAAAATTCACTGTACAGATAAAAATGATGGTGAACCTTGTGCAATTTGTGAAGCTAGAGAGGCATTACTTTTAGATGGTTCTAAGAGAGCTAAAAAACTAGCGTCACAATACAACGCAAGAAAATTCTACGTTATCAAAGTTATTGATAGAGAGAATGAGGATCACGGAGTTAAATTCTGGAGATTCAAACACAAATGGACAGGTGATGGTGTTTATGACAAATTAATGCCTGTTATTAAACTGAAAGGTAACATTTTCGATCCTAGAGAGGGTAGAGATATTATCATTACTACAAACAGAAATGATAAGGGTCATAGTGTTGTGACAAGCATTATGTCTGATGATGTGTCTTTACTTACTGAAAACGTACCAAACGCTAAAGAGTGGATGGGTAACGAAGAAACTTGGAGAGATGTATATTCAGTTAAATCTGAAGAATACGTTGAGATTGTTGCAAAACAAATGACTCCTGTGTGGGATTCAGAACTTAAGAAATATGTTGCTGAAGAAGACAGAGAGGAAAAAGAAGTTGCTGATTTGGAAGAAGAAATCAATTTGATGGGTTCAAATCAAAGTAATTTTGATACTGATGACGAAGATGAGGTAGAANNAATTACCATTTTAAATAAATCATTATGGCTAAGAAAAGACCTATTAAGAAAAAAGAAACGGATTTCTCGGCTTTGAGGAAAAAATTCTCATCTAGAGAGAAGTATAAAGAACAACAATACTTCGATCTAGGTGAGGCTTTCCAAAAAGCAACAGGTTTACCTGGTCCTGCTATGGGTCAAATCAATATGTTCTTAGGTCATTCAGATACTGGTAAAACAACTGCGTTATTACTAACTGCGATAGATGCACAAAGAAGAGGTATACTACCTGTATTCATCATTACAGAACAGAAATTTAGTTTCGAACACGCCAAATTAATGGGGTTAGAGACTGAATATCAAGAAGAAGTTGATGAATCAACAGGTGAGGTTGCTGGATTTTGGGATGGTTTCTTATTGTATAAGTTAGGTTTTGATTATATCGAACAAGCTTTCGATTATGTGACTGAGGTATTAGATGCACAANNATATTGTCTTCCTATGGGATTCAATTGGTACAATACCTTGTCAGATGAGTTTTGATGGTAAGGGTGGTAACCAACATACTGCAAGAACTATCTCTGAAAAATGGGGTATGGGTATGGCACAAAGGATTACCTCATCGAGGAAAGAATCATCACCATATACTAATACAATGGTGTTTGTTAACCAACCTTGGGTTGAGATACCTGATGGTTTCGGACAAAAACCAAGAATACAACCAAAAGGTGGTCAATCAATTTACTTATCTTGTGCGTTAGTATTCCTATTTGGGAATCAAAAAAGTGCTGGTGTTTCTAAATTACAAGCACAAAATGCAGGTAGAAAAGTAAATTACGCAATTAGAACCAAAGTAGGTATCCATAAAAACCATATGAATGGATTGGGTTATGCTGATAATAGAATATTAGCAACAACACACGGATTCATTGAGGATACCAAAGCAGCAGAAAAATCTTACAAAGATGAATTTAAAGATTATTGGAAAGAAGTTTTTGATGGTGTAGAAGGTTTTAAAGTAGTTGATGATGAGAACTATATTGAGACACCTGTAGACTACGAAGATAGTTAAAGAGAGTATTAACCCCTTATAGAATGAATTGTGAAAAGACCCATTAGAGGTAAGAAGAGTAAATCATATACACTTGTTGTTGATGGTTCGTCTTTAATAAAGACTGCGTATCACGGAGCAAAGAATATGTATCATAACGGAAACCATATTGGTGGTCTTTTCCAGTTCTATTCTATATTAAGAAAAGTTATAAATGAAAATCGTATAAACAAAGTTTTTATATTTTGGGATGGTAAGCTTAGTGGAAGGCTAAGATACGAACTATATAAAGACTACAAAGTTNNTATAACGAATTAGAGCCCTCTGATCCAGAATTATTAATCCAAAAAGAAAGAGTAAAACAATACGCTGAGGAGTTGTTTATTAGACAATATGAAGATGATATTGTCGAAGCGGATGACTGTATTGGTTATTATTGTCAAAAACAAACTAACGAAGACATTTTAATTTTGTCTAAGGATAGAGATTTATGTCAACTAATCAATGACAGAGTATCTTATTATCTTATAGATAGAAAGGTGATTCTTACTACAGAGAATTATAATAAGATGTTTGATCACCACCAAAAAAATGCATTGTTAGTAAAAATTATTTCTGGTGATAGTTCTGATGATATTCAGGGAGTTAAGGGAGTTAAGGAGAAAACTTTATTAAAGTATATTCCCGAAATTAAAGAAAGGGTGTTTACACTTACAGAAATTTTCAATAAAATTGAAGTAATACAAGAAGAGAGAAAAACAAGATTAAAGACATTGGATAATATATTAAATGGTGTTACCAATGGAATACAAGGTGATAGACTTTATGAGATAAATGAAAAGATAATGGATTTAAAAAATCCTCTGTTAACTGAAGAAGCTAAAGAAAATTTAGATTTGATTATCGAAAGTCCTATAGACCCAGAAGGTAGAAGTAATAAAAACCTATTAAATATGATGATAGAAGATGGGTTTACGTTGGGAATACCTGGTGGTAGAGATGGATACATAGAGTTTTTAAGACCCTTTTTAAGGATAATAAAAAAAGAGAAAAACGAAATATAAATTAAAAATTATGGGAAGAGAGAAAGATTGGAACAATTTACCTTTTGAGTTCTTATTTAAAATTAATGGTAACATTGTTGTAGGAAGAAACTTTTGGGTTAAGGATTTTAACAATGAATCATTGAAGTCTATGGATGTAAAATATATGATAGATGAGGTTGTTGAAATATTACATAAAGACTTTTTGAAAAAGACTGAAAATTACTTATACAAGTACTACGATCCATACGCAGAAAGAGAAGAGGTAGAAGAACAATTAGCTAACTCTGAAAGAGATATTTTTGAGACTGAGGATGTATATCAGGTGGATGTGTTATATCAGAACAAAGTGTTTATTTCTAAACAATTTACGGCAAATAATTACCCACCGAAAGTGAGGTATGATGTGAATATTAGAAAAATTATTCCTAAAATCATCAAAACGATTCAAATAACGTTGAGTCATAAAAATTATACCAAAGAATACGCGGGAATATCACTTTAATTGATATTTATTTATAACAAAGATTTTTAAAAATATGTCAAAAAAAGAAAGTAGTAATTTAGGATTTTTAGGGTATAGTTTTCAGATAAAATTACTAAAACAAATCATCGAAGATGAAAAGTTTTCACAGACAATAATAGATTCGATCGAACCTCAATATTTTGATAACGAATATTTGAGGTTGATCGTAGCTACTTTAAGAAACTATTATGAGAAATACGAGGTTTTACCTACGTATCAAACATTAAGACAAATCATTAAGTTAGAGGTTAAAAGGGATATCCCTAAAGAGTCTGCACTTGCGTTGGTTGAAGAGATTCAAAACTCCAATAATAAAGATTGGGAACACATTCAAGACACAACCACAGTTTTTGTTAAACAACAAGAACTTAAGAAAGCAATGACTCAGATCACTAAAATTCTTGATAGCGGTGACTTCAATAGGTATGATGAGTGTGAAACAATTCTTAAAAAAGCATTAGATGTTGGTGAAAAAAATGAAAGTGGTATAGATGTTTTCCATGCAAAGGAAGAGGTTTTAGCAGATGATTATAGAGACCCAATACCTACAGGAATTGTTGGTTTGGATAATCTAATGAATGGAGGGTTGTCAAAAGGTGAGTTGGGAGTAATTTTAGCACCATTCGGTGTTGGTAAAACTACCATAATAACAAGAATGGCAAACACCGCATTTAACTTAGGTTATAACGTAGCTCAAATATTTTTCGAAGATAGACCAACAAGTATCCAAAGAAAACACTTCGCATGTTGGGCAGATATGGAACAAAACCAGTTATCTGAAAACAAAGAAGAAGTTTTAAAACAAGTTGAACACTTTGAGAATAATAGTAAGGGTTATCTTAAACTTAATAAGATGCCTAGTGATGGTACAACAATGAATCACATTAAACAATATTTAAGAGGTTTAATCGCAAAAGGAGAAAGACCAGACATCGTATTCTTAGATTATATAGATTGTGTGGAAAGTACCAAACAATATAAGGATGATTATTCGGCAGAAGGTCCGATTATGCGACAGTTTGAGACTATTCTAGATGAATTAAATATTGCTGGGTGGACTGCGGTACAAGGTAACAGAAGTTCAATTGGGGCTAATGTAGTTGAAGCAGATATGATTGGTGGGTCGATAAAGAAAGGGCAGATTGGTCACTTTATTATGTCAATTGCAAAAACATTAGAACAAAAAGAAGAGGGTAGAGCTACAATGGCGATACTTAAATCTCGTTTTGGGAAGGATGGTATGATACTTGAAGATATCCTATTTGATAATGGTACATTAAAGATANNCATTTTTACAATTTGAAAAGAGCGAAGATAATAAACGTTCACAAATGGTTCAAAACGCACTTAAGAAGGCGGATGAACTGAAAAAGAGAAGGTCGTAATTATATTTATTACGTAGAAAAAAATTAATAATAGTATTAGAAAAAAACGATTATGTCGGGCATTAAAGTATTGAAACGAAATGGAGAAAAAGAAGACCTTAATTATGAAAAAATTAATAAGGTTCTTCTTTGGGCGGTTGAAGGTATTAATGGTGTAAGTGCTTCAGATGTTGCAATGAACGCTCATTTACAATTATTCGATGGGATAACATCTACACAGATACACAAAGTACTGATAAGCTCAGCGGCAGATATGATAACTGAGGAATCCCCCAATTATCAATATGTTGCATCAAAATTGTTAAATTATTTACTTAGGAAAGAAATATTTAACACTTATAATAATTTTCCTAGATTAAAACAATTCATTAAAAGGAATATTAAAAGAGGGGTTTATGACTCAGAGATTTTAGATTCATATACTGATTATGATATTGATAAGATTGAAGGGTATATAAAACATCAAAGAGATGAAGAATTAACATATGCGGGATTACAACAATTGGTTGATAAGTATATGGTTAAAGATAGAAAAACTGGGGTTGTTTATGAGACACCTCAGTTTATGTATATGTTAATTGCTATGACATTGTTTGCAAATAAGGAAGGTAAAGATAGATTAAGGATGATTAAAACATTCTATGACTTAATCTCAACACATAAAATATCATTACCAACTCCAATTGTTGCAGGTGTTAGAACACCAAACAGACAATATTCATCTTGTGTATTGATCGATATTGACGATGATTTAGATTCTATATTCAACTCAAACACTGCGGTGGGGAAATATATTTCTAAAAGGGCAGGTATTGGTATGAATTTTAGATTAAGAGGTATTGGGTCAACAATTAGAAATGGAGAAGTTGTACATACAGGTATCATTCCATTCTTAAAAATGTTTGAGGGTACAGTTAAATCTTGTTCACAAGGAGGTATTAGAGGGGGTGCAGCTACTGCGTATTACCCTTTCTGGCATTTAGAGGTAGAAGATATCATTGTATTAAAGAACAACAGAGGAAACGAATTAAATAGGGTGAGAAGAATGGATCATGCGATTCAATTGTCTAGGTTATTCTATAAGAGATTTGTCAATAATGAAAAAATATCGTTATTCTCACCATCTGATGTACCTGGTTTGTACGAAGCATTTGGTAGAAATGATGAATTCGATCCATTGTATGAGAAGTATGAAAAAGATGAATCTATTCCTAGAAGAGAGGTGTCTGCTAGAGAATTAATGGATTTACTAATTCAAGAAAGAATTGAGACAGGTAGGATTTATATTATGAATATCGATAATGCTAACGATCATTCAGCATTTTTAGATAAGATTAATATGTCAAACCTTTGTACTGAAATTAATTTACCAACAACCCCATTAAAACATATTGATGATGGTGATGATACAGATGCAGAGATTGCGTTATGTGTATTGGCAGCTCTTAACTTAGGTACAGTTAATAATTTAGATGATTTAGAAGTTATTTGTGAATATATTGTAAGAGGTTTAGACTTTGTAATATCACATCAGGATTACCCAATCAATGCAGCTAAGAAGATGTTAAAGAGAAGGTCTATTGGTGTAGGTGTTACAAACTTTGCGTATTGGATGGTTAAAAATGGGTTAAGATATGATGACCCTGAATCATTAAAGAAAGTCGATGAATTGTTTGAACACATCCAATACTATCTAATTAAGGCATCAGTTCAATTGGCAAAAGAAGAAGGGGCTTGTGAATGGTTTGATAGAACTAAATACTCACAAGGTTTATTACCTATCGATCATTACAACAAAAATGTTGATAAATTAGTGAAAAGAGAATTAACGTTAGATTGGGAATCACTAAGAAAAGACGTATTAGAATATGGGATGAGAAATTCTACACTTACGGCACAGATGCCTTGTGAAAGTTCTTCAGTAGTATCATCGTCTACAAATGGTATAGAGCCTCCGAGAAAATTGATAACTGTGAAGAAATCAAAGAGTGGGGCTCCATTACCAGTTGTTGTTCCTGAGATGCAGAAGTATAAAAACAAATATGAGTTTGCTTGGTCATTCGACAATGGTAGTATGAATAATATTGTATCAATCGTACAAAAGTATTTCGATCAAGGTATTTCAGTTAACCATTACTATGATAAGAGAAAGTATGACGATGCTAACCTACCTATTTCAGAAGTTGCTAAAGATATACTTAACTTTTATAAGTTTGGTGGTAAACAAATATACTACGCAAACTCTAAAGACTATAAATCAGATAGGTTAGAGGATATGATTTCTAGTTATGAATCTAAGGAAGATGAAAAGTCGATTGAGTTTGATGATGAGGTAGGTTGTGAAGGTGGTGCTTGTGCAATCTAAAACATTGACAAAGTTAAATAATATAATTACAATTATAGGGTGGTAGAGATATCACCCTTTTTAGTCTAAAAAATAAAAAAATGGTAGAAGTATTAAAATTTGGTGCTAGTTGGTGTGGTCCGTGTAGAGTAATGGAACCAACCATTAAAAAGTTAGAAGAAAAATATAATGTGGAAGGTTCTGACATTAAAATTACAGATATTGACGTTGATTCTGATAAAAGAGAGGCGGTTAAATATGGTGTAAGAAGTGTCCCAACAATCATTTTCCTTAAAGATGATGATGTAAAAGAAAGGTTAGTTGGTGTTAGAACTGAAAATGAAATTGAAGGTGTATTGGAAAGTTTAAAAAATTAATAAAATGAGTGAGAGAAGTTTAGTAAACTTAAATAATGATGTAGATTTTACGAAAGAACCTGTATTCTTTGGTGAAAGATTGAATCTTGAAAGATACGATAAATTTAGATATGTTGGTTTCTTTGAATTATTCAAAAAACAACTAAATTCATTTTGGTTACCTGAAGAGATTGATCTGTCTAAGGATAGGGTGGATTATAAGAATATGACTGACAATGAAAAATTCATATTTACATCAAATCTTAAATACCAAATCCTATTAGATAGTGTTCAGAGTAGAGGTATTCCACATTTGACAGAAGATTTGTCTAACCCAGAGGTTGAAGCGTTTTGTTCTGCGTGGGCGTTGTTTGAGACTATTCACTCTTATTCATACACATTTATTATTAAGAATGTATATGCAACACCTGGTGATGTGTTTGATAATATTCTTAATGATGAACAGATTGTTAAGAGAACTGTTTCAGTTACTAAGTATTATGATGATATGATTAATAGTTTGGGTGAATCCGTAAGGGATCGGAAAAAGAAACTATACCTAACGTTGATGTCAATAAATATATTAGAGGGTATTAGATTCTATGTTTCATTTGCTTGTTCTTATGCGTTTGCACAAAATGGTAAGATGGAAGGAAATTCTAAGATTATCTCACTTATAAATAAAGACGAAAACTTACACTTAGGTTTCACCCAAAAACTATTAAATGATCTAAGAAACAGAGAAGATGAAGGTTTTCAAGAGATTGTCAAAGAATGTGAACCTATGGTAATTAAAATGTTTAAAGATGCTGCACAAGAAGAAATGGAATGGGCAGAATATCTTTTCAAAGATGGGTCTATGTTAGGGTTGAATGCAGAAATTCTTAAAAGGTATATGAAATATCTAACAAATGCTAGAATGAAAGCATTAAAGTTAGAACCTATTTTTGAGAAAACAAAAAACCCAATTAATTGGATTAATGCTTGGACAACATCTGAAGGTACACAAAACGCCCCACAGGAAACGGAAATCGACTCGTACAATATTGGATCGGTTAAGTCTGATTTGGGAGATACATCATTTGATGATTTCGATTTTTAATGGTTGTAAGCTTATAAGCATACAAAAGATTATGGAATGTCAGCTTAAAGGCTGACATTTTTATTTTATACCCACTATTTATTTTCAAAAAAAAGATAGTAGAATATTTATAAACAAATGCCTGATAAGTATATAAATATTAATTTCCCCTTCAAAGATAGTGACGAAGGATTTTATTTGGATATGAATAGTACAACCAAAGAAGCGGTTCGTGCTGATTTATTACATTTATTATTAACAAACAAAGGTGAAAGGTTATATATGCCTGATTTTGGTACAGATTTAAGAAAGTTTTTATTTGAACCAAATGATAAGATTACGGAAGATGATATAATCGATAGTATAAATCAAACAGTAAAATTATATTTACCTATTGTGGATATCACATCAATAGAGAGGCAAGATGTAGAAAATTTATCAGCAATTAAGGTTGTTGTAACATATAAAATAAGAGAAGGTGTGTTTGAAACAACCGATACTGTAGAGGTGACATTCTAATTATTAAAGTATGGCTAAGAAAATAAATTATAATAGTAGGAATTTTAGTGATGTAAGAACAGAACTAATCAATTTTGTTAAACAATATTACCCAGATATATATTCAGATTTTAATGACGCTGCAGTGGGTATGATGTTATTAGAATTAAACGCTGCGGTTGGTGATATGTTATCATTCCATACCGATCGTATGTTTAATGAAACTCAAATCAATTATATGCAAGAGAGGTCATCTCTTTTGGAATTGGCAAGAACATTTGGGTTATCGATACCTGGTAAAAGACCTAGTTTAACTTTAGTAGATTTCTCAGTGGTGTTACCTAAAGCGGCAGGAGATACATTCGATGAAACTTATGCGCCTATCCTATTCAAAGGATCACAAGCAACAGGTGCTGGTAAAGTATTTGAGTTAATTGATGATTGTGATTTCTCATCACCTTTTACAACAGGTGGTGTACCTAACAGAATTGTTAGACCTAATTTCGATAGTAATGGAAATATCCAAAGTTATACGTTAATTAAAAGAGAGATTGTTATTAATGGTGTAACTAAAGTATTTAAAAAGATATTCAGACCTTCTGACTACAAACCTTTCTTTGATATTATATTACCTGAAGAGGATGTTTTATCAATTGAAAGTATTATTATAAAAGAAGGTACTAATTTTACTGACACACCTACAGATTCAGAATTTAACGATACTGATATTAGATGGTTTGAGGTTGAAGCATTGGCACAACCAGAGATATTCATTGAGGATGAAAGTGTAATCCCAACAGAAAATAATATTAAGTCAGGTAAGTGGATTAATATGCCGAGAAGGTTTATCAAAGAATATACTGATAATGGTTTCTGTAAAGTTATATTCGGTGCGGGAGAAATTGATACCTCATCATTTGGTGATTTTGTTGGTTGTCAAGGACAATTGGATAGGATCGGTAACTTAGTGAATAACGATTCATTAGGTGAGATACCAACATCAAACAGTACTATATTCGTTAAATATAGAGTAGGTGGAGGTGCGAGTAGTAATGTAGGTAATAACGTATTAACTAGTTTAGGTTTTGTTAGTTTGAATGTTAATGGTGATAACCCTACATTGAATCAGTCGGTTAGAAATAGTTTAACTGTGAATAACCCAATACCTGCAGTTGGTGGTAAAGAACAACCATCGATTGAAGAGATAAGAAATACTATAAGATATAACTTCTCTTCACAAAACAGAGCGGTAACAATAAAAGATTATAAGTCGTTAATTACAAAAATGCCTGGTGATTTTGGTATCCCATTTAGATCAGGAGTTGCTGAGAGAAGAAATAAGGTAGATATAACGATTTTATCTTTGGATCAGGATGGTAAACTTAACAATTCATCTAATAGTGTCTTAAAACAAAACATTTCCGAATATTTAACAGATTATAGGATGATGAATGATTTTGTGCATGTTAGAGATGGTAAAATTATTAACTTAGGTTTTGAGATAGATTTATTTGTTGATAAAAACGTTCAGAGATCAGAGATTATATCTAACGTAATTGAATCGATTACAGAATATATGGATATTAATAATTGGGATATGGGTGACACTATCTATTTAGCTCAATTAATAGAAAATATAAATAATGTAGGTGGTGTATTAAATGTACCTGACATAAAAGTATTCAATAAAGTGGGAGAAGGTCAGTATTCAGTAAATGAAACAATCCAACCATATGTTGTTGGTGAAGAAGATCAAAGACAGATTGATATTTCAGGTGAATATGCATTATATGGTGTTCAAGATTCTATGTATGAAATAAAATTCCCTTCAAAAGATATTAAGGTGAGGATTAGATAAACTTTATTTTAATCAATTAAGTAGTATTTTTAAAGAAAAAAAGTTATGGGATGTGATACATGTAAACAAAAGAACAATCAAACAACAAATACTAAAAAAAATAAAGGTGAAGGATTATCACCATCTGATTTAAATGTGTCTTTATTTGAGGGTAAGAGTTTAATGAATAGTAGTTTTCTATTTAAGTTAATTACATTTTTAATAATTACTATTGGTATTCCTTTTATTGTATTTGCTTTATGGTTAACAGTTTTTTTCACCTTATTTATTCCTAATAAAGAAAATGGTAATAAGTTACAATCTTGGGTTACTGGTATTTTTAGTTTTATTTTGAAGCGAAGAGCGGTAAGGTTAGAAAGAAAGAATAGAGTTAAATTTAGAGATAAGAGGGGTTATGACGATCCTGAAATGGTGGAAATTGAAGTTGTAGAACGACAAGATAACAAAGATGAAAATGAAGAATGATAGATGTCAAAATCTATTAGAATTAGAACAACACCCAATGGTGATGATAAGTATCTAAAAGTAAAATTAGAACAAGACTTTGACTTGCTTGAAATTCTAAGTTTAAAACTTACACAAGAAGAGGTATATAAGGAGTATTGTTCTAGTTATGGTGTTGTTGCAGGTAGGGTCTCTGTTAACAATGGTTTTGGAATTCCTAATGTTAAAGTTTCTATATTTATTCCTGTTACTGATGAAGATAGGAATGATGAGGTAATAAGTAGATTATACCCATATAGGTCACCTAGTGATAGAGGTGAAAATGGTGTGAGATATAACCTATTACCATCCAAACAACAAAACGTAGATCATACACCGATAGGTACATTTCCTGATAAAAGAGAAGTATTAGATGATGAAACATATATTGAGGTATATGAAAAATATTATAAATACACCACAAGAACAAATGAGTCTGGTGACTTTATGTTATATGGTGTACCTGTGGGTGATCATACACTACACTACGATGTAGATGTTAGTGATATTGGTTTCTTATCTGCAAGACCTTACGAATTAATTAATCAAGGAGTTGCAAAAGAAAAATTCCAATCAGAGTTTAAATTCAAAGAAGGGAGAAATTTAGATAATCTACCACAAGTTAGAAGTGGTGACTTATCAGTTACTGTACAACCATTTTGGTGTGATACATTGAATGACACTAATGAAGTGGGTGTTACGAGAAGAGATATACCGATCGATGATTATGAATTAATCCCTACTGCGATTTTTATGGGTAGTTTGTATACAGATGATGAAAACGACTCAATAAATAAGAATTGTAGACCTAGAAGGAAAACAGGTGATATGAATAATCTTACTACTAGTAGTGGTGGTATAGAAATTATTAGGAGAACACCTAGAGGTGATATTGAGAGGTATGATGAATTAGGTGAGGATTTAATTGATGAAAATGGTAACTGGTCTTTCTTAATGCCAATGAATTTAAGAAAGTTGATTACTGCAGAGGATGGTACGTTAATTCCTAGCCCTGATGGTGAATCAGGTGTTGCATCTGAGGCGGATGTTAGATTCAGGATATCAATGAATCCATCGGGTAATGAAAAGAGATTAAGGACTAGGGCTAAGATGTTAGTTCCTAATATGCAGGGTAACTATAATTTTGGTGAGTATAAATCAGAAGAGTTACAAGAGGCTTACGATAATAATGACCCTATATTCGATATTAATGATGAGGTATCATTAGCACCACAATCATATCAAGATGATGTGGGTAATGAATACAATTACCTAAAAGAGTTTTTCACATTTAGGTGGAAGAAGGTTTATACAATCAGACAATACATTGGCAGATATCAGAAAAATTCAAATGACGAGAATAGAAATTTCGTTGGTATAAAGGATATTGCACGAAGTGAAGGTATTAATAAAATACCTTATAATAGAGTAGATACTAGAATAAGTGGCTTATATTCCTTATTATGTACTTTACTGACGTTTCTTTATTACTTAATAAGTTTTGTTAATGGTTTAATAGCGACTATTAATGGTATTTTAACTGCAATATGTGGTATTAGAATACCTTGTGGTATTTGTGCGGTAGATTTAGAGGGTCAAAGAATTAGGAGGGTATGTAAAGATGGTGCCGATTGTATTACGGGTAATATAACTGCGGTTGGTCCTTGGAGTGAATGTGTAGAAAATGTTTACGATGTTACTGCACCTCCCGTTAGTTGCCCATCTGGTAGTTGTCATGATGGTTTTTATGGGGTAGGTCAGGCATATGAAGTTATTGATTGTGAATATGATTGTGATGCGGTTGGTGGTTTGTCTGTGTTGGGTAAATGTTGGACTTTTAAATATATATGTTTATTAGGTGGGTTATGTAATACGGAAACCCAAACTTGTTGTACAACAGCATCTGATGGTTGTGAATGTAACGCAACTGATGGTTGTTGTGATGGTTGTTGTGAAGTAATACCATATATTATAGTGACTTGTGATGGTGTACCTTATGATATACCACCTTTATTTGGTGTTGGAGAATGTAGTAATGATGAACCACTTTTTTGTGAGACTGCTTGTAATGGGCTTAGAAATGAAGAAATTGCTTCAGCAGTGCAATGTCAGTTAACTGGGTTAGCGTCAACACTTGGATTAATTAAACTAGATTTTTATAACGATTGGATGAATGGTTCATTATATTTTCCATTAATTAAAAGAAAATATAAGGTTAAGAAATCCAAAAAGAAATTTGGGTTAATAAAGAAAGATAAATTCTGTGATTTTGATTGTTTCGAAAACCCTGATAATCCGTTAGTGACACCACCTAATGGTTACTATCTTAATTCAGGATCACCACCATATGATTTAAGTCCTAACCCAAATATTTTAAATGATGATAAAATACGTAAATTTGATAAGGAACATGGTAAACCTAGATATGTAGAGATTGACTTACCTGAAGTAGGTTTCAGTAGATTCATAAATGATAGAGGTCACGGACACCATCAAAACAAATGTAACCCAGCACATTTAGTTGAGAGAAAAGAATTTTTAGGTAAACCTTATGATTTACCTGATGCATGTATTGTTTCTCCACCTTTGGGTTGTGATAGTTTGTGTAATGGTGGTATTAAAGGTTGTGGGCAAAACTTTGATAGTGGTTACAATGAGAATACTGTTAAGAATGGTATTATTAAGTGGTATAATGGTGAAATATATTATGCTAGTGTAATAAATGATCAATTGATTGAACCTTCTAGTGGTAGTGTACCACTTAAAAATAAATTATTGTATCCGACAAATATTACAGAGTTAGGTAGTACTTCTTTATGTGATATTGACGATGCACCATTTATAATGGATAAATTAGAAAATACTACTTATAGAGTTAGTGAAACCTTAGAAGGTGATAATGTTAATTATAAACCATTTGCTGATATTGGTTGTTTAAGAATAGATTGTTTAAATGTTAGAAATGTGGCGTTATCTTCACAATTAGGTGTTGATTTAATTGATTATGATGATAATGATGGGTACTTAAATAATTGTCAATCATTATATGATCATGGTGAAGAAATAAGAGAATATATCTGTAGTAGGTTTACAACATATAAAAATAACAATTTAGATATAAACTATAAGTTACCATCTATATCTTCTAATAATAACATATATCAGTTTTTTGAAACTAATACAACACCTAATAATGGTAATAATACTGTAAATGATGGTGATGGTATCACAACAAATGATTGGTGTAAGATGGTTAATTTTGATGATACGGAATATCAATATTTTTATGGTATGAATGACCCACAAGGTAACTACAACCCTATTTTAGAATATGGTAATAATGCTGGTGTATTAAACAATAACGCATCTGTATCATTTAATACAATGCACACACCATTCTATTTCTACTTTGGTGTTGTTCCTGGTAAAACGGCATTAGAAAAGACTGTTAGTAAATATTTTGCAGATAAGGTTAATGATTCTACTGCGTTAGGTATCGTTGATAGTGGTGAGGATAATGATGATTTAATTATACCACCTGATGTAAATGAAGAGTCACCAGCTTCAATATTAGGAAATTGTTTAAATAGATAATGAGATGGATGAAAGAATAAAGAAAATATTAACTGAACAATTATCTAAAAACGATGTAAATTTAGATTCTCAGATGTTGTTACAAATTAACAACACAAGTAGACCTTTACCATTAAATGAGTTAAGGAAGGTTTTAAATTTACCTGAACAAGAAGATTTAGAGAGACAATCATCCACTAAATATAGATTTTATGGGAATATAAAACCTGTAATTTCCAATGCAATATACAACAAAAACATTAAAATATACAATAGTGGTGACACAAATAACCCACAACCAGCAACACAAGTGGTAACATCACAAGATATTATTATCGATGATGGTTGGTTTGGGTATTATGATGATGATTCAGATACTGCGCAAACATTTGAAACATCTACTGATACGTTTAATGATAATAAGAGTAGTTTATGTCAGTTTATACCATTTGATCCTGGATATGATAGATTAAATTTCATTGATTCAGATGGTGTATCTAACTACAGACTTAAAATAACATACCCTGCATATACTGAAGACATTACTTTAGTAGAAAATGGTGGTAATGGTGTAAGTTTAAGTCAAGGTATTCCTGTTGTATCGATTACTGGTATAACTATTAACGACAGAAAATTCACTGCGTTTGAAAGTGCGATTAATCACGGATTACAAGAAAACGACATTATAAAGTTATACAACTTCACCGATAATACAGGTGGTGATTTAGGTTTAGACGAAAGAAAGGTAAATGTGTTTAAGTTGGGTGATGAAAAGAACGATAACAAAGATAACGTATTTGTTTTAGACATTAACCCAAATGAGATAAGTCTTAACTTAGGTTCTTCANNTGGATGACAAAGAGTCTAAGTATTATGTGAGAGTATTTTCTGCGTTAACAACTGATGAGATAGAGTATGACATTTACCCAACCGCATTTGAAAAAACTTATTATGGGGATCAAGTTGTGTCTTATAACTTCAAAGATGATATTGATGTAAATGGTTTAAGAGATAATTTAGGTAGACCATTATCTGAAGTATTCCTAACTATCATTAAGAAAAAATCAGACGCTGATCCAACATCTTTAAATGATATCTATTGGGATAGTCAACAAACTACATCGACAGAATTTTGGACTGATAAGGTAGGTGGGTTTATTACCTCAAATGATACGAATAGTTACAATATTCGTGCAGTGAATGATTCTAACTATAACCAAACATATTATGTAACAGGTGTTACAGAGGATGATAATGTATACATTGGAGATATTGTTGAGTATAATGAAAATGAATTATATGAAAAAGTATTAGAAGATGTTTATCATAGATTAAACACTGTTTACAGAGAGGAAAATGAGTTATATGAGGGTTACATATACAAACCACATAATAGAATTAAAATAAGAGACTATTCGGGTTATATTGAATATGGTGATCCAGCAAAAGTTGCTAATATACCTGACTATGCTACTGTTGAATACTCAGGAACAACATCTGCTAGTACGATAGTTTATAAATGGAGAGATTTATTAGATATTGGTGTATTTGACGAACAAGGTTTTGGGGTGGATTATCCATTTGTTAGTGGTGCACATTATTTATATGTAAATAATAGATATTATTATAGGAGACAAGACCCACCTTGTAATGTGGAATTTACTGATATTACATTAACTGTGGATGGTGCAGATTTATCAGATTTTGTTGATGAAATAACAAACCCTATGTTTATGGGTATTGTTTCCATTGAGTTACCAAACGATGAATCAGTAGGTGATGATGAAACTGTGGATATTACAACACTACAAAACATCATTATTGTAGTTAGATACGCTAATTATAGTGGTGAATATAATTTAGGTAAAAGATTTAATGGTGGTGGTTGTTTAAACTTAACAGAAATAGAAACAAAGGAGATTAGTAATGTTTGTTGATAGAAAGAAAATAAGGTTTGATGCGATTGGTAGTGGTGTAACGATCAACATACCAATTAAACTGGAGTTTACTCCAACGGATAACTCTGAACTAATAGAAGAGAAGTTTGTTAACGATGAGTTGTTTAAAGCAATCAACCCTATCGATGATTACAAGAAGGTTAGGTTTAAACCTGCTAAGGTAAATGATAAAGGTGAGTGGGAAGTTGTTGATGAATTTAAGTTAGGTATTAATATGTTTACTAGAGATACTATTGTTGCTGGTAACCCACAATACTCAACCAACACATTTACTACACCATACTCTTCATATGATGATTTACTACCTGTAGATAACCCTATAAGTAGTGATGACTTATTCTGTCAGACAAATAGGTTAATGAAGAGTTTCTTAACACTTAATTTTTATACCTCATCGGATATTGATGACGCAGTATTCATCGGATTCACTAATATATTTACACAAATAGGTGAGGATCAAAGAATACCTACGGGACAACCAAAAGAAGCATCTGAAGCACCAATGAGTTATAGAATTGGTGACCCTATCTTTAAACCAGAATTAGTACATGAAGGATTTCACTTATATTGGTATAAGGATTTGGTTGACAATGGCGACAATCAGGAGTATCATATGTATATGTCTGCAGAATTTAATAATGCTGCTAATGGTCAAACATCATTATTATATCCGTTACAGACACCACAAAGTAGTATAGATGATTTACAATTATCTGACATTAATGGTGTCAATGGTGGTTTATTTTTGAAGTGTATTTTAAAAAATGTGAATGGTAATTATTATTATACGTTTGATCCTAAACCAATACAAACAGGTGTTGATTGGAATACTGCAGCGAATGAGCCTAATATAACATTTTATCAGGTATCACCTGCACCATTATAGAAGATATGGAATATTTGAAAAGAGAAATATTATTAGAGAATTTTACTTCTAGAAATGAAGGTAGTTATGGTGTTGTTACTGCGGATACTATAAGTATTAATCTATTCATCACACAAAAGTTTGATGATATGGGTTATTTCACTGATGAACCATTTATACCTAATGATGTGGTGTTATTAAACCCACCGTTAGATTTTGATGGTATGAGTAGGTTAACAGGTATCACAGTTGATATGTTTTATGGGCAACCAACAACAATCACTGGTACAACAGATGATTTAAAATTATCTGATGTTAAAAGTTATAAGGTAGATATTAACAACCAACCAATATATACACCATATCTTAATATGGCAGAAGATATTCAAACTACTTTTGATGGTGTTACAAATTCATCGTCAAATGAAGTAGATTATGTTATTGGGGCTGACCCTAATGATATTACAAATACAGGAATACATTTTAATACATCATTAAATGAATATATAGAAATCCCTCAATCAAACGGAGATTTAAGTAGGTTTAGAAAGACAACATTTAATTATGTTTCGAGTGGTAGAACATCACAAAATACGTCATTATCAGCTAACACTAAACTTGAAGAATTTTTAGGTGTAGTTTTTCCGCAAGAAATTCAAAACGATGTATTTATAGATAGAGGTGCGGAAGACATATTTGAAAAACATATGGTGATGGCTGAAATAAAAAACGTAAATGATATTGACGAATACCGAAATGGGTATTTAATTAATAAAAGTTAAAAAAAATATTTATGGCAACAGGAAATTATGGAACGGTGAGACCAGCAGACATATCTCCAAATGATGTGGAAATATGGTATCACTATACACCTAGTAGAGATAATGTGGGTGATGTTGAATTACTTCCGTTAGACCCTAGTGAGGTTTTAGTAAAAGTAGATAACCCAAACAATGCGGGTGAGATATTTGGTGGTTTATATACACTAACATTACCTGCGACAGAGTTTGGGGTTAAAGGTATTTACACAATTATAATCAGACCTAAACAAATAAGAACAAATATTATCGATTGTGGTGTATTATCATCGAGTCCTGATACATTAGGTGTTGTATTCGATTTAGCAAATATTCCGAATGATGATAAATCTAAGTTTGAGAATGGAGGTTTAGTTGGTTATAGAGTAGAATATTTAACAACAGACACTGCGGCAGATGAAAAGAAAGTACAAAATTTCTTTAGAATTGTTACTTCTAACAACAGAGCAGAGGCGGTAAGTGAAAACTTATCATCTACAACACAAAAAGCGTTGAGGTATAGATTTAACGACAATAGTAGTTTAGTATTCTGTACAGTTACACCTTCATCAGCACCAAACGTTAAACCAAATGCGTTACCATATATCGGAAAACCTGGACAAGAAGTTATTATTACAAACACGTTTTTCAATCCAATAATGTTAGAAGTTGAAATGGTTGAACACGATCATGAAACAATTGCATATGCATTATTCGCTAATCAGTCAAAATCTGTAGAAGACGGTATTTATACAATATACAACTTTGACAACCAAATTTATAGACAATATAACTTGTATGAGGTTAAAGATCAATTTACAGGTAAACCACTATATGAGGTTAGAGAAGAGAAGGATAATATTGATTTTTCAAAAGATTTTGATGATATAACGGATTTCTAATATAAATGGCAGAAAATTCTAAAATAAAAGTATCGGGTTACGCACAAAGAGTATTCTATAATGATGGTATAGAGTATAGAAATTTCAGTGATAACTTAGTTGGGCAACAATTTATTAATGAGGGTGGTGCAGCACTATTCACATTAGGAAATTTTGTTGTTACAACGAATATTGATCCAAAATATAATAAAGTATTTAAACAAGGTACTTTCTCTAAATATTTTACGTTAGATGATATTTCTGAAAACAACAATGAATATTTAGATATAGATAAAAATTTACGAACTAAGTTAAACTTAGATATTACAAACCCTAACAGATATGTTTGGTATGGTAATTTCGGTGAATATTTAAGAGTTTCCCTTGAAGATATCTACAATAGATGGGTTGCATCTATCTATGTGGATAATAAAGTAGGGTCAGTTAGTGGTGATAGTGTTACTAACTTCAGTTATGATATAATAACTGACAAATCAACATTCACAATACCAACAAAGTATTTTATTAATCCATTCGATATAAAATATACTGTAGATGCTTCAATAACGAGTACAGAAGATGATAGTGAACCGATAAGGAATCTTACTATCAACTACACATCGTTTGTTATTGAATCTGAAAATGAAGAATACAATATAATTGAGTTTACAGGATCAACAACTAAAACAAATGGTTTAGTGAGTGTTGTTGTTGAGGGTAATCCATTTACTGGTATAACTGGAACATCAGGTTCTTTAGTGTATGAGATAAAACCTAATGAAACATCGAGAGAAAACTTCTTCTCTTCATTAGACACATTCCAAAGTAACCTACTTAATAGAGAGATATCCCCAATATACACATCAGTATTTGATTATGATGTGGTAAATGATTTTGGGGTGACTATATTTAAGAGAGATACGTTTACATTCCCTCTTTTAGATGATGGATATAACCTTAATTTCTTTGATTCGGAATATACAGATTACTTAACAGAATTAAAGGGGTTAACTGATTTATTCGATTCAAAACAAACTAACTTAATTGTAAGAAAATATACTGCAGAAGTTATTAATAGTTTTGATACTATCCCTAGATGTGATGGTGATGACTTAGTTAATAACGGACAAAAAGCAACTAACCTTTTAAATGTATATGGTAGAGAATTTGATGAAGTTAAAAAATACATAGATGGTATTAAATTTTCACATGTTGTTACATATGACAAAAAAGACAATACACCTGATTCTTTAGTAAAAGAGTTGTTATATACATTAGGTTTTGATCAGGTAGACTTTTTACAAAATGCGGATTTATCGACATTATTGTTACCTAGTAATGGTGATGGTGAATTTAGTGGTACGTCTAAACAATTAACTAAAAGAGAAATTGATATTGAGTTAAACAGAAGGTTGATACTTAATATGGCTTGGTTATGGAAGAGTAAGGGTACTAGAAAGGCGGTAGAGTTCTTATTTAGATTTATTGGTGCACCTGAAGCAATTGTAACTTTTGATGAGTATATTTACATTGCAGATAAACCTGTAGATATTGAAAAAATTAAAAGGTTATTGTATCTATACACAGGTGATGTAGATTTAAGTAACTTGCCTTTTGATGAAGATGGATATCCATTACCACCAGAAGATAATATCAATATGTACTTCCAAAAAGGAGGTGGTTGGTATAGAGAAACAGGTGGTGCAAACTCTAGTTTAGACATCACTAAAGGTAATAACCCACATATTGGATATTATGATGGTGGGCAAGAATATATGACACAATTCACAAGTAGTTGTTTTGTGCCTAACTTTAGTTTATTAAACTCAGTATTCAGTGCACACACTGTTTTATATGAAAACTTATTCTTAAATTATAATTTAGGGTTTATAAATGGTTTATCGGAAGATGATGAAATATTTGTAGATGCATTAACTGAAAATAATCAAGTATTGGCAGATTGTTTCAGTGTAAGTGGTAGTGTAAATACACAATGTCCAGAACCTTGTGACAATACTACTTTATTAGAGCAATTATACATCTCTGCTAGGGAAGAGTATGAAGAGTGGTTGTTAAGAATACAAGAAGAACCTTATTTAGAGTATTCACCTGAGTGGCAGATAATCAAAAACAACAATGAAATTGCAAAGAAAAACTACTTCACGTTAGTTAATCAAATTAATTGTGAGTCACCATCTTGTTTAGAGATATGTATCGATCAAATTGAGGTGGTTGAGGTAGATTCTTGTGAACAATACACATTAATTAATAGTGATAAGGTAGCACCATTCATTTATTTTGTGGATGAAAATGGTGATAAGGTGATGTTTGATGATTTCCCTGCATGTTGTGTATTGAATGGGGGTACATACCATACATTCTTATATGAAAATGGGCAAGAGGCTTGTTATTGTGCAACTTCAGCACCTTGTAATGGTTTAGTACCATCTGATACACTACAAAATGGCATTGTAGTTTGGGAGCAAGTTGGGGGTGATACTAATAGTGGTATAAATGGTATTGAAGAGGTGTCTCCTTCAGCAAACTTTGAGGATGGTAAAGTACCACCATCAAAGGTAATACTGGAATCATCACCTGAGTGTTGTACTTGGTATGGATACGGATTCCAAATCAACCAAAATGGTACTGTTTATTGTGTTGATACGATAAACCCTGTGGGTGATACAAACACTGCGGTACAACTTGATTCATTACAAAATGATAAAGAAGTATACGAAAAGAGTAGAGATACTAATGGAATGAATTCACCTATAACGGAGGAATTATTCAACGTATACAACACAAGGAAGTCATTATATGAAGAATATAATAATCAGATAAAAGACCCTAACAATCAGGTTACTACTGAAGGTGATTCACAATCGGAAAACCCTAGACCAGGTATGAATTTAAATTCTTCACCATCATTATATGATGTATTGAATACTCAATACCCTAGATTAAGTGAAGGTGTGTATTTGAAATACCCTGTTGATAATGGTAGACGTATTAAACCATCGTTAGACTCTGATTATGAGAATCCTGATTTAATGGATTGCTCAGTATGGGAACCATATACTAACCCTAACAATGGTGAAGTTAACTTTACAACAACAGATAGTGATGGTAATCCAATATCGATGAACCCTAATACTGATCAGTATAAAGAATGTTGTTTAAGAAATGGGTTTGATGTTAAATGTTACACATTAAATGATGTCACACTTGAATTGATTGAAGTTAATTGTGAAGCTAAGATTGAAAAATATGCAATAAAATGTATTAATAGTGGAATTGATCTTTGTGAAAATGTAGATGACATTAAATTAGTATTTGGTTCGGTAGGATCAAATGGGTTCTTACTACCATCCGAAGAAGAGGGTGAATGTAGTATCAACATCTCAATGGATGTTATGGTTAAGTATGATGCTAACCAATTAATAGAGTGTTCACAAGTTAAAGATTGTGGTCCTACATTAGATTTATACAACAATAGTTTATTTAGTTTACAATGTNNAATGTCCTAATTGGATTACTTTCAATGACATTGATGGGGCGGTAGACTTACTATCAGATAATATTCAATATACAGAAATTAATGATGTTATTGGTTGGGGTGATATCAACCCACAATTTGCACCATTAGATGGTGTGAATACCTCATCATATATACCATTCTATGAGGATAGTAACTTAACAGTTTGGCAAACAGAGGGTATGCAAGACGAACCAACTGCGGAATGTTGTTCAGCTTTAGGTGGTGACTTTATACCTAAAGATGAGTGGAGAGATTATCAATCAAATGTAGTATTTAACATAAACACTACATACGATACTATTGTTGCTGGTAACACACCAGAAGGTTTAGAGGGTGTGGAGAGTGTAATCACTACTTACAACAATTTTGAAACTCAGTATGATACGATAGTTAACAAATTACTTTATTGTTTAAGAATACCTGAGTTACCAAACCCTGTGAAGTGTCAAAATCTTTATGATTTAGTTACTACGGATAATGTTTGTGCGTTGGGTGTAACAACAGAGTGTGGTTTATATAGTAGAGTTTTAGAAGATTATTGGTTATTGATTAATCAAACACTATTATCAATATCTGAGGTTAAAGATTGTATTACTGCGAATCAGACACCTACAATTGATCCTGATACAAGCGCGGATTACCAAAAGAATGTTGTTAATGACAACTATGATAGATCATTTAATGACTATTCTGAAGATATTAGTGAGTGTCAACAAAGGATCAATGATATTATATTAGAAATTCAAACTCTAATTGATGAGAATAATTCTATTCAGAATCAGATTTCAGTTAAAACTGTTGAGTTATCTGAAACTTCAGATGAGGTTGAACAAGAAACTATCAGACAAGAAATTATTGATTATAACACAATAATTAGTCAAAACATATATACGATAAATCAATTATACATTGATTTGGAAGATGAAAGACAATTATGTGGTGAGTTAGAGGATAATCAAAAGTCACTGACTGAAGAAAATAGAGAGGATAATGCCTTAATCGAAGAACAAAGAAAGAAAGAAGAAGGTGGTTTAACTATCATTAACGAACAAGATTGTTGTAATGAAAGAACATTAACTATTTTAAATGATTTCCTAAATAATCTTTATGTAGAAAGAGATTTTGTTAAAACATTGGCAGATGAATGTTACTATCAAAGTTACATCGATCGTCAAAATTCATATCAGGAATACCTAGAAAGTGGTGAGAATAATACATTGAGTTTTATTGATGATTTAGAATTGTGTATGACACTTGAAGTGGGTAATAACTTAGGTAACCCACAAGTTATTAATAATACACAATACACTAATCTACCACAATTCACAACTGATGTATGGAGTTTTGATCCTTACTCTGATTATACTGGTGTTATAATTGAGGGTGATGATCAAGGTGTGGTTAACGATGTATTACAGTCATTATATACACAAATGATGAATGTTTATGGTAACGAATCTGTTACAGAGAATACATTCTCACCATATTGGCAAACAATAAATCTAACGATTACACCTGAACAATGTCATCAGTTAAATATGTTATATCCTAATAGACCTTTCTACTTTGGTGTGATGTTGAAGAATATTGAGTGTAATGCTTGTCTATTAGTAGATAATATTCAGGTATCACTTCAAACAGATAAAATTAGAAGAATGTATTCAGTGGAGGATTGTCCTTCATTTAGTCTAAATTGCGTTATTGATAACAAGAGAAGTTGGTTATATAATGATAGTGGTTTAGAGAGAAGAGTATTTAGTGATTTAGAATACAGATATACTGATTATGAAGTTAATCATTCTGACTTAATTATTAATAGTAAGGAGGTTGCATTTAGAATCGATCCAGCAAACGCTATTGAGTGTGATGTTTATAAATTCTGGAAAGAAACTGATTGTGAATGTACTGGGTCAACTAATGATTGTTTAATCAGTGGTACAACAACCATTAACAATAAATTCAAACTAACAGGAGATTGTGCTTATTGCCCTAGTGGATATGATTTAGAAGTTGATGGGGTAACTTGTACGAAAAAGAAATATAGAGATTCGTTATCAGGTGATGAGGTTGTTGTAACAACTGCAACAACATCATTTACTTCATTTGAGGGTGGTAGATTCTATGATGATATTAGTGATAGAGTTAAACCAATAACACTATCTAGTGGTAATCAGATAATCGATGGTAATGGTGTTATAGTAAATACAACAAACATCGTATCAAATACACTATGGGATAATAGATTAGTTGATGTTGGTGTTTGGGGAGATGTAACTGCGAATGATTGGTTTGGATTTGCACATTGTATAACATTAGACACTGCAACTACGTTTACTATTGGTATTGCAGCTGATGATAGAGTTAGAGTTAAGATAAATGGTGATACTATAATCTCGATGAATCAAAACTCAACGTATAACTACAGATATTGGCATATGTATCCAATAGAGTTAAGTGCAGGTGATAATATTATTGAGATTGAAGCAATAAACGCAACATTATCGGGTGATACTATATTTGGTGCGGAGATATATTCAGCAGATACACCTACTTTAGTTACTTATAGTGCGGAAACCCAATTAAGTGGGGTAACTATATTCTCAACAAAAGATCGTATCGGAGAGACATTCGAAATAGGTGATACAATAGGTGTGGGTTGCCCTAGTGGGTATGTATTAGATAAATGTGATACAAATACAACTAGATGTGTGTCGATAGATAAAACAGAGGTGTTGTATGATTGTGAAAAAACATTCTGTGAACCAGAGACTATTGAGATTACGGTTAATCCTAAAGATTTCTTAGATAGTGATATTTCAGAAATTGGTGTTAAACACGTTATCGATGAGATGGTATTAACAAATCTTATTGACGTTAAGAGTAGACAAACTATAAGTGGGTATCCATTATTATACGCATTCTATGAATTATATTTAAATGCGAATGGTTGTGGTGTAGATAACACTAATAAGTTAGACTATGATAATCTATTTGAATTTATGGATTCAATAGGGGATTATTGGACTGACCTTATTGAACAAGTTGTACCTGCAACTACTATATGGGAAGGTTGTAGAAATTCAGGTAAGATTTATAGAAACCACATATTTGATCAAAACAAATTCACATATAAGAAATACGCAATTAATTGTTTCACAGAAACAGAAGATTGTCAGATAGAAAATATCACATCTGAAAGTATTGGTGAAGCTAATGTATGTGCAGAATTTGAAGAAACTATTATTGTAGGGGATGGTGCAATAAACTCAACTAATTGTAGAAATGAATTGGGTATCATCTTACAACAAATAAACTTAGCTCAATTGGCTGAAGACGATGTATTGGTTGATGAATTAACACAACAATATGAAGATAAACTTGCGGAGTGTGAGGAGTTAGAAGCTGCAGAGCAAGTGATTAGAAAACTTAACACTAAATCAGAATGTAACACAGTATTCATCACTCAAATTTACGACACTAATGAGTATGAAGGTAATGTAATAATTAATTTTGATGAGGAGTATGGTTCTAAACAATTACCACCAGTAACTTGGGAATCTGAAAACCAATTAATAAAAGATTGTAACTAATAAAAAGGATATTTATAATAAATGGCAACCGCATCAGGAAATATAAACATAATAACAACCACAATTAGTGTTGATACAGGTTTAGTGGGTAATGTAACATACCCTAAAACATTGTATGCACAATATCTAAGAGGTGAATATATTGAAGTATTTAATTCATTCTTTTTTAAGACTGATTTATCTAAAATAGATGATATTATTGATAAACCTAGACCAACATTTTATGGTTTATCAATATTTAATAGGGTAACTGATGTAGAGGAGATTGATATAGAAGATATACAACAACCAGATAGTAAAAATATATACAAATTCTATGATGGTGGTAAATCTTATGATTTATATGGTGGAATTGCAGAGAAAGAGAATTTTGTATGGGGATGTAGAAGTCTAACTGAACAATACCCTTATATTGAAAGATCAGACGTAGATGCGTTTGATTATCCTGAAGTTGCAATTAGAGGTGTTAGAAAAATACCTACAGGGAATGATAATTTATGTGGGGAATATTCTACATCAATCAATCACAGAAACTATAATTGGTATTTCGGACATAATGCAGGTATCGATTTTAACCCAATAGAGTCAGGTGCCACGCCAACAACATTATCGGGTACTTTATATACTTTAGAAGGAAGGGTGTAGTGTAATGTCAGATATTAATGGTGAGTTATTATTCTATAGTGATGGTGTTACAATATACAATAAAGAGCATAATGTAATGTCTAATGGTAGTGGGTTGAGTGGATTTAGTAGTTCGACTCAATCAGTAATTATTGTTCCTAGACCTTCTACGAATAAATTTTATGTATTCACAACTAACTATGATGGTGCAACCAATGGATTTAAGGTATCTTCAGTAAATATGGATTTAGATGGTGGTTTGGGTCAGGTTGAAATGAAAAATTCTACACTTGTATCTGATCCTGTAACTGAAAAGGTAACTGCAACAAAACATATTAATGGAGAAGATTATTGGGTTATTACCCACACTAGTGGTGATAGCACATATTTAGCATTTAAAGTAACTAGTAGTGGTATAAAGAAACCAATTGTTAGTGTAACTGGAGTTACCCACAATAGTTTGAGGGGGTATATGAAAACATCATTAGATGGTAGTAAAATAGTATCTGCACTATATGATGAAGATATAATTGAGATTTTAGATTTTGACACTAGTGGTGGTACAGTAAGTAACCCATTAACAATTAGTGGTATGACATTTATTGCTGGTCCTTATGGTGTTGAATTTTCTTCAGATTCATCTAAGTTATATATTACTGATGGTGCAAATACAAAAATATATCAGTTAGACTTATCTTATGATAATGTTAACGATATGGTGGAGAATGTTATTGAGGTGGCTGATATAACAGGTTCGTCTTTGGGTTCAATACAAATGGCACCAGATGAAAAGATATATGTTGCGGATCAAAATGAAAATTATTTACATGTAATACATAACCCTAATGGTTTAGGTTATGATTGTAACTTCGAAGTATCTGGGTTTACATTATTTAGTGGTGTAACATCCCAATGGGGTTTACCAAATTGTGTTACTGATACTATTTTATCTTGTGATAGATATGTATATATCACTGATAATAGATTTGAGGTTTACGATTTTGACTTACAAATAAACAATAACAATGGTGTTATAGAGACAAAGGAGTTAAATTATTATAGTGAAGTTTATAAATACAATACAGTAAATGGTGAGTTTGATGGTGATAGTGTGTATACTACAGACACAATACCATTCTCAACAACCACTGCAACAACATTAACAATACCTGTTAATAGTATCGGTGAAGGTGAGTTTATAATAAAAAGTTATTATGAACATCCTTTAAATACTTTAGTGAATGAAGGTTTAGAAGTTAGAAAAGATAGTATTGATACATATAAGATTGGTAAAGAATATGGTTTATATGATTCTAGAACTGATTGGTATTTCATTAATATATTTGAGGCGGATGAACCATTGATTAATACTGAAAGTAATGATGGTGCAGTTGGTGGTAATTTAATTGTTGAGAGTACATTATCACAAGCTGGAGTTTCTGCATATACATTTACGTTTGCAGGTGATATAGTTGTGAGTTATAATGGTTCAGTTTTAGGTAAAGATTACGATTATACGGTA
>JABAHP010002714.1_pt3 | contig 30596 bp, 29 predicted proteins | sample 7062081 | NCBI WGS metagenome assembly JABAHP01 (sample SAMN14534357, study PRJNA622989) | marine sediment metagenome | biome: marine biome [ENVO:00000428]; feature: marine pelagic biome [ENVO:01000023]; material: deep marine sediment [ENVO:00002113] | place: India: Gulf of Kutch | collected...
TTAAGCCCTTTTACAGTTACCTTTTGAATTTCTTCATTTTTCTTTTGGTATAATTGTTGCATTGAGTCATAAATAATATTAAATTTCTCACTAATTCTGGTTACAATTCTCTCAATTTCGAATTCATTTAAAAGATGCTTTAAGAACTGTTGTATAATGTTGCCTTCTATTGTAATCCAATTCATTGTAAATTAAACTTAAATTAGTTTGAATTAAACCTCTTAAAAATCGAAGATTTCTAATTTTATTCTCTATAGTTTCAACATCCTTAAATTCTTCTGATTGTGCTTTTAGGAATAAATAATCCAGTGATTCATTGATCAATCTTAAGGCAAATAAAACTGCTCTCATTTTTGGTGTAGGTGTTAGAACATATGTTTTCATATATGATTCAAAGAAATTTTCATAATTTTCTTCTGCCATATATATAAATCCAGAATTTCTCCGAATAAAATGTAATTCAGAGAGTCGATTAGATAAATTATTTTCAATACGTCTATCATAAAGAGTTTCTGAATAGTCCTCCCATTGTCCAGAATATATTTCAGTCCAGTATCCAATTTCTTTTTTATATTTATTAATATTAGATTTCGTCCATTCAATATTTTCGGGTATCACTTTATTAGAAGTTACGAATACATAAATAGGGCTTTCTAAATCGAAAATAACTCCTCGGTTTTCTTCTTTTACTGAAAATTCTCTAATAATTGTTAATAAAATTTGAGGTATCTGTTGAATATAACTTGATTTTATATTTTTCTTTTTCGAAGGATCTTCTTTGAAATATTCTACATTAAATTGAAAAAAACCAAGCGTGTCATATTTTCTTTGGTTATTTTCATCCTCATATGGAAAATTCTCCAAATATGGCATCCACTTGCATGCTAGTGTAATTTGTTTAGCCATATCAATAATTATATCTCCAAATTCATCCCTAATTTTGTAATAGATATCCTCTTTTTTCAGATTATTTAGTCGTTCTTTTATCTTTTTTTCAATCTCTTCACTTTTCTTATTCCCATCGACAAGATTAGTATTTAAAAATGTACTAATGAACCAGAATTCTTCTTTGTATGTAAATTCCATAATTTTCTTCCTCTTTTTCTTCCTCTCTCAAACCAAATTTCATTATCAATCTCATCTAGCTTCTATTGAGAGAAAGGAAATTTAAGATACAATTGAAAATTTTAATATTAATAAAAAAAGGATTATTTATATTAAATTCTTTTAATGATATAATCTGTTTATAATTTTATAATATAAAATGACAGTAAAAGAATTACAACAAGATATTCTTAAATTGAAGAAAGAAAAAGATATTCTTCTCCTCGCACATTATTATCAAACTATAGAGATTCAAGATATCGCTGACTATGTAGGTGATTCACTTGGATTATCTCGTGAGGCTAAAAATGTTACAACTAAATATATAATTTTTGCGGGTGTAGATTTTATGGCTGAAACTGCTTCAATTATTAATCAAGATAAGCATGTTCTGATACCTAATTATGAATCTTGCTGCCCAATGGCTGCTTTTCTTACCCCTGAAATGGTTAAAGAATACAAAAAAGAACATCCTGGACTTCCTGTTGTGGTATATGTTAATTCAACAGCAGCGGTTAAAGCTGAATCCGATATATGTTGCACATCTTCAAATGCCGTTAGAATTGTTGAAAAAATTAGTAAAGAATTCAATGTGGATTCTGTATTGTTTGGTCCAGATGCAAACTTAGCGGATTATGCTGAACAATTATCTGGTATAAAATGTATTCAAATGCCAGATATAGGGCATTGTTATGTACATTCTCAGATTAATATTGAACACATAAAAGAATCACAGCAAGCATATCCAAATGCTATTACTCTTGTACATCCAGAATGCATCAGGGAAGTGAGAGACTTATCTGATTTTGTTGGTTCCACAGCAAAAATGTATAATAGGGTTAAAAATAGTGCACGTAAAGAAAAAGAATTTATTATTGGAACGGAAATTGGACTTATACAACGAATGGAACAGGATTTTCCAGAAAAAATCTTTTATCCAATAAAAGAGAAGTTAATCTGTTATAATATGAAAAAACACAACCTTGAGTTGATTAAATACTTATTAGAAAACTCAAACGATACAACTTTTGAGATCAAAGTTCCTCCAGAAATTGCCCAGCGTGCTATAAAACCTATTGAAAAAATGTTAGATTACTCATGAATTCATAGAATTTTATTAAAAAAGGTATATTGTCAAAATGGCAAATACAATTTTTTTAACTTGTTATATTACCATTGTAGCTATATTTGGAAGTGCTATGGTTTTACTCTATTTAAAAAAATATAAAGGATTATCTACTAATATTTGGAAACCAGGGGCGGCATGGATACGTGCTTCGATCTATTTTTCATTCTGTAATATAATTATTGCTGTCTCAGGTACGTTAGAACAAATAGTTATACAACCAATATTCACCGTAGAACATATCACGAACCCTTTTTGGATAATATATTGTTCTATATGTTTTACTTATATTTTTCTTGCTTATTGGATTCTTTGGTCTCGTATGACACTTACTTTCGACCGCAGATACTACTTAGGATCAGAAATAATTTTTGGAGTGTTATGGGGATTCAGTACTGGAGGCATTCTTCTCTCTTTTTATCATCTCTGGAGCCTCATTGGAGCATCAGGAGGGATTATCTATTTACTTAGCTTCATCTCAATGGGGATATGGCAATACTTTATTCAAGATTATTTTTGGGATATATACGTTAGTCCTGAGCATGATACCCCCAAATCAATAAAGATTAAAACTATCGTATGCCACATCCCTAATATAGCGATCTGCTTAGGATTTCTTACAATTTGGAATAATTATATGATTTACGTAATTCTTCAAACTTTCGCTTTAATGGCATCAGCCATATTTCAAAAATTTCCCGCTCCTTGGGCTAAAGGGGATTTTCATGCTCCAATGGTTAAACCAGGGATATTTGGACATGCTCGTGGTAAAGGGTATGTCGATGATAATTAATTTTTAAAAAAGAGCTCTTAGAAAAAATCCGAAATTCGTTTCTGATACCTATCATCAAGGTACTTCAGAAAAGCAACCGTGGGTTTTCCTGACCAAATTGCATTTATCTTTGTTTTTTTTTCAAATCTCTCGATATTTTTATGATCAAATTTGAATTCTTTCATAATTTCCCGAAGTTTGAAGAGCCATTTTACAAAATTCTTGTACAATCTGCCATTATTGCTTGCTTTTGAACTATGAGTTTTTTCATAATACCTAATATCTTTATCTGCATATTCTGTGTAATATCTGAAATTTTGCCCCATCCAAAAAAACCGTGAGACTGAATCGGAAAACTTTTTAATCCTACAGCCTGTAAGTTTAATAGTTTTAAGGTTAGGTAAATTGTTTAAGCTATCTGGAATCTCCTCAATATTGATATTTCCAGAAAGATCTATGAGTTCCAGATTATTAAGGCCCTCTAATCCTTCTATTCTTTCAATATAATTATTTTTTAAATAGATTTTTTTCAGGTTATTAATATTTTCTAATCCTTCAATTTCACTTATTCTATTATTACTTAGGTCTAGTTCAATAATATCATCGGAATTTTCATTTAAACCTTTAATTTCATCTATGTGTTCAATCATTTTATTTTTTAAATTTACTTTTGAATTTGAAATGATTCCAATTAATTTCTCATTATATGATATGATTTGAAGATCTAAATTACTGAAATTTATTTGAGCCTTGTTTAGGAACTTTAGTATCGGAAAACTTCTTACATTTCGGTATTTATTATACACAATTTCAACAAAAATTTGTCTCATTGATTGGGGGATCTTATCTATTGCCTTCAGTAGAATTAGGTATTTGTAAGTAAAACGAAATCTATTAATAAATTTTGAAGTAAGTTGTTTTATTTGGCCTATTGAATCTGGATCCTCAGTATTTGCTAAAAAAGGTATGATTTTTCTTGAATACTCATCAATACTCGGGAAATCAATGTCGATTAACATACTTTCAAATTCATCTTCTGTTAAATAATGCAAATAACCATTCTGTGTTAAGAATCTAATAACAGTAGGATGCCCAGTAGCATATCGAATTGCAATTTCTTCTTTAAATTTACGTCTGGCAATAGGATCTCCGGCATCAACTAGAGCTTTCAATAATGGGAAAGCTAAATTCCGATGGAGAATTCTGGTATCATATTCATTATCCGCCCAAGCTTGTATATTTGAACAATGTCCCCAAAACTCTGTTTCGGGAGGGACTTTGCGATGATCTCGTTCCATAGATCGATCAAGTTTTACTGCCGCCTCATCAATCGATTGAATCTCATCATATTCATCAATTCTACTAATTGGAATATTGAGTAAAAGATACATGCATTGTCTGAATAATCGATTTTTCACGTAAATATTAGTTCTTCCCCCTTCAAGTTTTAAAGTTAGAAGGGTATTAATTTTAAATTCCTTCGCTTTATAGAGAGGTCTGACTGAAATGAATAAGACAATAACTGATATTATCAAAACTGCAAATATCTGATATGGATACATGCTTCAGATAGATTAGGATTTTTGGTAAGAGAGTTAAAGATAAATTAGTTTTTCAATATTAAAACCCCTATGATTTTAAAATTTATAATAAATTACAATTTCAATTTGAATTTTAATATGATATAATTATTCAGATATTAATGTAAGAACATTTAAATTCATATTAATGTTAGTTCCGTCTAAAATTGCTTTTTTTATCAATTTTCCTTCTTCGGATTGTTCTAATTTTATTGATTGAGCAACTCCTTCCATAAATTTTTCTCTCTCAAAATCTAGAAAACCCATTTCTATTGCATTTTTAATTATTAAGTTTAATACTAATAACTGAAATTGTTCTTGAACCGCATTCCATATTAATCCCATTTCTCTTAATTGTTCTGTCAATTCTTTAGCTAAAATATCTAAATCATAAATCAGATCATATATACCTTCCTGAAGATTAATTATTTCGTCCATTAGTTTATCTTTTATGAGTCTAAGTGTTGTAGTCCCTACTAGATCCTCCTCATGGAAAAAAAAATCATGATTTTCTCGTTTAATTAGGTAAAATCCAAAATTATTTTTAATCAATTTAAATCTGGCTAAATAATTAATAGCCTCTTTTGAAACGTTATATACCTCACAAAATTGATCTAAACTCAATTTATAACCCGCAAATTCTTGAGAACTTGATTCATCAAAATGCCAGTAATTTTTTGCAAAAGCACCTTGACCTAAAATTGAGTTATAAAAGATATAAAATAATGACAAATACAAATCTCGATCTTGCTGTAAATCAAAAAAATTATCCCCAATTTTAGAAATGATCCTTACAATATGGATTATAAATGGAGCCTCAACATTTATTTCTTTATAGAAATCTATTAAATCTTCAAGTTTTCTGACATTATCTTTTAATTCATTGACTATAAACAATTCATCTTTTAATTTTAATGGTTCTTCTCCCAGTTTTTCTATACCTTTCTCTGTAATAATGTAAGCACGATATTGTTTATTCGTTTGCTTATTAGTAACTATTCTTTGTTCCACGTTATTATTTCTTCTATGGTTATTAAGATATTTAGAGACTGTAGATCTACTTAAATTTGAATATTTTACTAAATTAGTAAATCTTTGTGGTCCTAGATTTCTAAGAATGAATAATATCCTTCTACTATTATCTTCAATACTACTAGATTTTTTTAATAACTCAACCTTCAATTTTTTTGAAATATTCCAGCTCTCCATAATAACAAAATATTGGTCCAAATATATAAAACTATACTTTTTTTTTGGACTAAGTTTATTCTTGTATTGAAATACAAATATTTAGGATTTTAGTATGTTTTCTAATAATTCAAGGTAAAGCTTTAAAAACTATGCTTTTAATATGAGATTTTGGTATTTAATTTAAAACAAATATTATAGGAAAAAAATAAAGATGGAAGATCCAAGCATTTTAAATAGAATTAAAACAATTGAAGAGAGGCTAGATAAACTTGAAAAACGCATTTCACATCTAGAACATAGAATAGGACGTGCTCCATCTCCTCCATTCCCAAAACCAGACCCTATACACCCTCCAGGACCCCGAGAACCACCTAAACCACCTGGACCTCCCCCAGAACCTTTTAGATTTTAGGTAATGTGTTAAAAATCATCAAAAAGAAAAGCAATAAAAGATCTATCTCTTCTAAACTAAAGTTCGAGATCTTGAACGAAAATCCTTATTTTATCATTCTGATAATTATTATTTAATATAAATAAGATTATGTAAATTAAAAGGGGTGTGATAAAAAATTACCCAATATAGGTTTAGGCTAACAGGAGTCCCTCCAGATCAAGCTATAAAATTAATTGAATTAGATCCAAATAATTCAATTGCAGAAATTAAAAAAACTGTACAGCGTGAGTATAAATTAAATCCGATTTTAGCTATCCAATTCATTTTTAAAGGTAAAGTCTTACCTGATCAATTAAAGTTTGCAAAGATTGGAATTCATCCTAAAAAGGATGTAATCACTGTAATGGCAACTCAAGCTGGCGGAATTTAAACAATTCCTAATAGGAAGACGTATTTATCACGGGGTTATAAAGAGGAAAAATACGATTTCATTTTTCCCCTTTTTCTAATTTATTTTTTTTTATTAAAATGTTTTGTATCTTCCATAACTGAAATACATACGAAAAATTTTCTCCAATTCGATTTTTTCTTGATTTTCATTTGTTTTTTTAAAGGAATTTTCATTGAAATCAGATTCTAAATTTACCTTTAATTCAATATATTGTCAAATATTATAATTTATACAATTACTTCATTTTTCTTTTCTTTTTCTGATATTTTTTTCCTGTTAAATTATAAACAGATTCTCTTCTATATTCTTCTTTACCTATCAAACTTTCAGAGGAGTAGTGTGAATAAGAATTGATTTGCTTTGAATCTTTCAAAAATTTTTGAAGTTTCTCAGGAAGTTTATTTACAATTTCTTGGCAAATAGCCACAGGATCCATGGTAATTCGGTATTTTTTGAAGCTATTAATTAAATTAATTAAATCTATTTGCAATAACTCTACAGCCTTATCAATTCTAATCCGGATTGGGGTATTAATAAATGTCTTTTCGTTATATAGCACTGATTGAGATACGTCCATAGTGATTAAACCATTTTCTGTTACCATAAGATTATGATCACTATAGTCGCCATGGATAAATTTAGCTTCTAAAAACATTTTTGCAAGAATTTCCACTGATTCATATAAAACTTCATCAGGATCATCATAATCTCTTATATTTATCTCACTAAGTAAGGGAGCAGGTTGATATTCGTCATCTTGGAAATTTATAAAATCCATAATGACAATATTATTGAGTAGAATTCTTGGTTTAGGAACAGGAACTTGAGCGTTATATAATTCAACTAGATTCCAATACTCTTGACTTGCAGTAATAGAAGCCATTCCCATTTGCGTTATATGTTTAGTTCCTTGCAAGCGTTTCCGAATCGTACTCGTGAAAAACCTAAAAACTTTAGCACAAACTAAATCATTTGTATTCTTTTCTTGAGCTAATAATACGGTTGCTTCTTTTCCTGCGCCAATTACTGCAAATACTTTATTTATTTTGCCAGTAGAAAAGAGTTGGTTACGTGCATCAACAAATGTAACTTCTTTAATTTGAATCTTTGGATCAGCATGACGACTTTGCCTATACTTATCAAATTGACGTTCGTTTTTTGAGAATCTAAATCCAGTGTTCTGATAATATTCTTTCTTAACCATTTTTATTTCATTTTGTTTTTTCTAGTTTTGATTACTTAATCAATTGGAGAAATTTCTCTGAAATCTGAAGAGAGTTTATATTCTGGATTTAGAAATTTAACGGTTCCACTACGTCATAAAATATTTTATCTGGAACCTACATTTCTGAGGGCATTTAACTTCCATTTGGTAAATAAAACAAAATAGAAGGAAGATAGTTCCCTCAAGAAGAACCGATTGGTGTTTGTTCTATTTTCCCAAATTTGGCCAATGCATTTTGATCATCCATTATATAAACAAACACCTCCAATCTTTTTTTAATCAATTAATCAAAATTAATAATCTTGAGGTTATAAACTTTACTCTGTAGTACAGTTTAACTATTCTTTAACAAATTTTATATAAATATACAAGATATATGAGAAAACTTGAAAAAAAAATTTTTATGAAATTTTCTTTGAAATCAGACTCTGAATTTACCTTTCCATCCAATTTTTCATTAAATTTGGGATAAAAATCAAAAAAATAAGGATCCTCCAATCCAATCATTTTACAGATAAAGAATCTTTATACATTTAAATATTAAGCTGGTATAATGAATGGAACGATCGTAAGGAGAATTGTAATAAAAGTAATTAATTTAGATAAGAATCCCGCTTTGATTAATGGAGACTCCATTACTTTAATGAGCAGTTGATGATAATAGTTTCGAGCAGCGAAATTTTCAGTTTTTTCGTATTTGTTTAATTCTTCCTTCAATTTATTTTTTTTAATATTAGAATTTTTCAATGTTCTAAATAAGAAATTTCTATAAAATCCTTAAATTTTGATCGAAGAATTTTGATAATCTCTTTTGAAAAAGATCTGAAGTGAGATACTTCTCCGTTAAAATTATCAAGAATATCTTTATATTGATTTAGAAAACTTTTAATGATTGTTTCAGAAATTTTTTCCAAAATTTTTTTATCAAAATCTATATTTTCACACTTTAGAACAAGGTGGTAGTTAGATTTATGAGTATAAAAAAAGAAGAGAAAACTGTCTAAGACTAGTGTTCTTAAACTTTCTTTAAAACTATTTTTTGTAAATCGACAGATTATATCAAAATAGCTTGCTAATGATTGTTCATCGTCTAATTTTTCACTATTAATGAAATTATGATAAAATAGAGCAATCCCTGCGTGATCTATAATCATTAATTCTTTAATCATTATAATTTACATATTCTTATCTGGAATTTCCAACTAAAGTTATAGAACAACTTATTTTTAAACTTTTATTCTAGATTTTAAAGAATTCACAATAATATATTCTCTTGAACTTAATACGCTAATCTTGTATTTAAATGCATTTTATTTGCTTAATAATAAATTGGGAAATAATTTTGTCGATAATCAAAAAAAGAAAGGATTTATAATTAGTTTTAAACAGAATCATTCCTTAATGTAATAAAGATGATGATACATAATAATTGATTGATATGGCATGGGGAGGTTCATTAAATAAAAAAGGCTCTAATCATATTAGAAAACTCAGAGAAGCAGATAAGGTAATTGGTTTTTTGGAAAACTTCAAGAAGAGTTTAATACCTGAGGAAAAAGAAAATTTCACAAGAACAATTGAAATTATTATAGAATATATTAATAAAATTTCAGAGAAGACATAATAAGATTTTAAAGTTTCTGCATTATCTCTCTAACGATCTCAATAATCTGATCAGCTACTATTTGGATCGTTTCTGTGAGATTGAATTTGAAAAATGGAAGATCTTCATGTTCACTTCGCTCCTCAATCGAATATTCATCTTCCTTGTATAAACTTAACTCAAAAAATCCATCAAGACTTTCTGGTACAATACCAATCATAAAAACTTTCAAATCTGGCAATTTATCAATTATTAAATCAATAACTATATGGATTGGAACTGTGTGTGATGATATTGGTACAGATTCTTGAATATTTTCTCGTTCAATTATTGCAACTGTACCAGGAGGTTTACTTAAAGTGCATGTATCAATAATAATCATATGAGACGGTTGAAATTCTAAAATCTCATCAATTCTACTCATAGGATCTATTCCAGCGTTAATAAATAAGTATTTTTCATTTGAATATTGTAGAAGTTCACTTATTATATATGGCCCCACTCCATCATCGCTTAGTTTTTCTTCACCGACTCCTGTAAAAATTAACTTACTAGCATCTTTTAGCCTTTTTAGGAGTTGAGATTGGAATTCTTTCATTGAAATATATATTTTTTAATATGAATTAATATTTGAACTCTAATATTGTGTATGATATTGATACGACTTATTAATATTAAGAAAAATTAATTAACTTGTAGATTAATAATTTTATATTTAAGAAATATTGAATAAAATTTATTTAAAGGCATTTTTCTTAATAATAGTTCTTATCTATAAAATTGTGAGTATTTTTACAATTGAATTGGATTTGGAAAAATTCTCTCTGAGAGGATGATATTTGGTTAAAAAAGAAAGTGATAGTATTTTCTCAAACAAAGAATTCATAGAAACAATAAATAATTTAGATGTAATTTATTTTAGAGGTGAAATTAAAGGAAAATTATTATTTCATAACACCGCTCTTAATAAAATCCTCGGCATAGATCCATCAATAGATTTAACTGGATCTCCCTCATCTCAGTTTTTCTCTGATTCTGAAGTAAGACAAAAATATTATGATGAATTAGAGACAAAAGGATATGTAAAAGATTTCGTTGTGAAAATCAAGAATCCTAAAGGAGATTTCCTATATATTCAACTTAACTCTCATTTTATTAAAATTAATGACCAAAGAAGTAACATTGTAGAAGGTACAGCAATTGACATCACAGATAAATATCATTTAGAAGAAGAATTAAAGGAAACTGAAAAAAGATTTAATTTAATTGCAAACAATACTAACGATTTAATTGCAATTTTAAATAAAGATTTTGAACATATATATATTAATGAAAATGCTTATTATTCTGTTTTAGGATACCAAAAGGAAGAGGTCCTTGGAAAGCGTCCTAGAGATTTTTCTCATCCAGATGACCTTAAAAGGGTTTCTAAATCATTAAAAGATGGATTTTTAAAGGGTGAATTATCAGAAGAATATAGAACTAGGCATAAAAATGGAGATTATATATGGATTGAACTCAAGGGTCAATTTTTAACTGAAAATGGTAAAATAATGGGTGCAATTTTGATTTCACGAGATATCTCAAAACGTAAGGAGACAGAGTATAAGTTAAAACAATCTGAAGAAAAATATAGAAGTATGATTGAAGACGCACAAGAGGGCGTTTGGGCTTTAGATGATCATGAAAATACTATTATTGTTAATTCTAGAATTTGCGAAATGCTTGGTTACACCAGAGATGAAATGATGGGTAGAAATCTATATTCATTCATTCCTGAGTCGATGGAACCCTTAATACAAGGTAATCGATCTAAACGTGAAAAAGGAATTAAAGAGACTTATGAATTCCAATTACTAAAGAAGGATGGGACTATTATATATACTGAAGTAAGTGCGGCTCCTATATTTGATGAAAATCAGAATTATAAAGGCTCATTTGCATATATTACTGATATAACAGATGAAAAAACGGCAATACAAAAAATACAAGAATCTGAAAATAAATATAGAACATTGTTTGAGTCAAGTACAGATGGAATATATTTTGCAGATATGGAGGGGCAGTTCATTGAAGTTAATAAAGCCTTTCTTGAAATGATAGGGTACGCAAAAAAAGAAATATTAGCAATGGATAATCGTCAGATAACCCCTGAGAAGTGGTATGAAACCGAAGATAATAATCTACTCGCTCAATTATCAGTAGGAGAAAGTAAGGTTTATGAAAAAGAATTTATACATAAAAATGGTAGTACCCTACCTGTGAGTATTAGATTTTGGATTTTGCAAGATGAGCAAGGTGATCCTTCCAGAATATGGGCAATAGTGAGAGATATTACAGAAAGAAAGCAAATGGAATATAAATTAAAAGAAATAAATAGATTAAAATCTGAATTTTTAAGAAGAGCTTCTCATGAATTAAAAACTCCATTAGTCTCGATTAAAGGATTTTCTGAATTAATCTTATCAAAATACTCTGAAGATTTAAATCCAGATATAATTTCAAATTTAGAAGAAATAAATAAGGGATGTGAAAGATTACAGAATATTATTATAAACCTTTTACAGACTTCCAAATTAGAATCAACTGAATTTAAACCTAAACTTGAGAGGGAAGATTTGTCATTTCTTATTAATTATTGCGCAGAGGAACTACACCCACTCGTCTCAAAAAGGGAACATTCAATTAATATTGAGATTCCAGAATCTTTGATAACAAAATTTGAAAAGGAAGAAATTCATGATGTGATTTCAAATTTGCTCTTAAATGCAATAAAATACACTCCACCAAAAGGATGGATTGATATTAAAGCTGAAATTATTGATGATTTAGTTATTGTTTCAATAAAAGATAATGGAATTGGATTTACCGAAGAGGAGAAGAATAAAATTTTCCAACAATTTGGAAAAGTGGAACGATATGGGCAAGGTTTGGATTTAGGAATTGATGGTTCCGGTTTAGGTTTATATATTTCTAAAAGAATTATAGAAGCTCATGGTGGCAAAATATGGCTTGAATCTGAGGGAAGAGGGAAAGGATCTACTTTTTATTTCTCGTTGCCATTTATTAATGATTAGCAATAAATTATTTCCTGTTCTATATCTACTTTTTATATTTTTATTTTACCTAATTTAAAAGTAGAGAGAAAAACACGTATAAATTCATTAATTATAAAACATTCATATTAATTGTTATATGACAGAAGATGTAGATGAAAAAACCGAGAAAGTTCAATTAGAAGGGATAATTGAAAAAGATAAGGTTATAATTTCAAATAATAAAGCTATTGAAGAATTTTATAATACATCTTATATTGGTACTATAGAGTCAAATGGAAATGAGAATGAAATTTTAACCCTAAATTCTATAGAAGTATTACTTCTATGTGAAAGACATCGAATATTAATCTGGGAAAACAACAATAAAAACAATAAATTGCATGATTTTGAAGGATTGCTAACTTATTTCACTCAATATGATTCACGTCTTTGGCAAAAGTACATAATATATATGGATTTAAGGAAAAGAGGATATATTGTCCGTACGGGTTATGGTGATGGAATAGATTTTCGAGTTTATAAAAGAGGTGCTGATTTTGAAAAAGACTCAGCAAGATTTCTTATTTTTCCTGTATTTGAAGGAGATCCCATTGAATTAAGAGATTTAGATAAGATGTCTAGAGTTGCTATGAGTTCTCGAAAAGACTTAATTGTGGCTACCGTTGATAGATTAAGCAAACCCATTTATTATTCTGTTAAGAAATTTCAAATATTGAAAAAAGGAGAAGAAAGCGATATAGATAATGCCAAATAAATACACTTGTGATACATCAGTAATTTTTAATGGTCAGATCCTTAATTTAATTGAAGATGGAGAATTAGGGGAAAACCCAGAAATCTATATATCGAATGTAGTCATCGCTGAGGTTGAATATAGAACTAACATTCAAAAAGAAATAGGATTTTTTGGTTTAAATGTTTTAAAGGAATTAAGAAAGCTCCATGAAGAGGGCGTGATAGGGCTTCATGTTATAGGAAAAAGACCAACTAGAGAAGAAATAAAAATGGCTCCAGGTGGAGAGTTAGATGCACTAATTAGAGAATCTGCAATGAAAAACGGTGCAACTTTAATTACTTCTGATCGAATTCAAGGAGATATGGGAATTTTTGAAGGATTAGATGTTTTGTTTACCTGGGAAAAAAAAATTCAAAGAGAACAAGAACCACTTTCTTTGAAATTATTAGAATTTTTTGACGAGACGACAATGAGTGTCCATCTTAAAAGAAATCTAGCTCCTTATGCTAAAAAGGGTTCTCCAGGTAAATGGCATCTTGAAAAAGTTAGTGAAGAATTATTAAGCCCACAAATGATCGAGGATATTGCTCTTGAAATTGTTGAAAATGTCCGAGAAGATCAACATTCCTTTATAGAAATTGAAAGAGAAGGTGCAGTTGTAGCGCAATTACGTGAGTTTAGAATAGTTATAACACGTCCCCCTTTTTCTAATGATGTAGAAATTACAGCAGTANNACTTCGGATCGCATTCAAGGAGATGTTGGAGTTTTTGAAGGTTTGGACGTATTATTTACATGGGAAAAAAAAATTGAAAGAGAAAAACAACCCCTTTCTCTAAAATTATTGGAATTTTTTGATGAAACAACTATGAGTGTTCATCTAAAAAGCAATCTTGCTCCTTATGCAAAAAAAGGTGCTCCTGGTAGTTGGCATCTTGAAAAAGTTAATGAAACACCTTTAAATCCACAAATGATTGAGGACCTTGCTCTTGAGATTATTGAAAATGTAAGAGCGGATCAACATTCATTTATAGAAATTGAAAGAGATGGTGCGGTTGTAGCCCAATTGCGTGAGTTTAGAATTGTAATTACCCGTCCACCCTTTTCCAATGAGGTAGAGATAACAGCAGTAAGGCCTTTGGTAAGTTTAAGTTTATCTGATTATTCAATTGATAGTAGATTACAAAAAAGATTAGAAAAAGCAGAAGGAATCCTCGTAGCAGGTCCACCGGGAGCAGGAAAATCAACTTTTTCAGCAGCATTAGCGAATTATTATTGGAGTCAAGATAAAGTTATTAAAACACTTGAGAGTGTAAGAGATTTACAAGTGGAACCCGAAATAACTCAATATACTAAATTAGAAGGAAGTCTTGAGAATTCAGCGGATATTCTCTTGCTTGTAAGACCTGATTTTACAATATTTGATGAGGTAAGAACTACAAAAGATTTTGAAGTTTATTCAGATTTCAGATTATCTGGAGTAGGTATGGTAGGTGTAGTTCATTCATCATCTGCTATAGATGCAATTCAAAGATTTATTGGGCGTATAGAACTAGGAATGTTACCATCTATAATAGATACGATTATTTTTATTGAGGGTGGTGATATTTCTAGTGTATTAGTAATTAAAATGACTGTTAAAGTTCCCTCAGGATTAAGAGATAGAGATTTAGCCAGACCTGTGGTTGAAGTTAGGAACTATAAAACTAGACAATTAGAGTATGAGATCTATTCATTTGGTCAAGATATTGTAATAAATCCCATTAAACCTGGAAGAACAAAAGATAATCCTCCTCAGTATAGGGAATTAACTAAATATGGGAGAAAAAAAACAAAAAGAGAAAGAATAAATCTCGAATTAGAAGTGTTGAGTAATAGAATTATTTTAAAAGCAGCTCCAGAATATGCTAGTCAAAATGTTGTAATTTTCTCTAATCATGAAGAAATTTTTACAGGGAGTTTGAGCCGAAAGGGAGAAATTAACTTATCTTTATCGAATAAAGAAGGAAGAAAGATCCTAAAAGAATTTGATAGGAAAAGAGATATCTACGCAAGAATAAAATAATTTAACATAATTTTTGAATTGAAATATTAATTTGTATTGATCAATTCTTTTACCTTTTCCATTATTGGAGGTAGTACTTCTTCTATTAAATTATCAAAGCTTATATCTGCCCAGTCATCATATGGTGTAGCTCCCTTATTAAGAAGTATCAATTTAGCTCCATTTTCTTTTGCAATTCCTGGCAAATCCATTGCGGGAGCTACAACTAGGGATGAACCAATAACAAAAAAGACATCAGCCCTTGCTGACCTTACCGCTGACTCTTGAAGCTCATCATGTGGTAAAAAGTCTCCAAAGTTTACAATACTTGATATTATTCGGCCATTGCAATAAGGACATGTTGGCTGGCCTTCTCTAACTGAAGATGTTCTATATCCTGGCCCCCATATATTTTGATCCCAACCAGCTTCTTCAAATAGCATTTTTTTACCACACGATAAACATTTCATGAAAAATTGATTCCCATGAAGCTCAGCAAATATATCAAAAGGGATTCCTGATTTTGCATGAAGCCCATCAACATTTTGAGATATAAGGTAATTTAATTTACCCATTTCCAATAATTCAACAATTGCATAATGATTAGGATTTGGTTTTATTTGATCGAAAGGAACTTTTAATTTAGGAGGAGGTAAACCTTTATCACGGCGTGTCCATACACCATCTGGACCTCTATAATCAGGTAAACCACTTCCTGTTGAAATACCTGCTCCCGTAAAAATCACTAACCTTTCTGATTCTGCTATCCACTTGGCTGCTAAATTTATTTTTTCTTCAAAATCCATAAAAATCACAAAAAAAAATAGATTTAAAAAGGTTTTTACAGTGCTTATTCTATATCACTCAAATTCACACCCTTAGTTTCCTTTAGAAAAACAAGAATTAGAATAAAAACCACAAAGAAGAGCATGCTAAAAGTTAAAAAGGATACTGCTAATCCTTGACTAAATGTGATTATACTACTTAGAATTAGTCCAACGGTTATACCAGCTGAACTTGCTAAAGTTTTCAATCCCGCTCCAGTTCCTCTAGTTTGAGTTGGAATAATTTCCAATGCCATAATACTAATTAATATTCTCAAACCCCAGAATGATAAATTAGCTAAGCCCGCTCCTATCATAACCATAATCATGGCACCTCCTGCTAAATTAACACCGAAAATTATCATTAAGATTGAAATAGGAAATATAATTGAATAAGCATAACATAGCGGTTTTCTTCCGATTTTATCAGCGGTTATACCTGTAATTAAATATCCTACAATTGAAGCAATCCCCATTACCCAAACAATAGTATCAACATCGTCTGATGTAAAACTGTCAGATAAGAAATCTTCTCCTACAAGAATGAATAGATTATTCAATCCAATTATTAAACTTATAATTAAAATTATTAAAAATTCTTTTTTCCTTGTAGACTTAAAGATTGTATGAAGATTCTCTTTAAACATTTTGCGTTTCCCTTGTTCAAAAGACGGATTTTCTTTTAATTCCAAATATTTTGAAGTTTCTTTAAAACTAAAAAAGATTACAAGGCTTAATGGAATACCTAAGATAATAGCAAAGTATGTCATTATTCTCCAATTAGTTAGGGAAGCAATGTCATGAAAAACTGGTATTAAAAGAGCACCAATTACTCCACCAACCAACACTAAGTTAGTAAATAAAGCTCTTTTCCCCGTTGGGCTTTCCTCATTAATATATATTACCCAAATATCTGAATTAAAGAAAAAATACAATAAAAACAAAAATATCGTATACACAATGATGTTTGTTGAGAAAGCGATGAAAAGTGAAGAAATTCCCATTCCAAAAATAGTGAATACTAAGAGAAACTTTCTTCCAACTTTGTCAGCGAGATACTGATTTAGAAATACAAAATACATACCCAATGTTGCTATTGCTACAAAAATTTGAAATAAAGAAATTGCTGCGTCTCCAGATAATAATGGAAAAAACTCTGAGGATATATCTGAGACTACAACGTTGAGATAATTCGTTGTATAAGTATCAAGTATTTCAACAAATATTAGAATAAAAATCATATATCTAAAATATGTGAAAAGTTGTTTCTTTCTAGGTTCAGTTTTGCTGTTATTCATGTTTACTTATTTCTACTTATAAACTTTAAAATCTTCTTCTTTTTGGTCTCAAAAATTAGAGTATTTTAAATATTTAGAATCAAATTCAAAATCGCTAGATATCAAGTATCAGTAAAAAGAAGGGACGTTATGGACCCTTATAAGCTTCTGCTTTAATTAAAGTTTAAATAGAAAATAAATAATCTTTTAATTAGCATTACAGAGGTTGAGGATTATTTTATCATATACTATTAATTTCGATATGGAAGCATTAAAAACCACAGTTATTAATTTGAAAAATCATTCAAGTTGTACCTTAATTATATATATCAAAAATCTCAATAAGATTTTACTAATTATAACTGTATTTATATAGATGTATTACGAAAGTGAGTTTCTCTTTGGTCTATTATATTGATAAGCGATTCTAAATTCCTTTCAAGATTATAATAGTGGATCATCTCGAACGGTTCCTTATAATCATCTAATGTCTTCTGGTTATGAGAATCACATCCAATCGCCACTGGAATTTTAGATTCTTTAATTTTTTCAAAAAATCTTTCATATCGAGGAGAATAAAATGAGGGGTAACTAGAGTTAAATTCAAAATATATATTATACTTTTTGAGAAATCTCATTAAAATATCAAGGTTACCTAACATAAAATATGAAGGATCAAAATGAGCTAATCCTAAAACCGGAAATCTAATAGGATCCTTTACTTGATTTTTCCATTGATAAATAATGTTTTCTAGGAAAGCAATAGATTCATAACTTTGAAGATACTCAAATAAAATTATATCAAACTCACTAATTTTTATATGCTTTTTAATAAATTGTTCTGTACTTGAAAGATCTACTTCTATTCCCTTGAGAAGGATTAATTTGATATTTTCACTAATTAAGTAAGCTTGACAATTTTTAATTTCCTCTAGATACGCTGAAATAGTGAGATTATTATTTAGTTTAGAAACCCACTTCTTAAATGAGTTTGTGAGATGGTCTGTTATTGCAATATATTCTAGCTTTAGTTTAATTGATTTTTCTACAATCTGTGTAATAGTTTGTTTTCCGTCTGAATAATTTGAATGAATATGAAGATTTAATTTGGGAATTTGCATAGATTATTATGTATTTTGTGTTTTTTTAATAGGAGATAGACTTTTAAACTCCCAAAGTCTTAGTTTCTTTATTTATATAAAGACTAAATAGACCACCTAATAATAATGTTGCGCCAAGAAAAATTAATACAGCGTTAAATAAGAATTCTGCTGTTGTTTGGGAAATTATAATAGTGCCAAATGTAATAGAGTCTATTGATATTATGTCTACCGCAAATAGAGAGACTAAAATGAATATAAATATTGAGGAGAAGATTTGTATTAGACTAATTATGATATTAATGTTGTAAATCAATTTTGTTTTACTCTTTTTCAACTCAATAATTTGGCCTATACCAATATCGATCGCAACTTCTTTTTTATTTACTCTTCTAATGAAGAAATACACTAATTCTTTAAGAGGAAAGATATCAAGAAAGATAGTCCCAATAGCAAAAAAGCAGAAAAATATGAGAAAACGGAGAAAAACTAAGGAGAAGGTAACAGGAAAGCCAATTATGGGAGATATTAATACACTGAAATTATTTAATATCCAAATGAAAATTCCGACAAGAATAAGCGCAAAAAATTTTAATCCCGCTAGAGTAAGAATAACTGAATGACGATCTGCTAGAGTTAATAAGTAGTAAGTTACACCTATAAATAAAATAATTAGACCAAGAAGGATTGTATTTGGGTTTAAAACAAAACTTATAATTAGACACGTAGAACCAACAATTATAGGTAAATAAGGAAAAAAGGGTGCTTTAAATGGACNNTAAATAAAAAAATTAACCCAAGAATCACAGCATTGATATTTATCGCACCTAATACAAAGCTTAATATAAGACAGGTTGAGCCAACAATCACAGGTAAGTATGGAAAAAATGGGGCTTTAAAGGGACGATCTAATTCTTTTCTTTTATATCTTAGGATAACAGCAGCAAAATTTACAAAAGCTAATCCAAAAAAATAAATAAAAGTAGTGACATTCGCAGTAAAACCGATATTAGCAAAAATAATGGCCAAAACGGTGAAGAATATCGCTATAATAGTTGTTACTCCCAAAACTAAAGTAGGTACCTTAGTTTTTTTACTTACTTTTAAAAATTTCTTTGATATATAATGATCTCGTGCTAAAGCATACATTACACTTACGGCAGAACCTAATGCTGCATTCATTGTGATTAATATTGAAATTATTGCTGCTATTCCCATTAATAAATATCCAGGAAATCCTAATATATCATTCATAATAAAAGCTAATAAGATGGGAGATTCCGTATCACCTGATGAATAAGAGCCAATATTTATCATTACAACTACAGTCATTGATAGGTAAATAAGTAAGGTGATTAGAATAGCAAAAATATTTGTTTTTGGAATATTTTTTGATGGTGTTTTCAGATCTGCATTTAAATATGCCAGATTAGAAGTTATACCAGTAAAAAAAATAAATAAAGATGAAAACCAAAAGATAACTACAAAGAAATTAGTTTCAGATACTAAAAAACTTGGATCAAAATTTGACGGATTTGTACTAGGAGCAATAAAAAAACCCGCAAATATAAATACTCCAAAAATAATTAGTAGGACTATAGTTAAAGAAACTAGTGTTCTTAAAGCTATTTTTTGAGTTCGAAACATAACTATTGTAGTAAATAAAATTGATAAAATTGCAATTGGTATAAATAAGTTTTGAAGAAATGTTCCAGGAAAAAGAGCATCTATTACTACTGTAAAAGCTTGTGCAGAAAATGAAAATGCCGCTATATTAGCGATCCATAGAAAAAAACCAATTATAAAAGCTAAAAAACCACCTAATGCTTCCTTGCTGAAATTGTATGCCCCTCCTGAGATAGGGAGACTTGTAGAAAGTTCACTATAATTTAGAGCAGTAAAAAAAATTATAATACCTCCTAAAATAAGACTGATTATAACTCCAGATTGGGCTTCATTTATAGCTGTTCCTAATAGAATAAAAACTGATCCACCAATACCACACCCAATTCCATATAAAATTCCCACCAACAATCCAACATTTCGAGTTGGAAGAACTTTTTCTTGATCTTTTTCGGTCAATAATATCGCGTTAAATTTATATCAAAAATTTAGATTTGATGAAAAATTTCATGACTTTTCCAAATGGAATATGCCCGAGATAATTGATAAAATAGCTCCAACCAATAGGAATAAACCCATTATAAAACTATTTGAATTTCCAAAATCAATAAAATTATAAAAAACACCTAATGACCAGACGATAAAAAAGATTCCGATACCAATCAAAATCCCACCAAAAAATTTAGAAGCGCGGTAGATAGCAGAGAGAACTTCTAATCTATGTATTCTGCTTTCTTTATCTCTGATTTCCTTCTCCTGACTTTCTAATTCTAATTTGAGTTTTTGTAATATTGCTCTCGAGTCATTGGTGCTAGAGTCAATGGCTTCTTTTGCCTTATTTAGTTTCTCATGTTCTGCTTCCATATGAGTTAGCTTTTCAGTTAGTGCATCTAATCGTTGTTCTCGTTCAAAATATTCAGTACTTGATGTTTCTATATCTTTTTTCAGGTCTTCTATTCTTTTTTCATTAGCTTCAATTAGATTCTCCTTAGCAATTATCTGTTCAATTAGATTATTTGAAGTATCATTCAATTCTTGCATTCGAGATTCAATTTCAATCAGTTGTTGTTGTTTATCCGTTAATTGTACTTTATATTTAGCAAGGAGTTCTTCGTATGTTCCTCTTTGTTTTTCCATTTCTGGAAAACCATCTTTATATTCTTCAAGTCTTAATTCGATATCTTTAATTCTACCTTCTCTCTTATCGATTTGTTCAGTTAAAAGCTTTTTTTCCTCTTCCTTTGCTTCTATTTCTGAATTTGAATGTTCTAATTCAATTTTATTTTTACTAATTGAAACTCTTAAAGTTTCATTTTCAGCACGTTGACTTTTCAATTTTTTTTCTAAAGCTTCAGCTTCTTCTCTCTGTTTAATAAGTAAATCTTCTTTTGATTGAATCTCTTGATTCATTTTTGAAATTTTATTGCGAAGTTCTTCTTGAGTTGTAATTTTCTCTTTTATTGAATCTGTAAGAACAATTAAGTCTACTTGCCTTGTTTCATATGTTTTAACTAATTGTTCATTATTTTTCAAGAGTTCCATATATTCTTGTTCTAAATTCTCTTTACTTTCAGTAGTAATTGTTAACCTCTCATCTAAATTACTCATCTCTTCTGTTTTACGGATATGTTTCTCTTCAAGTTGTTTTATCGTCTCTTCAATTGCTGTAAGATATTCCTCTTTATCATCTATCTTTTTTTGAATAGTATCCAACTTTTCCTTCGCTTCTTTTATTTCTTCACTTATTTCTTCAATAGGTTTCTTCTCAATCTCTTTTTTTTCTGCTGCTTCTCCATTAGTTATGGTTTCTGATATGTCTTCTATACTATTTTCAAATGTTCTTAGTTTTTTATCTATCATATCTCTTGAATTTTTAGCTTTAGATAAGAATTCCTTATCTACTCTCTCAACTTCCCTTTCCGATTTACTTTCCTTCTCTTCTCCTTTAAATTCGTCAGTCATTTTATGAATATTGGATTATAATAATTAATACCTCATATAGAATTAGAATATGAATGTTTATTTAATTTCTGCAAAAATAAAATATTTGATTAAACAAGTGTCGATTTAAATAATCGATCATTTTTATACATACACTTCTTAAAAGTATCTTATGAAATATTAAAATTACAGATATTTAAATTTTGATTTTTCGCTTTTTTTATTTTGATGATAGGATGAAACAAATGAATAAATTTATATATGATTATGTTTTAAATAGTGATTTGATTTACAATAAGACATTGAATCAATAAAGATGGGGTTACAGTTTCTCTTGACGGGATAGAAAGATATCGGCATAACTTTATCTATGGTTCGCGTTTGAACAGATACTTTAACCCCCCCTTTTTATCTTTTTGATGTAGCTCTAGCAAATCTATTCCTTTTTTCATCAAAATAATGTATATAATTTTTACCTAATATTTTTTCGAGGTGAGGATGATATTCTGGATTTTTATTTTTTAACCATCTCATTGCCTGCTTTATAGTCCAAATTAAATTCTTCTGTTCCTTATTTAGATTTATCTCGCTTGCTAATGCATCGTGAACTTCAATACCCGCTTCATTTATCCAAGTTTCTACCAAAAACAGGATTTTTGTTGGCATATATTTTGTTAAATCTTTTAGATTATTCCCTACTGATTTTCTTACATAAATTGAAGGATCTTGTCTTAATATAGTTAAAATTTCTATAATCTTATCATTTTTAGTAGGATCCCTAAGCCATTTAACAGAGCTGTGCGGTCTAAGGCTTTCTGACACAAGACGTCTGAGGTTTTCATTATTACTTTTAGCCCATTTAATCATTAATTTTAGAGTAGTCTCAGGAATTTTTTTTAAACCCGATAAAATTGCATCCGCAATAGTTTCTCTAACAATCCAATTTTTATCACACGCATACTTCTCTATCAATGGTATTAATTCTTCAAATTCTCCTGGAAACGCAGAAACAAATTCAGCAATGATGTGTAGAGAATAAAGTTGGAGAATTTGACTTTCAATGATTACCCCATGGTCAAATGAAGTTTCTACAAGCGTAAAAATGAAATTTTTATTAATTTTATTATTCTCTGATAAATATTGGAAAAAACTTTTAGCAACATGATTCGATATAAATTTAATTCCCTTACCTATTCGTTCTTTCTCAGGAATCATATCATACTCTTTTGTAAGAACATCATTGATTTTTTCAAATAAATCGGCATCTAAATTCCAGTTTTTAATTGTTTTACAAAATTTATTAGTTCTTTCACGAATTAGTTTAGGTGAACTGACAGACATAATTATGATTTGTTGTATTTCATAAATGATATTACTTCTTCGAAAGATGTATTAGGCATAGGTCCAAAAGTTTCTACTTTTAAAGCACCAACTGCATTCGCAAATTTTGCGATTTTTCCAATCTCCCAGTTCATTAAATATCCTACAATAAATGCACCTCCAAAACAATCTCCTGCTCCAGTTGGATCTTTTTCAATAACTTTAAATCCATCTATTTTTAAACCATTAATTTCATCTGGAGTAAAAACTGTACATCCTTTATATCCTTGTTTTAACACTACTATTTTTGGCCCCATTTTGAGTAATTTTTGGCAGGCTTTTACACTTCCACTTAATCCCGCTAGATATTCAGCTTCTTCTCCGCTAGGGAGTAATACATCTGTTTTTTCTAAAATAGGTTTACTTATAGTTAATATAGTTTCTAAATCTAACATTTCTAATCTAAGATTAGGATCAAATGATACTATTACTTCTGGATTAATTTCTTTTGCTACTTTTAAGGCTTTATAACATGCATCTCGTGATTTCTTGCTAATTGAAAGAGCACTCCCCATTATATGGATATTTTTTATATTCTGAAAATACTCCTTCTTAATATCAATCTCTGATGTTTCTCCCGCTGATCCTTGAGCAAAAATAAATTTACGAGAACCATCAGAATTATATTGATTAAACGCTATTCCTGTATGTAGTTCATTATTAATTCTAATTAAAGAAGTATCAACATTATTACTATTTAATTTTTCTAAAATACTACGCCCAAAATCATCATTTCCAATGACTCCAATAAATCCAGTAGAGAGATGAAATGCCTTTCCCATTCGAGCAGCTGAATCTATAAATATAGCAGGAGCTCCACTTGGGTATGGTCCTCTGTAAATTGCACCAATCTCCCCATGTTGCGTATCAATTTTATCTCGCATTATTTCAACTAATAGTTCCCCTAACGAGATGATTTCAGGATATTTTTTAGCCATAATAGAGCTTTTGTTATTTAATAATTATAAAATAGTTTGGTATGGTCTAAAAGAGTTTTGATATAATAATAAGGATTTAAAAAAGACTTATTTTATAAATTTCTGTTTAAATGATTCAATAGTACTTGAAATTTCATTTATATGAATTTTTAATTCTTTTGGATTCATTTCTTTCAGCTTATCTATATTCTCTATAATTTCTTTTAATTCCCCAATCCATATATTCATAAGAATTTCTTTTTCTTTGTTTTTGCAAGCTAATTTTATTTCATCATCAATCCATTCTTTTGCACTTTCTTTAATTTGTTTTTTAAGAACGTCAACGGTTATTTTTACTAAATCTTGTTCACTTTTAAGGCTCTCTAATGTAGGTTCTAAATAATTTTTGAACTCTGTGTTCTCTTCATTATATTTTTTAATCATATCTCTAAGAACTTCTTCTTTTGTGTCAAATTCATCCTTAAAATTATTTAATTTAGTAGTAAAATCTTCACCTAAAGTCGTGATTTTTTCATTTAAAGATTTATTTTGAGCTAAAAGACTATCTACTTGTCTATCCAATTTTTGATCAATTGTTTTAAATTTGTTTTCCAGCTCAAGGTTAAGCGTCTTAAAATTTTTTTCTAACTTAGTAGAAAGATCAGAAAATTTCTCCTTCAATTCTTTTTCAAACATATTTGCTAAATCTTCTATCTTCCTACTCGTTGAGGTTTCTTGTCTATCCATGTTTTGTTTTTGTTGTGTGAATTGATCTTTTGTTTTCTGCTCTAATTTATTGATTTGTTCATTTGATTTTTTTTCAAGATTATTAACCTGATCATCTAGGTTTTGATCAAGTTTGTCTAAACGGTCTGAAAATTTTTTTTCCAAAGTTATAACTTGATCACTAGATTTTTGTTCAAGCTTTTTTATCTGTTCATTAATCCTATTCTCATATTTTCTAACTCGTTCTTTTAATTTCTGGAATTCCTTTATGGATATTTCTTCAGATATTTCTCTTCACCTTTATTTACATATTTTATATTCTTTATTTACCTATTTAATATTCCAAATATTCTTCTAATTAAATTGTACTTGTTCTTCTTTAGAATTTGAAATTATTTTTACTAATTCGAACTCTTCTCTATTAAGTTTTTCAATTGAGTCAATATCTTGTTCGAAATCCTTTTTAGCTGTAATCAACAGTTCTTTTAAGCTAAGAATTAAGCTTTCAGGTGATTTAGAGTGTATTTTTTTGATGTGGTCTATTGTTTTATTAAGTTCAGATAAATTAATTAAAAATCTATCTATTATATTAATTTTTTGATTCGAATTCTTTTCTAACTCTTGCTTAAGGAAGTCAAGATATTTCATTTCTTTAATCTCTTTGTCCTCAACATCTTCTTCTTTTATTTTGGGTTTTGGCTTCTGTTTTTTTAACACTGAATCCAAGTTATTTAAATTTATTAATTTACTTTTTAATTGAGATTCCTTTTTATTTATTAAATTTAGGAACCCAACAGCTGTATTTTCCTTTACTATATCAGGGAAAAATACTTCTGCTTTTTTTAAAAAAGTATGTATTAACAATTCTAAACAATCTGAAATATTTGCGCCTGTTTTTGCTGATACAAATATCACATTATCATTTTTGGATAAAAAATTATTTAAATTCGATTTAACCTGTCTATCATTTGTAAGAATGTCCATTTTGTTTCCAATAAACAATTTTAAAACATCTTCTGAGAGATCATTTACATGTTGTAAAAGCTCTTCCTTTAGACGTTTAAGTGTTTCATTTGGTTTTGTTAGGTCAAAAACTAATAGACATATATCGATATTTTTATATAAAGTTGGATTAAAAGGATTAAAAGATTTTTGACCTCCAGTATCCCATATTGAAACTAAAACTCTAAGTATATTACCATTATCTTTTATTTCATATTCCTTTTTAGTAGTTTTACTACCAATTGTTGGTAAATATTGTTCGGGATGTGGTTTCCCCATAAAAGTATTTATTATTGAAGTTTTACCAACATCTCCTTCTCCAAGAAGGACTAGTTTTACGTTTATGGTATTATCCAACTCATTAATCGCCTAGAAAAAATAATAAGATTCTTGAATTGAAAATTTTCTGGCGTAAAGAACCTTTATTAAGAATTATTTAATTTATTAAAACAAAAACGGAACTTATATTTAAATATATTTAGAAAAATACTTCTTTAAACTCCAAACTTATTAGGCTATCTCACAATTTAAATACAACTACTTTGATATAATGAGATTACATCTTGTTAATTGCTTTTAAATTAATAAAAAATTTATATAACTTTCTAATTTTTCACTATTAGTATTATTATATTATTAAAATTGTTAAAAATAGTTAAAAATGGTATTAAAAGATGGGATTAAAAACTAATATTACTGAAATGTTTGGAATTAAGCATCCGATAATTGCTGCACCTATGGGTCCTTTTTATACAAAGGAATTAACAGTAGCAGTTTCTGAAGCAGGAGGATTGGGGGTATTAAGTCATACTAATCTATTTGGGAAAAATAGCTTGGAGGAAATGAAATCTAATATGGAGTATGTGGTAGAACACACCGATAAACCCTTTGGTTTTAACGTAAGAACATCCAGATTACAATTGGATGCTCCGGGGCTCTGTCGAGGAATTTCAAGATTTATAATGAATAATCCTAAAGTAAAAGAACAATGTCTTTATGCTGTAACTAGCGCAGGGTCTCCGAAGACGCTACCAAAAGCAAAAACTTACCAAAAACTTAAAGAATCCGGATCAGAGATTAAACATTTTCATGTAGCACCAGCTTTATGGCTTGCTGATAAATGTGTAGCTTCTGGTGTTGATGGTATGGTTATCACTGGTTGGGAAGGTGGAGGTCATCAAAGTTATGAAAAAATTAGTACCTTAGTTTTACTGCAGCAAGTTGCAAAAAAACACAAAAACACTCCGATAATAGCATGTGGAGGATATTCGAGTGGAGAAGGATTAGCCTCAGCTTTAGCTATGGGTGCAGGAGCTATTGCAATGGGATCACGATTTATTGCTTCAAAAGAAAGCGAATTCCATGATAAATACAAAATGGTAGTTCCATCTGCAAAAGCGGATGACACAATATGGGTTACTGGAGTTCTTGGTCCAATTCGGCTTTGGAAAAATGAATATTCCTTACACCACGGAGTAGTAACAAGTAAGGAAGAAAAAATGGCTTTGGAAGCTCAGATAACTCCAGAGATAGCAATGGAAGATCAAAAACATTATGAAATGACTTATGATGGCAATGTTGAAGAAGGAGCTGTGCTTCTAGGTCAAAGTATCGGTTTAATTGATTCTGTTGAAAGTGTTCAAGAAATAATTAATACTATTGTTAACGATGCTGAGAAAAGACTAAGAGAAGCAAGCTCTTGTATTGTATAATTTTATGCAATACTTATATTATTTTTTATCTTAATTTATTATATTTTAAATTAAAAGGTGTTTATAATGAGTAATTATGATGATGAAGATTATGTAATCTGCAATAATTGTGAAAAAGAAATACTCCAAGAAGACGCAATTTATGTAAGTGGAAAAACTTATTGTCAAAACTGCTATCGTGATGCTGAAGAGTTTGAGATCATTGAAGATGCTGAAGATTTTGAAGATGAAGATGAGGACGACTATGATCAAGATGATTTTGATTAACTTTTATGAACAATTTAATAAAAAACCCCATAAACATTAAATAAATGTCTGGAACTCGACAAGAAATTGGACCATACGATTATATTGAACATTTTAAGAGAAACACAGCTTTATTAGTCTCAATGGATAAAAATGGAAAACTCAATGTTATGGCTCTCGATTGGAAAAGTATAGAAGAATTCGAAGGTAATCCTGTAATTAGAGCTCAAGTAGCATATAGTCGATATACGTATAAATTATTAACTGAAGGAGTCAATGAGTTTACAATAAATATACCTTCAGATAATATTTCTCATGCAGTAGGCATATCAGGTTCTTATTCTGGAAGAAATTCGGATAAATTTGAAGAAGCAGGATTGGAAATAATTCCGGGAAATAAAACAAAAGTACCAACTATAAAAGATTCTGATTTAAGTTACGAATGTCAAATTGTTCATTCAAGTAAATCAAATATGAGTAGTCATCACTATTTCTATGGAAAGATACTGGCCGTTTTTGCTTCAAATAATATACTTAAATAATTTTTTTAATCTTTTTTTAACAAAATTAGTCATTAGAGTTTTTCATAAATTAATTTTATAAAGCCTAAAATATTCAAAAAACTAGAGAATATTAATCAAGGCGATAAAAAACTTTGGAAAATGAGGAACAAGCACCACCAGATCATTATATCGAACGTCTTACACCTAGATTAATTTTATCCTTATCATTAATAGGAGTATTTTCTGCTCTGATTTGCGTACTAACCATGGTAATTTCAATTCCAATTCCTGCTACTCAAGGTTTCATTAATATTGGAGATGCGGGAGTAATGATTTGTGGTTTATTATTTGGCCCAATTATAGGAAGTTTTTCTGGTGGCGTTGGTTCTGCTTTAGCAGATATCTTTTTAGGTTATGCTATTTATGCTCCTGGAACTTTAGTAATTAAGGGATTAGAAGGTTTTTTAGTAGGATTCATCGCTAATCCTAAAAAATATTATGAAAAGATCAATTATCGAGACATTTTAGCTGTTATAGCTGGTGGTTCTATGATGGCAATTGGGTATTTTCTATATGAAATTATTCTTTTCGGCTTAGCCGCTGCTTCCTATGAATTAATTTTGAATGGTATAATTCAATTTGGTTTAGGAGGATTGGTTGCAATTACATTTATTGCTGCAGCACGAAAGCCAATTATCAATAACCTACCGCAAGTGTTCGATAAGATTTTTAAATAAAAGTAGAAAATGCAATTTAATTTTAATTTTAAATTCTTTTTAACAAATAAATTCAATCAGATTTACAGTTTTCGCATAGAATTTCTTCAAAGTCTTCCCAATCATCCCTATAAATCTTGATTTTACCTGTATCGCCACATTGCTTACAATTGAATTCTGCACTTAAGAATTTCTCTTTTTTTACTATATTTATCATGTTATTAAAAAATTTCAAAAATTTTAATAAAAATTTCCAATATAAAATTAAATTTTACCTATTTATAACTTTGGGTTTAGAAAAGAAATCCGTTAAAATATTGTGTGAGATTTAAAAGGAAAATGAAAATAAATTGTGTAATAAATTTTAAGAAAATAAAGAAAAAGAGAATTAGAAGTTAGAGTATACCATAAATTTATTTCCGGAGCCTAAACTGTAAAGTTCAAACTTTTTTCCTCGTTTAGTTTCCGCCTGCATTTGGATCATAGGGAACAAGTAGATTTGGGAAGTAATTTGTGAATCTTTATCCTTGTTATAACTTTTATAATCGCTACTTGCAGCTCCAATTGTCTTTTTGATATTTTTATTCCAGTATCCTAATGATGGTTCCGCTTTAGATTCTAAATCTTTAAAATCACTAAACTTAATCCCTTCAACATCTTCAATCATCTTATGGAGATCATCTCCAATTTCTTTCTCATATTTTGTTTGAGCACTTGAATGAAGTATAGGTACGCCTGTAACAACTGTTTGAAAAGGTACAGGAAGATCTTCGTACTTATAGAGATTTTTATGTCCTCCACATTCTTTACATGGTTCAGTTCTGTTCCCTGTTCCATAACAAGCTCCACATGGATATGAAAATACTTTTTTCTCCTTCTCCTGCTCTTGACCGACTAATATTGTGAGATTTTCTTCAATCTTACCCGTTCCTTTACAGGTTTTGCATTTATCTTCTGTATATCCTTTACCTCTGCAATTTTTACAAGCTACTGCTTGTAATGACTCATATTGAGGAACTATCTCATCTCCTTTCCATTCATCTTTATTTATCTTTCCTGCTCCTTTAAATGAGTAGAATTGGACTCTTCCTACTCTTGGAGCAGTCACAGTAGTTTCTTCTTTACCTTTTGGGGCAGGCCCAAGCGATTTTTTAACAGCAAAATAAATAGCTGCTTCTTTATTTGTTTCTTTTACATATTCAGCAGCACTAATTGCATCTAATGAAAAAACCGCACCTTTAGTGCCAAACTGTTTTTCCATCTTTTTTCTATCTGTCCTTGCAGCTTTTTGCTTCCATTTTAACCAAATTTCGTCTAAATTCGGCGTTTTTATTCTTACTGACAT
>JABAHP010000995.1_pt2 | contig 30544 bp, 32 predicted proteins | sample 7062081 | NCBI WGS metagenome assembly JABAHP01 (sample SAMN14534357, study PRJNA622989) | marine sediment metagenome | biome: marine biome [ENVO:00000428]; feature: marine pelagic biome [ENVO:01000023]; material: deep marine sediment [ENVO:00002113] | place: India: Gulf of Kutch | collected...
TCTTTGCATATTAATATCTCTAAACAAGATTCCATATAACGCGTCATTTAACATCATATCTACTCTTTCAAAAGCCCCCATTGCCGCTATTTCGGGCATACATAACCCAGAACAATAATTAGTAAGTCTTATGTATCTCCCCAATTCTTCACTTACATCGTCTAAGGCTTTTCTCATGATACGGAAATTTTCTTGAGTAGCATAAGTACCCCCAAATCCCTCTGTTGTAGTACCATAAGGAACATAATCTAAAAGGCTTTGTCCAGTTGAACGTATAACTGCTATAACATCAGCACCTTGCCTTGCAGCTGCTTTAGCTTGTATTATATCTTCAAAGATATTTCCAGTTGCTACAATAAGATAAATTAATGGCTCTGTTTTTTCTCCATATTTAGTTATCAAGTTCTCCCTTAGTTGTTTATTCCGTTTGATAATATCTAAGTTTTTTTGAATTATCGATGATAAAATTTCTTTTATCTCAGAAAGTCCCCCTCGTTTGAGATTTGTGATATCTAATTGATCCTTACTGATTTTTTCAGCTATATTTTGAGGAGAAAAATTAGTTTGTAAGACTGCATTGCCAAGGTATAGTGCAGCTCCTTTATTTATTTGTCCTTTTTTATTAATATGGTTTACTACTACATTTGGTAAAGGTACACCAAAATCATCAGTCCCGTCAATTCCAAATAGTCTACATATGGTTCGCTCGATAGTTGTCGTGGAATGGTTATCTATAAACTTTTGTGTATCCACAGCAATTACTTTAGCAATCTCCCTGGCTTGTTCGACTAAATCCCAATTTAAATTCAACTTACTTTTTGTCAGCAAAGTTTATCAAACCTCTATAAGAATTATATGTCTTTTAATAATTCAAACAAATTATACTTTAGTATTCGCTTGGACCTAGGTCATAAATAGGGATTGGAAGTCCTTTTTTCAATTCAATTAGGAAGTTTGATTTATCAAATTCATATCCTAGTGGTGAAGTAGGATTAATTGTAATCATAATTATTTTAATTTTATTTATGGGTTTTATGATTCCCCCCTTTTTCGAGAATTTTGTGAACGTACCTTTACTCAAAAATAATTTCGTCGTATCAGACACTAAGATTTCAATATTTTTGTAGATATCTGACTTTTCCATAAACTCTTCAAGAAAAAGATCTGTGATAGCTCCATTTATTACGAGAAATTTAGAATTATTATCAAGATGTGTTAAAATATCTTCGACTGAATCTAAAGCTGTTGACAACTCTAACTTTTTGATGGAAAAATCACTTAAAATGATTCCAACCTTTGTATCTAATATGATTTTCCTTGCCAATTCTCTTACTCTTTCATTTTCTTCACATTTTAAGGATAGTAAGTTAAACGTATGTTTCGTTATTTGTATAACCTCTTGAAAATCTCTCGAAACCGAAGCCCCAGTAGAGAGTATTGTCGCTTGAGAGATCAATGGAGATGCAAAAGAGCGTCTATCAAAAGCGCCATCTATTAGCACTATGTCACATCCTAAATTAAGTAATTCATCACATACTTGTTTTACTTCTGAATTTATTGAAGGTCCTGCCAATTCAATTAAACCATCACTTNNTTTAATAATTTCATTTTAACTTCACTTGCTTCAAAACTCTTTCTAGCTGTTGCTATAATAGTACCTTTTTTAATAAATATTCGAGGTTTAGGTAATTGTGTAATGACATCATATTTTTCTCCATCTCTTCCTATAGATGTCAATCCAAGTTTATAGTCTTTTAAATTTTTTATAATATAATTTAATGTTGTGGTTTTACTAACATTTTTTGCGAGCCCTATTATTGAAACAACTGAGTATTTAGTAACACTATTAAGAAAATTAGCTATAAAGTCCATAATCTCGCCAAAAACTTAAGTATATTTAATATCTGTGGAAATATATTTAAATTGATTAAGCTTTAGAATTATTATTTTTCCTTCTTTGTTTCCTTTTCAAGTCTGAGGGTTCAATAGTAACTTTTTCCCCACTCAATAATGCACTAACTCCTATTTGTTTTTCACAATCTTCACAATGACAATTTGGAGTGTAAGCATCTGGTTCTTCATAAGTTGTAATAACCCCTTCAAAATTTCTTAATACTACTCTCTTATGTCCTTGAGATATCGTGTAATCAGGCATTACCGGGATTTTTCCACCGCCTCCAGGAGCGTCTACTACAAACGTAGGCACGCATAGTCCTGATGTGTGCCCTCTCAAACCTTCAATAATTTCAATACCTTGAGCAACACTTGTTCGAAAATGCCCTAATCCTATTGATAAATCACATTGATAAATATAATATGGTCTAACTCTTATTTTCACTAATCCTTGTACTAATTTTTTCATAACATGAATACAATCATTTATACCTCTCAATAAAACAGATTGATTTCCAAGGGGAATTCCAGCATCAGCAAGCATTTTGCATGATTTTGTTGATTCTTCTGTAATTTCATTTTGATGATTAAAATGTGTATTAAGCCAAATAGGATGATATCTTTTTAACATTTCACATAATTTAGGAGTAACACGAAACGGATTTGTAACTGGGGTTCTAGAACCTATACGAATTATCTCAACATGTGGGATCTCTTTTAATTTTTTGAGAATCTCCTCTAATTTATTATCAGAAATTAATAAAGCATCTCCTCCAGATAATAAAACATCCCGAATAGAAGGTGTTTTCCTAATATATTCGATGCCAGCATCAATATGAGATTGCGGTGGTGCTCTATCATGATGACCGGCAAATCTTCTTCTTGTACAATGTCTACAATACATCGAACAGATTTCAGTAATTAAGAATAGCACTCTATCGGGATATCGATGTGTTAAACCTTCGACAGGAGAATCAACATCTTCACTTAGTGGATCTTCAAGTCCCCCCGTATACTTTTCCAACTCATAAACCGTAGGAATTGCCTGTTTTCTAATCGGATCATATGGATCATTAGGATCGATTAATGAGAGATAATAAGGGGTAATTGCCATCCTATATTCTTTTAAAATTCTAGGATCATCTTCGTCTTCAGTTAAAGTAATATATTTTTTGAGCTCTTCTAATGTTGTTATCCGGTTTTTAACTTGCCAACGCCAATCATTCCAATCTTCATCGCTTACATGACCAAATAATTCTTTTCGCCTATTCACTTTCATTCTAAAACTCAATGTTATTTGTAATTTTAGTTTTAACTCAACAATTTATTAAAAGTGTTTTTCTTCAAATATTTTTTGTAATTTTTAAGATAATTATTAAGATTAGTAAATTTAAAAGTATTAGAAAGAATTAATTTTCTCAATTTTTACCTTATTTTAAAAAATGGAGGAATATAAAGTGCTTTAATTAAATTTATTTATATCAATTTAACGTGAATTAAGCAAAATTTTAAATAATTTAATTTACGATCATTCGTAATAAATTACGATTATTCGTAAATCTGATTAATAAATGAAATAGAGGTTTATATTTGAATGATATTTTGGATAATATTATTTAGTGTGTTAGGAAGTGTTGGCGCGATAATAGCTGCTTCACTTTTCATTTTAATAGGCGAAAGAATCCAGAAAAGGATAGTAACTGCATTACTTTCTTTTGCAACTGGAACTTTACTTACTTCAGCACTGATGGGATTGATTCCCGAAGCCATTGAAGGAGCTGGAGAACCTCATATAATAACTATTGTAATCTTAGGAGGAATACTCTTTTTCTTTTTCTTAGAAAAGTTTTTAATCTGGCGAAATTGTCAAAATAATGATTGTGAAATTCATTCCCAAGCTCCTGGACCTTTAATATTAATCGGTGATGCATTTCATAATTTTACTGATGGAATTGTAATAGCTGCAGCATTTCTTGCTAATTTTGGGGTAGGCTTAGCTGCAGGGTTTACGATTATAATGCATGAAATCCCTCAAGAAACTGGAGATTTTGCAATTCTACTGCATAATGGAATGTCAAAGAAAAAAGCACTTCTTTATAATATGTTATCAAGTTCTGCAACAATACCTTCTGCGATTATTAGTTTTTTTATTTTAGACTTTTTTCAATCAATTGTACCGATTTTTCTAGCTATTTCAGCAGCAAGCTTTCTATATATTGCATTATCAGATCTAACCCCTCAACTTCATCAGAAAACAGAAGCAAAAGAGATCCTTAAACAAATTATACTGATTGTCATTGGAATACTCATAATGGTTTTAATTCTATCAATAGGAGGTCCTAGTCATTAATAATGTTAGATTTAGATTATCAAATTTTAAAAATCATATATAGAACTAATGGTAATGCTAGATTAAAGCATATTCAAGAAGAGATAAAAGGTAATAGGGATATTAAAATTCCATTATCAACTATAAACAGTTCAATTGAAAGACTTGAGAAAAAAGATTATGTTGTATGGGTTAGATATACTCCGCTAAAATTAACTCAGAAGGGTCTAGATTTGGCAAAAGAACTAATTCGTCATGCACAATTGTTAGAATTATTACTTTACAATGAATTAGAACTAAGTGCCGAAGAAGCTCATGGAGAAAGTGAAAAATTAAATTTGTTATTTTCATGTAATACAATTAAAAAAATTTGTGAAAAGTATGAGCATCCCTCAGAATGTCCTTGTGGAGATACAATCCTAAGCTCTATTAACTGTTATTGTGAAGAAGAGTAAGTTTTTCCTAAAAAGAGTATCATATATATTACACATATTTTTCCTTGAATATATTCCGTAAGGTTTCTGATTTTCTTACTAAATCCAAAGAAATTTGAGCATGATTCTTTGCATATCCACAACCAATTAACATTTTAACATCTTTTCCAATTCCCTCAGCTCCTAATGCTGCTTTTGTAAAACTAGTTGCCATAGAAAAAAAGTAAACTATCCCATCATCTTTGACTGGAAGTATACTGGACATTTCAGTGTTAGGAATACTTAAACAATTTATAGAAATATCTACTTCTTTTCCATCATTTACGGCATATACTCCTTCTAGAACTTCTACAGGTTTTAAAATATCAGCAATTATTACTTCATCACAAAATTGAGTATCTCTAAGAAATTTTGCCCGTTTTTCATTTCTAGCTTGTCCAATAACTTTTCCTTTTATCCCAACGATATTTTTTGCCATCAATGAACACATTAATCCTGACTTTCCTGTAGCTCCTAAAACGAGAACTGTATTGGCTGGTTTTACTAAATTCTTAACTTGAGCTGGAGCCCCAGCAACATCAAGAATTGCTAATGCTAATGTGTCTTCCATATCTTCCGGGAGTTTAGCATATATTCCACTTTCAAATAGAATCGCCTTACCATCAATTTCTACTCTATCGATATCAAGTTGGATATTAAGAATTTTATCAATTCGAAGAGGAGTAAGTGAGAGTGAAACAAGTGTGGCAATCTTATCACCAACTTGCAAATCAGTTTTCTCTTTCAATACCTCACCAATTTCTTCAACTTTTCCAATTAACATCCCCCCAGAACCAGTCACAGGATTTTGCATTTTTCCTCTTTCATTTACAATACTTTTGATTTTTTCTCCAATTTTTTTTACATCATCTTGAGCTTCTTCTCTAAGTTGAGTAAAACTAGCTGAATCAATATTCAAATAATCTACATCAATTAAGATTTCATTATCAAATATATTCATATCATTTGATATCTTTAATGCTGGTTGAGGTAATGTTCCCTTTGGTTCAATAACTCTATGAGTCCCGTATTTTGATCCTTTACCCATAATATCACTTAATTTTTTTATTAATTTCAAATCATAATTTTATTCCAATATAGAGACCTCTTCCTTTCATTAAGCCGTCTTCTAAAAAGCCTGATTTTAATCCTGAATTAACCATATATTCCAAGAATTTATCAATCTCAAAAAGTCCTAATTCATGTTTTTCAGAATAATACATAACATCCTTGTCTCTTTCAGCAATTAAATAATAAAATTCTAAGATTGAAAGATCATTTTCAATTTTTGTTGTATTTAGTCTAGCAATCTTGATATCTTCAACATCATATGTTGTCATTCCAGGTCGTCCAGCATCATAGGTGGATTTAGTTAGCCATGGTTCAATAATTACAACCCCACCTTCTTTTAAATGGTTAGAAAAGTTTTTAATTGTTTTCTCTAAGTTACCATACGTTTTTACATGACCTATAGAACTAAACAGACTGATAATCACATCAAATTTCTTATTGAGATCTAAGGTTATCATATCTGCTTGAAGGAAACTAACTCCATTAATATTTACTTTTGCAACGTCCAACATTTCATTATTAAGATCACATCCTGTGCAAGAAAAATCATCTTTTAAGTACTCTAAATGCTTTCCTGTTCCACATCCAACATCAAGCAATTGATTTCCTTTAGAAATTTTATATTCTTTAATTAAATTCTTAATACTTTTAATTTCTGCCGTATAATCCTTCCATGAATAAATTAAATCATAATATTTTGCCAGTTCTTTATACATCATAATCATTCATACTCCTCGCCAAATTCTTTATATCAGTCCTAAAATTTTGCGTGCTTCATCAGGTGTAGCGATTTCTCTTCCTAATTCTTTCGAAATCCTAACGACTTTTTCAACGAGTTCTCCATTTGATTTTGCTAAAATTCCTTTAGATAAATATATATTATCTTCAAAACCCACTCTTACATGTCCCCCCAATATTATTGACATTGTTATCATTGGGAATTCATATTTACCAATCCCTCCGACACAAAATGTAGTGTTTTTAGGAATACTATTGACTAAGAAAAGTAAATCGCTAGGGGTAGCGTCTATTCCCCCTTTTACTCCTAGCATAAAATTGAAGTGCATTGGATCTTTTATAACTCCTTGATTGTTTAATCTTAATGCCGTGTCAACCATACCTTTATCAAAACACTCCAACTCATATTTAATTCCTCGTTTATTCATCTCTTCGGCAAAAAATATAATAGTATTCTCAGTATTTACAAAAATTTCATCTCCACCTATCCAATTCATTGTACCACAATCAAGTGTTGCCATTTCAGGAGCAGGATCTAAATAAATGGGTTGGAGCCTTTCTTCATTGGTCATTCCCACCGCGCCACCGGTAGATGGTAAAATAATTACATCAGAACATCTTTTTTTTATTTCTTCAATACATACTCTAAATCTTTCTTTATTTTGAGTAGGTGTCCCATCATCTTCCCTAACATGTAAATGAATAATACTTGCTCCTGCGTTATAGGCAGATTCAGCTTCATCACCAATTTCTTGAATAGTATAGGGAATACTAGGATTATATTCTTTTGATACTTCTGCACCACATATTGCTGAAGTAATAATTAATTTATCCATATCATCATCAATCTTTCTATTGTTTTAAGTTTAATTACTTCAATGCCTTTTACAGATTAGGATATTTCCAAATATTAAAACTTAAATAACACATCTTAGATTAATCTTTAAAGAATTACATTATTCTATCTAATAAAAAAGGAAATTAGGCTAGGTTAGATTCTATGGATAATGAAATTATAAAGGATAACTTTAGTGTTCCGACTGTAACTAAAAATAATTTCTTTCAAATTGATTTGTTAAAGAGCATTATGATTGCTTTTGTTATTGCTGATCATTCTTTTCATGCTTCACTAAGACCATATCTTGGCGGTGAATTATGGATAAGAATGGCAATCCCAGTTTTCTTGATTATTATGGGATTTAATATGGGCAAATCTTTTGAAAGGAAAGGGAAATCATCATTTAAAGAGTTATACTCAAGAGAATATTTTAAAAATAAATTTTGGCGTTTTATACTTCCCTATATTATTCTATATATTATCTCTACAATAATTGGATTTATCATCTATGGGGTAAATTTTCCTGATCTACTAAGTAATAATTGGTTTTTGGATTATATCATTTACCAACAAGCAATTTTTGCTGGTCCGGGGAATTGGTTTATACCAATAGTAGTTCAATCGATTTTTCTTATGCCTTTATTGTATAAATTATTTTCAAAATGGCCAAAAGTTTCTCTAATTTCATGCTTCTTAATTGAATTCTTTATACATTTATTAGTTTTTTTTATTATAGGTGAAGTTACTTGGGCTGAGTGGCCTATAGAAATTTATTTTCGTAATATTATTCTTTTATATCTTTCATCTATTGGATTGGGGTTCTGGTTTTCGAAAAATGCTAATATATTTAGTAGAAAAAATTGGTTCATATGGATCTTATTTCCGTTTAGTTTGATGTTCCTAATAGGCTATGAATTTTTTGATTTTAGATTAGCAATTGATGGAGCAGAGATTTTGCGAGGTGATTATCATTTACTTGCAAATACCTATTCAGCTTTTATAATTCTTCTTGCATTGAGATTTATTCCTCCAAACAGTAATCTTAGGATTTCGAAAGCAATTTCTGCTGTTGGAAGGTCAACTTTCCATATTTTCTTAGTTCAAGATATATATTTTGCAATAACTTATGCTGTTCATGGTCCGATCTGGGGAGTACATAGCGGTCCTCAAATAATTGGAAATATTTTTGGTATTGTGTTTGATGTTTATTGGTTGAATTACATATTATATTTCATGAACTTGGTTATTTGCTTCTCACTAGGTGTTACTTGGAGGTTTATTGAAAATAAAATAAAAAGAATTAGAATACATAAGAAAAATACAATCTAAAAATTAGATCTTCTTACATTCTTTTAATGATTCATATATCATTTCTGATGCATATTCTAAATCTTCACTTGAATGCCGATATGCTATATAGCCATGATGATATGGCTGAAGAAAAATTTTTCGACGTATCAATTGTCTATAAAATTCTTCTCGAATTTTCCTATATAAATAGTCAGGATCAGGATCAAAAGTAATATATGGCATCCAAGGTGCTCCTGTAAATTTACATAGAATTCCAGTGTCAGCAATATGATCTTTAACTTGTTTTGCGAACTTTTCCCCTTTATTTCGAATATCTTCTAAAACATTTTCACGTTCAAGAATTTCAATTGTTTTTAGAGATGCAATCTGAGCTAAGCTATTAGGGAAAAATGTTGAGCTTAAAAATACCTTCTCAACCAAAACATCCATAAATTCTGATTTTCCAACGAGTGTGCTTATAGGATATCCATTTCCCATTGCCTTTCCAAATGCGGCTAAGTCAGGAAGAACTCCAAATAATTTTTGCGCTCCACCCATATCGACTCTAAAACCTGTTCTTATCTCATCATATATTAATAACGCATCATTTTCATTTGCTAATCTACGAAGTCCTTCAAGGTATCCTTTTTCTGGCATTTCAACTTCTCGACCACCAGGTGTATGGATTGGATTGATCATTATGGCTGCTACCTCATCTTTGTTCTTTTTAAATAAACTCTCCACTTCCTCTAGATTATTAAACTCAAATTCATAAAAATCCTCATATAATTTCTCAGGTATTCCTGCTTCAGTACCATGGACTTCACTGAAAGCATCATACCATCCATGGTATCCACAGCTAAGGATCTTTATTTTTTTTGTGTATGCTCTAGCAACTCTGATCGCCGCAGTTGTAGCATCAGTCCCCATCTTCATTAATACCATTTTTTCACAGCAAGGTATTAAATCTCTTAACTTTTTTGCCAACTTATTTTGTACTTGTTGAGTCAGGGACATACAAAACCCTTTATTACGGATCTGCTCAATAACTGCATTATCGATTTCTTCTTCTCTGTGTCCAATAATAATTGGTCCATAAGCACATAATATATCTATTCATTACCATCTACATCAATTACTTTTCCACCTTTAGCAGACTCAAAAAATATGGGATATTCTCCTTCAATAAAATTATATGGGCGTCGTATCCCTAGTATTGCCCCTGGTATTAATTCCAAGGCTTCTTGATACAAATTGAAAGTATTGTTAAGATTTAATTTATCGATCAACTTCTCTCTCCATTTTTTCTTATAATATAGCAATTAATTATTTATCATGATTATTGAAGGTTTCTAATCAAAATTGAACTTGAATCTAATATTACACAAGAATATCGATTGTTTTACTTTTTCAATGAAAACAGAAGTTTTGCTACAATTATATTCCATAATCGATTCATTTTTGTTTTTATAATATTTTGGTGTCAGTAGGAAAAGCAATTCATTAGGTGTTGGAAAAAAATGTCAACTAAACTAGTCTGCAGTATTTGTGGCTCAGAAAAAGATGTACCTGTTTGTTGTGAAAAATCAATGATGGTGAAGGACGACTATTTACTTTGTTGCTGTTCAAAAGAATGCGGATATCAACCTATTCCGGAATGTTGTGGAATAAAAATGGAATATATAAACCATTAAAGGAATAATAAAAAAGAATAAAAGAGTAAAGTAAAAAGCTCTACCAAACTAGATTAGCTATAATATCCTTTGCTGTTTCAGCTTGTTTCTTACTTAAGATTTTACGGATTCTTAAATCATTTATAGCATCCTCAAGACGAGTATCTAAATTTTTCGTTTCCATCAAATTATTTTTATCAGATTCTGTTTCAACTAATTCTATCATTGCGTTGTCTTTATTCATTAAATCTCTTAATTTTTGTCTGAAACCAGCTTTCACTTTTGTTTCTACTTTTTTGCCTTTATCAATCAATATAGGAAGAATCGGTGCTCTTTCAGTAGTTCTATTAGTATTAGGATCTGTAAAGAAGAATATATATATTGGGATACCTACTATGACATTTTGAGTTTTAATTTCAAGAGAATAGTTATTAAAGAATTTTTGAACATTTGTCATTTCTTTATCTTTAACAAATTCAATATTATCTAATGATGATTGCTTCTCAGTTTTTATTTGAGCAATAGTGCCTTCAGCAGAAGTCAAATCTTTACTAAGTCCGCTATGTTTTGCTTCAATTTGTTTTTCAACTTCAGCTTTTTTCCTTTCTAATTCTCGGATTTTCTGTTGTTTTGTTTTTTCAAGATCAGAGATTTCCCGTTGAACATTTTTTCTTAATTGAGCAATTTCATTGTTATATCTACTTATAGAGTCCCCCAATTCTCTATATTTCACATTTATATCTTTTAAACCTTCTTCTACTAAGAAAAGATCACGGTTATTAATTGCATTTTTCAAACCATCAACACTATTTTTAATTGAACTGAGATTGTTATTCAGTTCTCCTGTTTTATCATTTATTTTATATTTTCCTAATTTTACTAATTCTTCTGGAGATTTTTCTATCTTCTTTTCTTTTTCCGCTTGAATTTCCTTATTAAGTATAGCAAGTTGCTTTTCTTCTTCTCCAGTATCAACTTTTGTATCTCTAATTTTATCTGCTTCTTTCCCTCCTCTTTCTACCCATCTTTCACATAATTTTATAATAGCATCTCCGAATGTATCAAGCATTTTAACATCTTTTTGTGAAACATATAAAGGAATTTCTGGTGCTATCTTTGCTTGATTAATACTTTTTGTAATAGGTCCGCCTTCTAATATAAAATAAGGGGTAGAATGAGAACTTAAATCATATTGATTAAGAAAGAAATTTTGGAAAAACCCTACTTCATTTGTATTAAATAGAGCTTCTTGTATAACAGTACCACGTTTAAAGTTTTTTGCCCGTCTTAGGTATGTGTTGTTATAAGTCTGTAATGAATTTAGGAAAGATGCGGGATCTGCTCCTTTAATAACATTTTCAGGTCTAGGTGGCATTTGAGCAAATTCACCTACACTTAACTTCTCTTGTTTATTCAAGAGATAACTAAAGACACAAGCTCTTGTATCACTTAATGGTATTAGACGAACTGGCCAGAATGCTGTTGAAATTTTTGAAATTTTCCCTAATTTTTTGAGGGATTTTCCATATATACTAATACAATCAATTAATCCCATTGCTAATTCGTTTAATAAGGCTGCTTGGCTTCGTGCAGGAGTCACTTCGCCCATATTAATTAAATAAGGAACTACTTTATTAACCATATTTTATTCACTTGATATTTCTATACTTATTTTTAATATCGATATAATAATTAAAGTTATGGTTTTGAGTGAAGTTCATCATATTTAGGTTAAAAATTTAAATAAAATAAGAGAAAAGTAATATCATTGATTTGAGTTCATGAATATCAAATGTGTTGAAATAATGAGTGAAAAATTTTTAGAAGGAAAAGGTGCTTTAATCACTGGAGGAGCTTCTGGTTTTGGAAAAAGTGTCGCGCATGCTTTCTCAGAGAGAGGTGCGGATTTAGTTCTCGTTGATATTAACGAAACTTTATTAGAAGAAACTAGTAGAGAAGTAGAGAAAAGTACTGGAAGAAAAGTAATTCCCATCACATGCGATGTTTCAGATTCTAAATGTGTGAAAAAAATGGTCGATGATGCCTTTAAGGAGCTTGAAAATGTTTTTATTTTATTCAATAACGCAGGAATAGCAACCACTTATGGAGTTGATATACTAAGAGTTGGAGAAAAAGCATGGGATAAAACTATGAATATTAATCTTAAAGGTCAATGGTTAGTGGATAAATTTACTGGAAGAAAAATGAATAGGCAAAAATTTGAGCCTTTACGAGGTAAAATTATTCATAATTCATCCCACTATGGAATAGTTCTGAGTCCATTTGTTCCTTTATATAGTATAAGTAAAGCAGGTATTATTGCATTAAACAAACTTATTGCCAAAACTTTAGCTCCATTTATAACATCAAATGCAATTGCACCTGGGTTTCATGTGACAGGAATGTATGGACACAGAGAAGACATTATGCTACAAGTTATGAGTGATGGTGATGTGAAAACCCCGCTTAATAGAATAGGAACAATTAAAGATGTAGTAGATTTAATCCTATTTTTGGGCTCAGAAAAAAGTGATTTTATTACAGGGCATTGTTTTACTGTTGATGGGGGTATTACTGAGGCGGGAGTTCCTTCTCACAAATTAGATGTAGAAATATGATAAAATAATAAAATATGAAGGTAAATGAATTTGGATGAAAAATTTTTGAAAGGAAAGGGGGCTTTAATAACAGGAGGAGCTTCCGGATTTGGAAGAGGATTTGCATATGCCTATGGGCATAGAGGAGCTGATTTAGTTTTAGTAGATATTAATGAAGAATTATTAGAGGAAACCTCTAAAAAGGTTGAAAAAGAAACGGGTCAAAATGTAATCCCTATTATCTGTGATGTTTCAAAATCAGACCAAGTAGAAGCAATGGCTAAACAAGCTTTTAGCGAATTAGATAATATCTATATTTTAAACAATAACGCTGGTGCGGGAACAGGGTTCTATAAAGATCCATTTAGAATAAAAGAAGACCTTTTTGATAAAACAATAGCGCTTAATCTAAAAGGTCAATGGTTAGTTGCAAAGGAAATTTCTAAAAAAATGAAGAAACAGAATTTTGAACCACTAAAAGGTAAAATTATTCACACAGCTTCTATTGCGGGTGTAAAGGTCGATCCAGGAATTCCTGTTTATTCAATATGTAAAGTGTCAGTAATTGCAATGATGCAGATATTCGCTCAAAGCCTTGCACCTAAAATAACTGCAAATGCGATATCCCCGGGATATCATGTAACTGGTGCTTATAGAGATAGCTTAGATGTGATGAAAATGACTATGGATCAAGGACATGTAAAGACTCCTTTAAATAGGTATGGCACAGTTGAAGATGTGGTAAATCTTGCAATCTTCTTAGCTTCACCATCATCAAATTTTATCACAGGTCATAATTTCATAGTAGATGGAGGAATTGCTGAAGTTGGAGTTCCAGCACATTATCTCAAATCAGATATTTAAATTAATGAGGTGAAAAAAGTGTTAAATATAATAATAGGCATATTTCAAATAATTTGGATATTGCTTTTCCTAGGATTCTGGGTTGTTTTTTATTTTTCAGAGTATAAACATCCTAAAATGTCAGAAGTTGAGCGGAAACATGAATTATCTTTTCCATTTCCAGATTTGGGTTGGTTAGTACCGAATCTCGTAGTAGCTGTTATTGGTGTATTTTTAGAACAAAATTATGGATTTTTCTTTTCAGCTTTAGCGGGGAGTGGAATGATGTTTTTAGGAATTATTGATTTAGCTTTTAATGTTCAAAATAAGAAATTTAATAGGGAAAAATACGGTTTTGATGCAATTGTAAGTATAGGTGTGGTTGTGCTTACTTTAATATTTGCTCCAATTTTCATATTATATGGAGCTTTTGGATTAGGAATTTTTTAAAATAGAGGAGTGGATATTGAGTGGTAAAAGAAAAGTTGATGAAAAAACAACCTTTTAAGGATAAAATTGCATTTTTAATTGGAGCTTCAACGGGAATGGGAAAAGCTATTGCAAAAGATTTTGTTAATCTTGGTGGCAGTGTTTTAATAATTGCTAGACGCAAAGAAATTTTAGAAGAAGCTACGGAAGAGATTCAACAAATAAAATCCGACGACTCTCAATTTGTTATATCAAAATCTTGTGATGCTACAGATATGGAAATGCTAAGACCTATATTAGAAGATTCTATCACAAATTATGGAGTACCCGACTATTTATTTAATCTAGTAGGGCGTGCAATTCCTGGTTATATTGAAGAGTATACTTTAGATGATTTCAAGAATAACATGAATTTAAACTATTATGGACAATTAGTGCCTACTCTCATATTAACTCCAGAATTTATGAAAGAAAAAAGGGGACATATCATATTTTTTTCCTCATTGTTAGGTTTTATGGGAATGATGGGGTATGGAGCATATGTACCTACTAAATTTGCAATAGTAGGGCTAGCAGAATCTTTACGAAATGAATTAAAACCGCATAATATAAAGATATCCATTGTTTATCCGCCTGATACAAATACACCAGGGCTCACTACAGAAAATGAGGGAAAACCACCTGAATGTGCTATGATGTCTGAAACCGGAGGACTTTTAGAACCTGAAGAGGTCTCAGAGTATGTTATAAATAAACTTTTGAAAAATAAATTTCATATTTCTCCTGGTAATGCTAAGCCTATACGATACGTTCATAGAATTTTTCCTCAGCTTGTTAGATGGTTTATGGATCGAGATTACAAGAAAGCTAGGAAAAAACTTGGTAAAAAATAAACTCTAAGAAGAGATATGATTAAATACTTCAAAATCCAATTTATTACTATATTTAAATTAGGATAATAGGATAAAGATAATGACAAAAGAGGAAATTGCAGAGGATTTTATTAATGCTGCAGTTAATATGGATATTAAAGCTGCCAAGGAATCAACTAAAAAAGCTATAAATGAAGGGATAGATCCTTATAATTTTATTGAAATAGCGATAGCAAAGGCTCTAAAAATTATAGGTGATAAATTTGAAAATGAAGAATTCTTTTTACCTGAGCTATTTATGGCAGCTGAAATCGTTAAAAAAGCTATGAAAATTTTGGAACCTCATATTAAAGGTTCCGGAAATCAAAAAAAGCTTGGTAAAGTTGTTATTGGTACAGCCAAAAGCGATATGCATGATATTGGGAAGAATATTGTAGCTTTCTTTCTTGAAGCAGAAGGATTTGAAGTAATTGATCTAGGGGTTGATGTTTCACCAGACAAATTCGTAGAAGTAGTAAGAAATGAAAACCCTGATATTCTAGCAATTTCAGCACTGATCAGTCTAACTATGCCAGAAGTGAGTAATACAGTAAAGGCACTTGAAACAGCAAATCTCAGAAATAATGTAAAGGTAATAATAGGTGGTGCTCCTATAACTCAAGAGTTTGTTAATGATATCGGAGCAGACGCTTTTGCTAAAGATGCTATTGATGGTGTAAAAAAATGTAAGGGGTGGATAGGATTATGAATGTTAGAGAGAGGATTTTAGCAGTTCTTCACCGTGAAGAACCAGATATAATCCCTTTTTCAGTGTATTTGGAAACTCCCCAATTAGCGGGGCTTGCATTATATGAACCATGGCGAAAACTATTAGATAAAGGTTTAGGTATTCATGCATCAATGGTAACTCAATCTCACAAGGTTTCTTGTTCTAATGCTATAATGGATATAGTTCATCACTATGGAAACCATACTTCCTGGTCTCCTGTTGATATTCTTATGGCATTAGATAGTCCTCATGATATAACGGGAAGAATTAGTACACCTAAAGGAGATGCAACCCTAAAAGCGAATTTAAAAGGTTTAGATATGTCACATCAACTTCCATGGTTTCCCGAAGATGGATTTTTAATTAAAAATCTTGATGATTATGAAGTATTTAAATATCTAATAGAAGATTCTGAATATACTCCTTTTTATGATGATTTAAAAGAGTTAAAAATGATATTAGGGAATTATGGGATTGTTAATACATTCGTACCCAAATCACCTCTTCAATCTCTAATTATGTTAATGGGTCCTAAAACACTTTCTTTAGACTATTATATGCATCAAAAAGAATTCGATGAACTCTATAGAACAATATATAAAAAAGAATTAGAAATCTATAAGATTGCTGCCGAATCTCCCGCTGACGCAATTTGGGGTCCTGATAATGTTACTAGCCTTATTACAAGCCCTAAATTATTCGAAAAATATAGTATTCCTTTTTATAATGAAGTTGCAGATATGATTCATAAACATGATAAAATTTATATAGTACATATGGATGGAACGTTAAAAAACCTAGCAAATCTTATTGCTAAGACACATATTGATGTGATTGAAAGTTTTACGCCTCCTCCTGTTGGCGATTTGTCAATTGGGAATGCTAAACATCTCTGGAAGGATAAGGTGATATGGGCTAACTTTCCAGAACCTGTTAGCCTTCAAGGTCAAAGAGCTGTTCGATTGAAGGTTCAAGAAATGCTTAATAGTGCTGCTCCTGGTAATAATTTTATAATGGGAACTTCTGAAGGATTTCCGTCATTTTTACATATGTTGACTTCAATACCAACAATCTTAAAAACAGTAAATAAATATGGGAAATATCCAATAGCCCAAAATTAATAAAATTTTACTATTTTCCACTTTTTTTAGCAAATAGATATCTTAATTTGTGAGTATGTTGTCCAAGTTCACCATGGTTTTCGTTCTCTTCTATTATACCTGTGTCAGTAATAGAAAAATTATAGAACTCTTGCAATAAATCTTGTTCTGTATAATAATGAGTAGGTCGATATGGTTTACTTTCGAATGTGTTTTCTTCTATCTTTTTTCCTCTGCCAAAACTCTCTTCTTCATCTGAAAATACAGCAAAAAATGCAAATCCCCTGTCAGAAAGTTGGTTATAACATTTTTCTATAAATAACGTTCTTTGATTTTTAAGCAATAAATGCAAAACATTATAGCAAAATACTGCGTCAAATTTTTCCTCATTAAAGGGCATATCTAATACTGAACCTAAGATATAGTCAGATTCTTCATCAAACTCTTTAGCAATGTTAACAGCGATTTCAGAAATCTCAATCCCGGTTACACTATAGTCATTTTCTGAAAAATATTTTGTATGGCGCCCATAACCCGAACCAGGAATTAATACACTCCTAATATCATAATTTTTAAACAAATTAAGGGCAAATTCTGCTGTTATACTGGGGTCAATACCCCAGATTTTTCCACCATCTGAATACCTCTTATTCCAATATTCCATAGGTGTTATAAAATAGTTAAATTTAAAGATTTAATTATCCACAATAAAAATATTTTAAAGAATAATAAAACTTCTATTTAATTGATTCAATGTTAGAATTTTCGGAATGATAATAAAAAGTGAAGAAACTTAATAATCCTTTAAAAAAAATCGGATTAATTATAAATCCAATTGCAGGTATGGGGGGTGCCGTAGGACTTAAAGGTACAGATGGCGATATCTACAAAAAAGCTATAGAGATGGGTGCAACTCCAGTAACTCCTATTCGGGCAAATGAATTATTATCAAATGTAAAAAATAAAGATAAAATCATGCTATTAGTTGCCCCAGGTAAGATGGGAGCAGATATAGTTAAAGATCTTGGAATACAATTTAAAATTATTGGTAAAATTGTTGAAGAAACTACAGAAGAGGATACAAAGAGAATTGCTAGACTCATGGTTAATCAAGATATTGATCTTCTAATTTTTTGTGGAGGTGACGGAACAGCTCGAGATATATATGATTCAATTGGTCTTGAAAGGCCTGTAGTTGCATTACCAGCTGGAGTGAAAATGTTCAGCTCTGTTTTTGCTATTAATCCTCGAGCTGCGGCTGAAATTGTTGATAAATTTGTAGATGAGGAAATTGAAACCCAAGAAAAGGAAGTCCTTGATATTGATGAAGATTTAGTCCGTCAAGACGTCTTACAAGCAAAACTGTATGGATATTTAAAAGTGCCAAAAATCATCCATTTATTACAATCTGGAAAAACAGGATCTGGATTTGAGAGAACGATTGAAGAAAATAAGCAAGAAATTGCTCAATTTATGATTGAAAATATGGATGATAATATTTTATATTTTTTGGGTTCAGGTACTACGATCAAGACTATTACTGATAATCTAAATATACCCAAAACTCTTCTTGGAATAGATGCTCTCTATAATAAAGAATTAATTGGAAAAGATCTAAATGAGGAAGATATACTTAAATTAATGAAGAAATATCCTAATAGATTAATTATTGTATCACCAATAGGAGGGCAAGGTTTTATTTTTGGAAGGGGAAATAAGCAATTTACTTATGATATACTTAAAGAGATAGGTATAAAAAACATAAAAATTATAGCAACTAAACAAAAAATGAAAGACCTCGACTGTTTAAGAGTTGATACAGGAAGTTTAGAGGTTGATAATCAATTTAAAGGATTCACTAAAGTTATTACTGGATATAAGGAAGAATTAATAATTGAGATAAAAAACTAAATTAATGAGGAAAAAGTAATGTCCACACACCATTTCATACCTGATGATTTTGAAATACCTACAATACTTGAGACAGACAAGTTTCGTCTTCGAATGTTGTCCGTAGATGATGTCGAAAAAGATTATGAAGCAGTTATAGAGAGTAGGGAGCTTCTTCATAGTATGTTTGGCGGTTCTTGGCCAAAAGAAGGATTTACCCTTGAAGAAAATCTCATTGACTTAAAAAGGCATCAACAAGAATTCCTCGATCGAGAGGCATTCGCTTATACAGTTACATCCTTAGATGAATCTAAGGTTCTTGGTTGTGTCTATATCAATCCAAGCTATCCTGAAGCAACCGACACAGATGCAACTTTACACATGTGGGTGCGTCAGAGCGAACATGACAAGGGTTTAGATAAAATACTATTCCATACTGTAAGGAAATGGATTAGTGAAGATTGGCCTTTTAAGAAAGTAACTTATCCAGGTAGAATCTAAATTATAAAAAGTCAAAGGATATTTATAATATTTTAAGTTTCTTTAATTTCTCTTCATTGGGTTTACCCGTCTCCCAATCCCATCCTCTATACTTGTAATATGTTTTTAAATTATCTTCTAAATCTAACTTTATGTGAACAGTTTTTCCTGATTCTAATTCTTGTTTTAAGATTCCTGGAATTCTGTCATCTTCTCTTATAATTCCTAGTTTACAATTAATTAATCTTTTTAGATTGTTAATACGTTCTCCCACTTCAAGCATCGAATTTTTATCATAACTAAAATGCGTTGCAGCATTAATATAACCAATGATATCATCTAAACTTAGACTAACAAAAGAACAATTCACCGCTGAATCGTCTATCGCTCTGATATCTTGCAGGGCAATCACACCTTTTTCTNNTTCTCTTCCTTTAATTTGTGATCTTCCTTTTCCAATTTTTACTCTTAAGCTTGGAAATGAAACTGTCGTTACTTCTACGCTATACCAATCGCATTTCTGATGATTTGCCCCTACGCAGCATGTCATATAACTTAGCGCTTGCCCCGCAAATGCGCGAGGATCATGAAAAGGAACTTCTAATCCTTTGATATGCGCAGCTAATTCTGGGTCTACGTTTAATTCTTTAGCCATTGTTCGAACGCCTTCAGCTAATAAATCCCCTATTCCTTGGCGATATGAAATTTTCTCAATTAGACTTAGTACTAATTTACCATTTCCCCATTTTATCTCATCAATTCTGAGGTCTTCTAAATGCTCTTGTATTTTAGGTAGATTGATTTTATTCTCAACTAAATATATTAAAAAAGCAATACTAACTCCACTTGAAATGGTATCAATCCCGTATAGATTTGACAAGTGATTTGATAAAATAACATCTTTGGAATCAAAAACTCCGCACATTGGTCCATATGCAGCTACGGTTTCATATTCAGGACCATCAACCTTAATTTCTTTCCCATTATCTTCAATGATTGTTTGTTTCCCGCATCTCATTGTACAACCAGCACACCCATAATCCAAAACGGGATATTCTTCTCGTAATGTTTTTCCTGTCAATTTTTCAGCAGGAAATTCAGTTTCTGTAAAATAATAGGCAGGAGTATCTCCAAGGGCCATTCCAATATCCAGGTAACAATTTGTTCCATACAGAGTGTATAATAAGGGAGTGGTTGATTTAAGCAAATTTCCCCTGTTCGAATCTTTAGCTTTCTTTATTAATTCCTTCCCAATGTTAGGATCAAATATTTTGACTTTCTCAGTTCCCTGTATAGCTATTGCTTTTAATTTTTTTGAGCCCATTAAAGTTCCCAATCCACATCTTCCTATAGCTCTTCCCTCATCATTTATTATTGCAGCATATTTTACTAGATTTTCTCCTCCAATTCCTATAGTTGCTACTCTGGCTCTATCATTATTCAATTTTGATTTGATGAGAGATTGGGTTTCATAAGTATCTTTCCCCCAGAGGTCCCCAGCGTCCAAAAATTCTATTGATTTGTTATGGATATATAGATAAATTGGATTTTTAGATTTACCAATAATAACAAAAGCATCAAATCCACTATTTTTTAGTGATATACAAAAGAAACCTCCTGATGTTCCTTCTCCCCAGATTCCAGTTAATGATGAGATTCCAGTAACAGAATATCTACCTGATGACGGTCTTAAAGTTCCAGTTACAGGGCCCGTGGCAAATATTAAAGGATTTCTTTCATAGAATTGATCTTTTTTTAAAATTTCATAATCTTCTTCAGATAATAAATCATATGTCAGTTTAGCACTCAAGCCTGTACCTCCAAGATAATTCTTTGCATCCTCAATATCTAAGTCTTTAATTTCAACTCTTTGATTACTTAAATTTATAAACGCTATCTTTCCATAATACCCAAATAATTCTTCACTCATTTATCTATCTCACATCTAAAAGTCTATCATTTTTCCATCCCAAGCATATTCGAAGATCTTTCTATAGGTATCTTGATCTATAGGACGATAAGTAGTTAAGCTAACGGCATCATTATTAGCATACTCAACAAGCTTCTCAAGTTTAGCAAAATAATCTTCTTTGGAGATTTTAGGATCTTGAATTTCTTTAACACACGTAGGACCATCTATAAATTTTATGAAATCCTTAAGGGTATTAAAAAAGTCATTTAATAAAGTATCCCGATTTGTATTGGAAGTTTCCATACCAAATATATGGCACAGTTCCATCCATTTATCTGTAACTTTTGCCTTGAAAGCAATTCCGTAAGGTAAAAACATACTAACAGAAACTCCATGATGAACATTAAATATCTTTCCAAAACTATGACCTAGTGCATGATTTATCCCTGGAGCTTGGTTCCCATATGAACCAAAAGCGGCTAAAGTAGAAGCTACTTGCATATGGCTTCGCGCTTCTATGTCTTTTCCTCCATATTTATAAGTTCTGGGTAAATATTTTATTATTTCTTTAATTGTAGTTTTATTTATTGCATCAAAATAAGGATTCCCCCAATTTGTAGTAAATGAACCCATAGCATGTGCTAATGCGTCTAAACCAGTAGCCATAGTTAGAAAGGGTGGTAAATCTTTTACGAATTCAGAATCCAATATGGTGATATCTGCTAACAATTCTTCATGAACAACCTCTATCTTTTTTGGAGGATCTCTCGATGTATCAGTTATTAAAGCAGCGGTAGCAACTTCAGATCCTGTTCCTGCAGTAGTGGGGATAGCTATCAAGTACTTAATTTTCTTCCGCAAACCAAGAGGTGCTCCAATACTGGGTAAAATCATGAATAGATTTTGGTCAGGTTTTTCATATTTTACTAAGGTCATTTTAGCGGTGTCTATAACACTTCCCCCTCCTATAGCAATTATAATTGTTGGATTATATTCTTCGCAAACTTTTGCTGCATCATGAATAGTTGATATAGGAACTTCTGGTAATGCGTCTGACCAAATTTTGTAATCCATCTTGATTAATTCTAGAAATCTCTCTATATTTTTAACAAACTTTTTAGTAAATGAATCAGTAATAATTAAAGCTCTTCTATCCTCCTTTTCAATAGTAGCTTCTAAATGTCTTGCGACTTTAAGCAATGCCGACTTACCAGTGTATATTCTAGACAAGAAAAAGTTTGTTTCAATACCCCTTACGGCTCTCGCTCCTAAAATGGGCATCAGATCTTTAATTATTTGAGATTCATACCAAGTAGGCATATTAATCTATCCCCTTTTATATTTTAGTTAGTTTTTTCCTAAAATCATTAGATATCAAAAACTGATTCAATAAAAAAACATTATTAATTCAATATCTGATACTATCTTAATTAAGTCATTATCAATTAGATTATCTTCACTTGAAACCATAATAATTATTCATTAATGTGAAAACTATGAAGATTAGATTAAATATGAATGAAATGTACAAACCTCCCCCTAAAGAATTATTGGGCCATGTAAAAGACTCTATTAATGAAATTAATAGGTACACTTCTCAAAAAGAGGTAGAACTTTTAGTTGACGAAATATCCAATTATGTAGATGTTCCAAAGGAATCGATTCACTTGAGTTCTGGTTCCGATTTGATATTAAAGGAGTTTATTTTTTTATTTTCAAATAAACGGCAGGTCATAATTGCTGAACCTACTTTTATAGTTATCAACAATTCTGCTCATAATGCTGAAAGTAACTTAATTAAAATCAGATTAAATGAACCAGATTTTAGAATAAATCTAGATGCTTTAATTGAACAATTGGATAAACCTTCATTATTAGTTTTTGATAATCCAAATAATCCAACTGGANNAGAAAATGATATAGAAACCATCTTAAATTATGAGGAAGTAATCCTAATAATTGATGAAGCTTATTTCGAATTCTCAAAAGTTAGTTATGTGGATTTAATTAGAAAATATTCCAATCTTGCAATAGTAAGAACATTAAGTAAGTCCTTTGGGTTAGCAGGATCAGGGATAGGTTATTTAATTGGAGGAGATTTTATTAGAAATAAATTCCAGGGTTTGGAGATTATGCTACCTTATCCAAGTGTGATCGCCGGGATTATAGCTTTGCAAAATCAGAAATATATGAATAATTATGTTAAAGAAATTGATCTTGAAAAAAAGAGAATTGCCAGAAAAGTTTCTGATTTGGATATTGTTTCTTATCCTAGCCATACCAATTTTCTATTAATGAAATCAAAAGTCCGTCATCTTTCAGAAAAATTGGGGGAACATGGAATTCTTGTGCATGATGCTACTAATCAATTAGGACCAGAATATTTTCGAGTAACTATAGGTGCTCCTAGCGAAAATAATTATTTTTTGGAAACACTTGAAGAAATCTTAAGAGATATTGAAAATTGATTGATATTTGAATTTAGGTGAATTTATGGATAATAAAATTAAGACTATTTCTGTAATCGGAGCAGGATATATGGGACAACAAATAATTGAAAAATCTGCTCTTTATGGATATAATATAAATGTATTTGAGGTAAATCCAGAAGGATTGGATGATTTTATTAGTAAAATAAAAAAGGAAGTTATTGAGAAAAATCTCAAAATAGAAATTAAAAGATATTCTAATCTCGCTGAAACCGTAAAAGAAGCAGATTTAATCATTGAAGCTATTCCAGAGAAACTTGAATTAAAAAAGGAAATTTTCTCTCAGATCGACAAATCTGCACCACCAGATGCAATACTAGCTACCAATAGCTCTTCCATTCCAGTTTCAAAGCTGGAAGATGTAGTAGATCGTAAAGATAAATTATTGAATATCCACTTCTACAATCTTTTTACAATGCCGATGGCCGATATCATGCGGGGAACTCATACTAGCGAAGAAACATTCCAGAAAGGGAAAGAGTGGTTAGAAAGTATTGAAATTGTTCCTCTTGAGGTCAAAAAAGAGTGTTATGGATTTGTTCTTAATAGAATATGGAGAGCAATTAAAAAAGATTGTTTGAAGATATGGGCAGGTGATCATGCTGATATTGAAACCGTGGATAAAGCTTGGCAAATTTTCTGTCAATATTTCCTCACAAATAAATATGGACCATTTCAATTCATGGATAGAATAGGATTAGACGTAATTTATGATATTGAAATGTCATACTTCAAGAATACTGGACTTCCAGATGATAAACCGCCTGATTTACTTAAAGATGTAGTTGATAAAGGAGAATTAGGGGTAAAAACTGGAAAAGGATTTTATAATTATAGTACCAAATAATTTTTTTTTGATTTTTAATTTAACATAGTAATTCTTAAAGCCTTTATTATTAAAAAATAATTGAAATGCCAGAAAAAGAAAAGCAAGAAGTTCAAAGGATTAAAGAACTTGAGAGTATTAATCTAGCAAGAGAGGAAATTAGGGATCTTGTAATAGAAACAAAGAAAAATGTGGAAAGGGATAATGATCTCTTAGCTGATCAAATAAACCGTAAGCTTAATAACAACGGGATAAAATCTATAGATGTTGTGGGTGCAATCGGAGCAGGTAAAACAGCTCTTTTAGAAAAATTAACTGAAAAATTATCAAAGAAATATAAGATCTTAGTTATTTGTGGTGATATAACTACTCGTGTTGATGCTGATCGAATTGAGAAGAATAATGTTAAAACAGTTCAGATAAATACAGGACGAGAGTGTGCTTTAAATGCATATCATATCCATCAAGTTCTGAAAAATCAGGATTTAAGTGAGTATAATTTAATTTTTATAGAAAATGTTGGTAATTTAATTTGTCCTTCAGATTTTAAACTCGGAACAGATAAACGATTGACTGTAGTTTCGATTACTGAAGGAGAATGGGTAATTGAAAAACATCCAATGCTTTTTAAGATGTCTGATATCGCTGTTATAAATAAGATCGACCTTTTAGAAAGGTTGGGAACCAATATCGACAAAATGACAAAAGATGCTAAAAAATTTAATCCAAACATAGAAGTAATAACTAGCAGTGCTAAGGATGGAACAAATATAGATCAATTAATTGAAGTATTAGAATTATAGAAATTTTAGCCGTGAATGGAATGAAAAAAGAATTAAAAGAAATTGATAAGATTATAAGTAGTTTAGAGTTGAATTCTCAGAGTCAGCTCCAAGATTTATTGAATAATTTCATAAAAACTCAATTAACTCAAAGTAAAATTGATCATTATATAGGTGATTACCCAACATTTATAGAACCTGTATATCTTGAAGATAATGTAAAGATTGGGGATGATGTACTCTTGGGACCGAATGTATATGTTGGAAAAAATGTTGAAATAAAAGATTATGTAGAAATTTCAAATTCAATTATTTTTGATAATTCAATTATTAGTGAAAATATAAAAATGGATAATTGCATCATTGGAAAAAATAGTTCATTGAATTGTAAAAATATTCCTATAGATAATTGTGTTGTAGTTGGTAATGTAAAAGATAAAGAAGAACTTTACAAAATTATGTATAAATTCAAATAGATCAATTTTTTCTTGAAAATTGTTCTGAATTTAAAATATGGTTGGTGATATCCTTGAATAATGAAAAATATTTTGAAAAAAATCTAAAAAGATGGAATGAGTTAGTAGAAATAAATGTAAAGTCAAGATCATATGATTTAGATGGTTTTAAATCTGGAAAAACATCTTTATTTCCTATAGAGCTTAAAGAATTAGGTGTTGTTTCGGGAAAATCACTTTTACATCTTCAATGTCATTTTGGAATGGATTCACTTTCTTGGGCGAGATTAGGTGCTAAAGTAACTGGTGTAGATTTTTCAGATAAAGCAATTAATTTAGCAAAAGCATTAAGTAAAGAACTTAATATCCCCGCAAGATTTATCAATGCGAATATATATGACATTCCAGATATTTTAGATGAAAAATTTGATATTGTATATACATCATATGGTACTATTTGTTGGTTACCAGATTTAGGTAAATGGGCTGAGATTATTAGTAATTGTTTAAAAACTAGCGGAGTTTTCTATATAATTGACGGCCATCCTTTTGGTTTTATAATCGACGAGAAGCAGAAGCCTTTTAAAGTAGGTTTTAATTACTTTTCAGAGGGAAAACCAGTATTTTTTGAAGGGGAAGGTGCATATGCTGATCCTTCAGCAAATTTAAAAAATCAAGCTTGTTATGAATGGGATCATCCTATGAGTGAAATTATAAATTCATTATTAAAAGCAAATTTAGAATTAGAATTTCTTCATGAATTTCCATATACTTTTTTTAGTATTCACCCAGATATGAAAAAAAGAGAAGATGGTTATTGGGAATTCAATAATTTTAGCTTTACAGTTCCTATGATGTTTTCAATTAAAGCCCATAAGAAAATTTAAGAAATAATTTATGATTTTCAAAATTGCTCAATTATAAATTTTATAAAAAAAAAAGAGGGAAAATTCCCTTAAAGTATAAATAATAGTATATCTTAGGCAATATTTCCTTCAATCATTGTATATTGGCCATTATTCGTAATATTAACATCATTATTTATTATTGTATTCCCAATAATAGATGTATACTCACATCCAGTCCATATATATACTCCATGTCCATCGTAAGAAGCATGGGTGTTGTACATGTTTGAAATGTAATTTCCGCTTATTGTATTATAATGCGCTAGATTTGCAATGAAAACACCACATAGGAGGCGCGGTTCTTCGACAACAGAATGAACATAACCTCTAATATGATTTCCAGTAACAGTGTTATTTGAACCACCAGAGACATAAATGCCATCTCTTTCAGATCGATCAATAAAATTATTTGCAATTAAATTCTTATCACCTGTGCAAGCAATAGCTCCAGCATATGTTGTACTTAGAATTGTATTGCCTTCTAATACATTATTATCTCCACTGAGTTGGAAAACTCCATCAAAACTTCCTCCTGAACATGAATTCGCTGTATTATGATAAATATGTGTATAATCCCCTGCAGTGTAAACCGCTCGAAAATTATTATTAAAAGAACTATCAGATACAAATACATTGTCAGAAAATATAAAAACCCCTGTTCCAGAAGTACAATACATATGAACATTTTCTATACGTACTGGATTATTATTGACTTCATTAATATATATCAATTCATGATCCCATGTAGCATAATCCGTTTCATAAAATATTAAATCCCTTATTGTACAAGATGTAGCATTCGTTATTCTTAAGGGATCTGTGTCACCAATAACATTAATAGTTATGCCTAATCCTTGAATAACATAACTACCTCCACCGTCTATTGTTATAGAAGAAACTACATCAATATCTTGAATAATGTAAATTATTCCAATTCCAGAACTGATTGCGTTCAACGCTTCTTGTATTTCTATTTGTGAAGAACAATAATAAATGTTTGGTACGGGTAGCAAATCTTCCCCATCTTCGCCTGGAGGCCCTGGGGGACCCTCAACTACTTGAAAATTAACAACCGAAAAAGTACCGACTCCTACTCCGGATACTCCAATAATTAAAGCGATGATTCCTATTAGTGAACTTTTATTTTCAACCATAATATTTCTAACCTCAATTTTGTAAATTAGATGAATATGACATACATAGATATTTATTTATATAAAACTATTTGGGTATAATTACACTTTTGTAAATACTCTGAGCTTACTAAAAGCAATCATTGTCTGAATTTTCTGTCCCCATAATGTCTGCAATTAAAGCTTATAAGAAGGTTTAGAGAGATTTCAAATTTTTTGGCTTTTTTGCTCGAAATAATCCAGAATTCCCTTTTATTTTGAATACCGAATCTTTTTTGATTATTTTTATAAGTTTTTTTTCAATATCCGGTTTGATTTCTTGAAATTGGGGGTAATAATCTTTTTGGAACATTGATTCAATATATTTCATTAAAGGCTCTACAGAAGAAATATTTACAGGATTAATATACTCAAATAATTCAATTTCATTGAAAAAGGGTTTTAAAATTTCTTTCCCGGTCTCATTTCTAAATTCACTAAAGAATTCGTTTTTCATTTCAATATCTAAATTGAATTGAAGTAGAAAATCCTTAAGTTCTTTAATATGATTTTTGCTAACTGTGGTTGAAATGAATTTACCATTAGGCTTTATTACACGACTTATTTCCTTTAAAGCCTTCTTGATGTTTGGAATGTGATATAACATATGGCATGCCAAAATAACATCAAAACTCCTATTTGGAAAAGGAATATTCTCTGCATCTATAATTTTGAATTTGATTGGGAGTTTTAAATTCGCTAAGTTCTTTTTTGCAGTATTTAACATATTTTTTGAGAAATCTGACAATACTATAGAACAATTTGAAGGAATATTTCTGAAATTCTCAAGCCATAATTGCCCTGTTCCACTTCCAAGTTCCAATATACGCTCATTGTTTTTAAGATTGATCTTACTAAAAATCCATTTATGCAGAGATACTGGATTTGTTCCAAATGACCATAAATTCATTCTCTTACTCAAATTTTCATGGATTTTATATTGTTGTTCAGCATATTCTCTAACAGAACGAGAGTTTTTCATACAATATGATAGCATCTATTCATTTAATATGGTTTTCCTAGATTTGAATGACAAATTTTCATATCAAGGAATTAATAGAATAAAAAAAATCATAAAAAAAAAAAATAATATTATTTTTATGGTGGACCCGTCCAGGGGACTGGAAGTGAAACAGTTAAGTTGATAAATATTAATGCATACAATGTAGAAAAAGTTATTTTAAACAATAAATCAGCCGTTTCAGTCATCAATCCTATAATATAGGCGGAATCAATAGTAACATTTATAGTTTGATCTAATTCTTGTGAAAATGAATGAAAAGTATTTTGATAAGGAACTGGAGAGCCCCCAATTTTTGTATACCAAGGAAGTGCACTAGCATTACTAGTTGTTTCTGTATGTATTTCAGCATTTAAAACTACATTATTAATTGCATATAAACCCATATTGCTAACATTAAATCTTATTGTCATCACTATACTATCGTCTGAATAATCTGGATCAGGATTTACTCCTGGATCACGAGCGAAACCAAAATTTTCATCAAGATTTACTCCGAGGTTTAGTCCACTATAAATTATGCTTCCAAAATATCCAAGTACAACAAGGCTAGCAATAATTCCTAGAGCCCTAAAGATTGTGCTTACTTTAAACTCCCTTTTAACCTTAACTCGATATTCCTTATCTTTACGTAATTCAATAGCTTCCACTAGATATCGTAAGCCTCTAATTATTGTAGAGCCCAAAAGTAGCCAAGCTATAAATTGTAATCCTAAAAAGACCTGAATAAATGATATATCAATATAATAAGTTCCTAAACTTCTTCCAGGTTCAAAACCTCCAAAAATATAGAAAAGGAAAATTCCGGAATAAACTGTAATTCCGAATCTCACAAGACGATTCGCTGGGGTGTCTTCGGGAAATAAATTTCTTAAAACTGCAATTACTATTCCGATTATCCCAAACACAATGATTCCTATTCTATAGACGTCACTAAAAGTCATTATACCGTATAATTCGAGAAAGTAGAATAATAACAAAGGTACAACGAGATAAAGTACCGCAGCAATAATTCCATGTAAAATTGCTTTGCCATATTGAATTTCCATAACTCTTTAACCCGTTTTAATTTTATTTGTTATAAATTAGATGAAATATTATCCTAAATATCTCTTTAGTCGTATATAAATTTTCACTCTATAGAGTTTTTTTTTCAGATATTTGCAAAATTAGTTATTGGATTGAAAGAATAGATTCTATGTTCTCCCATCCATATGCTTTTTCAATATATTTTTTTCCGCCAATTTCAATAGCTTGCTCCCCTACATAAAGTCCTCCCATTTTTTCATAAAATCTATAGTAAGGATTTTCTTTTAGTACCCAAACTATCATACTCTTTATTTCATTCTTTAGAAAATATTTAATTACTAGCTTAATTAACTGAGTACCGATTTTCTTATCTTGAAAATCTTTTAAAACATATATAGCACATAATTCACCAATATATTTCTCAGGTTGGATTGAAATCAAAAGAGGATTATACTTTTCGAGAGTTGCTAATGCAAAACCAACTATTTCATTTTGTATAGTTTCAGCAACGAAAATTTTAGCTCCATGTGTAGGATTTTCTAATCTTTGTCTCCACTTTTGTTTTTTATCTTTATATGACAATCCTTGAAGGAAATCGTCTGATATAATTCCATTATATGTTGTTTTCCAAGTATCTATGCCAACTTTAATAATTCCTTTTAAAT
>JABAHP010001059.1_pt1 | contig 30498 bp, 24 predicted proteins | sample 7062081 | NCBI WGS metagenome assembly JABAHP01 (sample SAMN14534357, study PRJNA622989) | marine sediment metagenome | biome: marine biome [ENVO:00000428]; feature: marine pelagic biome [ENVO:01000023]; material: deep marine sediment [ENVO:00002113] | place: India: Gulf of Kutch | collected...
GAAAAGCCCCCCTGGATTCATTTCGCACCAGAAACTAGACTACAAGCTCAATGAGGTTCGCAAAGAACGGGTGCACCCAGGCCTTGATGACAAAGTCATCACTTCGTGGAACGGCTTGATGCTAGCCGCTTTCGCAAAAGCAGCGCGCGTGCTGGACCGCGATGACTACCGCCTGCTCGCTGAGCGCAACGCGGATTTCCTGCTCCGGGAGCTGAGACAGGAGAATGGTCGCCTGCTCCGGACTTGGAAAGCTTGTCCTGAGGGTACCGAAGGAACGGGCGAGGCCAAGCTCAACGGCTACCTGGAGGACTACAGCTACCTCATCGAGGGGCTGCTGGAGCTGTACCAGACCACCTTCGAACCCCGCTGGTTTGTGGCGGCTCAAGAGATCGCCGAGACCATGATCGAGCACTATGCAGATTCGGACGGTACGTTCTTCGACACGAGCGACGATCATGAGGCGTTGATCACCCGCCCCCGCGATCTGCAGGACAATGCCACGCCGTCGGGCAATGCCATGGCGGTCACCGCCCTGCTCAAGCTGGCCGGCTTCACCAACGATCTGCGTTATGTTGACATCGCCCACCAGGCGCTGGCGCAGATGCAAACCCCCACTGGTGGGGGCATGATGAGCCAGTACCCGCTAGGCTTCGGCCAGTGGCTCCAGGCGCTGGCGTATGCCCTTTCCAAGCCACGAGAGGTCGCCATAGTCGGCCATCCGGACTCTGCCGACACGCAAGCCTTGCTACACGCCGTGCGTGATGGCTACCGTCCCTTCCAGGTAGTGGCCCTGGGTATACTCATAGCTCAGATCCCGCCTATCCCGGTGCTTCAGGATCGAGATTTGGTAGAGGGGCACGCGCAGCCTATGTGTACCGCGGTTTTTAGTGCCTGGCACCGGTGACGGCGCCAGAGAAGCTGCAGGCCCAGATTGAGCCTCAGTAGTCCTGGCCAATTTCACTCGTTACGTTTCTGCTAGGACACGCCACTTGGGCTATCGCCCATTCACGAGCCGTTCCATTGAAAACGGACTGCCATGCCCGGGATAGATAGTCGCTACTCCCAATTCCTTCAGCCTGGCAAGTCCGGCCTCATCAGTGGACTTGATGATTCGTCCCCACGCGTGGCTGAACATGTCACCACAGATGAGGTTCCCGTCAGCAGTCAATACAGATATTGACCCTATCGAATGGCCCGCAGTGTGGAGTATCTTTGCGTCCAACCCGTACTCTGCCAGGCTCTGGCCGTCCTCCAGCAACAGATCCGGTTCGAATCTATCGAATGGCTTACGCCATCGCGCCTGTCCAAGCGCGAATGTCAAGAGGCCTTTGGTGAGCCAGAGCACCATAAGTGGCAGCGGAAGATCCGCCGGTATCTCTCCCCTGTCCCTTGTCATGCCGTCCTTCATGCACATTTCGGTATCACCCTCGTGCATGGCGATTCTTGCTCCATACTCTTCGCGAAGGTATGCACAGTTACCCGTATGGTCGATATCACCGTGTGTTATGACGATAAGCTCGAGGTTTCCCGGCTTGCAGCCCTTCCCATCAAGCTCCATCTTTAGCTCGCTGCGTTGAAATGGAAAGCCGGTGTCGATTAGGATATGTCCCCTGTCGGTCTTTACGAGGTAGCAGTTTGTGCCTCCGAGACTTATGGCCTGGATCTCTTGTGACATGTTTTCCCCTTTCATGGTGTTAGGCTGATTGTATCGCAGTCTCCCACGTTGCTCGCGACATCCGTCTGACAGAATCATGACGGGTTTCGTCCGCTGCCAGGGTGGCACATGGGCTGGTGCCTGTCGGCTTCCGGACAGGATAAGGGCGGCGAAGTACAGGTTAGCCGGTGCGACCGCAGCATCGTGGGTCGATCACCGCGTAGCTGTTCGCCCTGGTCGAGATGGTTGCTGAACATCTGACATCCAGAGCGAGTTGTATGGGATGAAAGGGTAAGGAGATGGCGCTTGAGAAGCTGGGTGGCGGGTGGCTTCCACGGCCATTTCCCTGGAGAACGGGAGGGGGCTGTCATGTCTGCTCTTCGTAACGCGCTCGGACTGCTTGCGCTTCTGGGGGTATTGGCCACCGGCTGCGGTCCTGCCCGGTCGACGGCGACGCCGGTGCCGGAAACCGGTACGCCGATCGCACAAGCAGCGGGCGACACTCCACTACCCCCGGTTGCCACATCGACGCCGCCAGCCGCAACAGAGACGCCGATCCGTCCCACAGCAACACCGGTTTCTCCCACAGCGACGCCCGCACCACCAACCCCCACCACGCCGCCAACGCTCACGCCAACGGCCCCGCCCACACCCACCGTCGTCGCTACAAGCGGCTTGCCCCGCTTTGCGCCCCGTGCATGCCGGGCCCCGATACCGCCTGGGTACGAGGCCACGTGCGGCGACCTGTTCGTACCGGAGGACCGCAGCCAGCCCGACGGCCGCACGGTCCGCATGCATGTCGCCATCTTTCACAGCCAGGATCCCAACCCGGCGCCCGATCCAGTCATCTACCTGACCGGCGGTGGCGGAGTAGACACCTTCACCGTCCTGCCGTGGTTCCTTCCGGCCTTTGGCGACGCTATCCTGGAGCACAGGGATCTGATCTTTTTCAACCAACGAGGCATGCAGCGCAACGATCCGCAGCTCAAATGCCCCGGCTTTCCCGAGCTCCTGCAGCGCCTGGCCGCGCCCGCCGCGGACGGCGCATACATCGACCGCCAGGAGAGAGAAAGCCAGCAAGCGGCATTCTTCGCCGCCTGCTATGAGAGCCTGGTGGCACAGGGTATCAAGCTGGAGACCTACGATTCGGTCACCAGCGCTGCCGACGCCAACGACCTGCGCATCGCGCTGGGGTACGACGAGGTGAACTACTATGGTTCGTCCTACGGCACGCTGCTGGGACTGCTGCTTATGCGCGACCACCCGGAGGGGGCGCGCAGCGTGGTGCTAGATTCTGTCTTCCCACCCGAGGCCAGCTACCTGAATGAATACGGCCGCAATGCCTACGACACCTTCCGCCTGCTCTTCGACGGTTGCATTGAGGACCCGGAATGCAATGAGCAGCATCCCGATCTCGAAACCAAGCTCTTGGAGGCCGTAGACAGCCTCAACGCCAATCCTCGCACCGCCACCTGGGAGGGGGTGCTGGACGTGATGTACAACGGCGAAGCTCTCATCGATGTGGTATACCACTACCTGTACATCGGCGAGCCGGAGATAGCGATCGAGGCGATCGAGGGAGCCAGCGCTGGAGACTTTTCGGTGGCAGACGCGACGGCGCCATCGATCATGGATCTCGGCAGCCACTACATCCAGTGGGGGTTCTATCGAAACCGCGACTGCCGGGAAGAAGCCCCCTTCAGCTCCTTCGAGGCGTACTATGCTCTCATGGAGGGCGTGCCGCACCAGATCGTCGAGAACTACAAGCCATCCTTGGTGCTGGGGCTATGTGAGGGCTGGAAGGTCGAGCCGGCCGACCCGATCGAGAACGAGGCAGTAGTGAGCGACGTGCCGGTCCTGGTGGTGTCGGGTGAACTCGATCCGATCACGCCACCGCGCTGGGCGCGAGCAGCCGCTGAACACCTGAGCAACAGCCTCTTCTACGTGTTTCCCGGCTTTTCACACGGTGTGACGCGCAAGAGTCCATGTGCGTTGGAACTGATGTTGCGCTTCTTTGACGATCCGACCCGGGAGCCGGACCTGCCGTGTCTCGACGATCTGATTGGGCCCGAATAGCGCCGGGAGCGACCCAGCTAGGCAGACAAGCCCACGCCACACCGCGCACTCCCGCCCTTCAGCTAGCCCTCAGAAGGCGTTTCGGCGGCAGCCTCGTGCACCGCCTTGGCCGCCAGCACGATCATCTTGACCGCCGCCTCATCGGGGATCTGGTCGGTGTTGAGTACCAAGTCATATAGCCTTGGATCAAGCCAATCCACACCGTAGAAGCGACGCAGGTAGCCGGCTCGCTCTTCGTCGGCCTGCCGCAGGCGGTGAGCCGCTTCGCGCCACTTGACATCTTCCCGCTGGCAGATGTTGTAGACCCGGTTCTCGAATTTTCCGACAAACTGCACATGCAGCACGCCCAGCCGCCGGCGCAGAATCATCTGACCACCCCGGCCCACGATCATCGCGTCGCCCTGCTGGGCATAGTCGAGGATGACGGCATTCGTCAGATCTAGATAATCCTCCGAGGGTTTGTACGGAGATACGCCTTCACTCTCGAGCCGGGCGGCGGCCGCATCGCGGGCCAAGCCGTGCTTCATCATCAATTCGCCCACGCGAGCTTCATAGTTCGCCTGCTCGCGGAGCGATGCGCTGGCCACGGCCGGCAATTTGGGCCGTGCCCCTAGCATATGCAGGACCCGCGGCAACCGTCCCGCACGCGCCTCGATGGCCTCCAATTGCGCAACCTGGACCCCAGCCTGCTGAGCTACCGAGTCCAGAATCTCACGGTCCAGGTAGCGGAGGTCCATCCGGCGCGCCACCTCCAAGGCAATGTACGAACCCTTGCTTCCCCGCTGGCGGGACATCGTGATCACAGCCATTGTACACCTCCCCTCTTTCAGTATTGATCTCCAACCTCAGATTGGCATCCCGGCCCACCCGTGTCAAGCGCGTGGGTCCGATGCCAGGGCAACGTACTTGGATTAGGTTCTCAGTCGCGGGAACATGATGAGCCACTGCCCACTATTCCCGCATCCACCAGTATCCCTGAATATCGAGATTTGTGAGTCCCACATCTTGTGCTCTTCTCACAACCTTCTCATATTCTTCGCCCGTAATTCTCCTCGAAAGCTCAGGGTAGTCATAGGCTTTGAACCGAGGCGAATACTGTGCCATGATATTGACATATGTATCCCCTGGCAGGCTTTGTGCTATCCACTCCATAATTCTCTCTGAACCAGCGATATTGTTTGGCATGACCAAATGCCGGATCATCAGTCCTCTCTGCATAATGCCATCTTCTGCAGGTTTTGCCACACCAACTTGACGGTGCATCTCAAGGATTGCTGCTTTTGTCATTTCAGGATAACTCTCTGCTCCGGATGAATATTTTGCTGACATGTCACTATCCCAGTATTTGAAATCAGGCAGGTAAATATCAACCATTCCATCAAGAAGCTCGAGTATCTCAAGACGCTCCCAGCCACTGGTGTTGTATACAATTGGCAGCCGCAACCCTGTCTCTGCAGCGATATCAAGAGCTTTGAGGATGGGCGCAGAATAATGCGTTGGGGTTACAAGATTTATATTGTGACAACCGATTTTTTGCAGCCGAAGCATCATCCCGGCCAATTCATCGATGTCTCCTTCGGAGCCCCTGCCAAGCTGGCTTATTTCCCAGTTCTGACAGAATACACACCGTAAATTGCAGTGGGTCATAAAGATTGTCCCTGAGCCGCCAGTCCCAACAAGTGGCCTTTCTTCACCAAAATGCGGATGAAACGACGAAACAACAAGGGTTACGCCGGGAGCATGACAGAATCCGCTCATTCCTTCAAGACGATTCACACCGCACTGTCTCGGACAGAGCCGGCAGTTCTCCACAATGGCCCAGAGCTTTTCTGCCCGCCTTCCCAGCTCACCTGTTCTATGAAGTCCTAGATAAGCGGGTTCAAAGTCGGGGCCTGTGTGCTCAGGTTTTTCTACTGCAGTTGATGGTTCAATGGGAGAAGTATCTGACTCGCAGGAGCAAAGAAAGATCGAGGACAGCCCCGCCTTGAAGCACAGTCCGCCTGTGATCTTGAGAAAGTCTCGCCGTGTGAGTCTCTCAACGCAATGATTGTTCACGCTTCACCTCCTCGCAAGTGCCGGCTGGGTTGGGCGCTTATCACAATGAAGCTTGTCAATTTGAGCAACCCCACAGTGATGCAGGTACCGACAAGGCCAAGAACGGGCAAGAGCACAACAGCGCCCACAATCGCCCCAAGCCACCCTCCCAGCAGGTCAGCAGCATAAAGCAACCCGGCGGTTCTGGCCAGACTCGTGCCAGTCCTGAGATATAGCCTGTTCGCCAGAGGAAATTGGAAACCAATCAGGAAACCGCTGATAAATGAAATGACCAAAAAGAGCAGCCTGAACAAGAAGAACCTGTCCGGGCTGCCCAGGTATGCACTCGCACCAAGAATCACAAAGGGGCACCCAACGGAAAAAACCATGATTGCCAGTTCGACTCTCCTGAAAGACGCAAGACGATCTCTGATCCGGCGCAGAAGTTTCGTCATCAGCATTGCTCCACAGGCTGCTCCTGCCATGAAAGATGCCACAAGAAGCCCAATCCATGAAAACACATATCCATAAATTGATTGAAATGTGAAAATGAACATAAGGCTGAACACCATTCCGGCAAAACCTGTTGTAAAGATCGATAGGGATAGGCCTGCCTGGAAAGTCCTCCCTCCTCTTGAACATAGTACGTACAGCGGGAGAAGAAGAACGGCAAGTAGAAGAGTGACCGTCCCCAAGCTGATCCTCTCAAATTGCCTAAAGAGCCAGCGAAGTGAAGGCGCAAACAGCGCATTCCAATGAGAGATGCTGTAGAACACTCCCACGGGGTTGAAATCAGTGTTGATCTTCTGACTACTCCCTTCAATGAAATCAGAGAACCAACCCCGCCATCCGTCATGCAGCTTCTGCTCAATGTGCCAGGGAGCAACTACCTCCGTCTCAATCTTTCGCTGGTTCAACCGTTCGACAATCTGCCTCCTGTCCAGCGCCGAGATCTCCGGAGAACGTGATACCAGGAAAAGATTGGTGCCATCGCCGGGAATGGCTCGAACGTAAGGAAAGACACTCTTGAGAGTATGAAAGATGGAACTGTTCAGGTTCTTCAGTTCTTCGCTTTGGTAGGTCAGGGAACCGGGTAACCCAAGGACAAGAATGCCCCTTTCATTCAGCCTTTCTGCTGCCAGGAGGAAGAATTCCTTGGTAAAGAAGCGGTTTGCCTGCAAATTGGAGGGCTCGGTAATCCCCAGTAGGATCAAGTCGTATTTGCTCGGCCTTGTCTTGAGCAACAGACGGCCATCGACATGTTGCACTCTTACTCTTCTATCCGTCAATTCAGATTCGGTCAACGGTGTAGGGAATTTCCAAAACAGGTCAATGAGCAGCGGGTCAAGCTCTGCATAATCGATCGCTTCTATCGATGGATGTCTTAGCGCTTCTCTGATCACACCACCTGCGCCGCCACTCAAGATAAGGAGTTTCCTGGGTTCAGGATGTGCAAGAAGCGGAAGATGAACAAATTCCTCAACAAATGGTATGTCCGGAACAGGCGTCATGATGTTGGGAATACCATCCTGGAAAAAGATGTACTGGCCCTCGTTCTCTATGACACAGACATTGCCGTACTGTGAGTTTTGATAGTGGACAATATTCTGGTTTTTCCATTGTCTTTCAATAGAATAGTGATGTACTCTGTGCGCCTGACTCGTCAAAGCCAAAGAGAAAACGGTGAAGGCACCCGAGATCGCCAGAGCTGTTCTTCGATAGCGTCCCGCTTTCCAGCCAGGGGCAAGTAGGGCCAGGCATGCTATTGCGTTCAATACGGCCAGCCCTGAGAATGCCTGAAATGTATTAAGATAGGGAATCAAGAGATAGGTGCAGACAATTCCGCCGATAATTGTGCCCACTGTCTCATAAGCATAAACCCTGCCGGCAGAAGATGCATCCTGGGCAGAACCTACAGAGTGAATCTGGCAGCCGAAAGTAAACAATGCGCCGTGAAGTGTGCTTACCGGCAAAAGTATCAGAAATGAGGAATAAAACATTGGCAGCAGTCCGATGCTCTCACCAACGGAAACGCCAATCATACCTTTCAGGATGCGTATCAGAAAAGCCGCTATGAGCACAAACAGAGAGAAGAGAAGCGTAATGTACGTAAATGCTTCAAGCTTGTTCTCGTGTTGCTCAGCCTGCCTGCCAAGACAGAAAGCTCCGAAAGCCTCTAGAATCAGCCAGTTAGCCAAAATGATGCCAATGGAAAACTCATTACCCGCGAAAACAATCAGAAACTCCCTTAAAAGGAGTATCTCAGCAACCAATCCGCTGAATCCCATAGTCAATATCGCTAGACGAACACGCGTCTTCACCAGACTGGACCTTTCCAACGGGTGTTTGGCTGGCCATGGACTGGGCCGAACCTTTGCGGCAGGATTGCCTGTGTTCCCAGATCAGATGGGTCCGGCACAGCACACTCCAAGGTTGGCCTGGGCCAAACTGCGGCAATAGTGCCTGATGTCTTTGGTGGATGATTGGACTGCGGTGTGGGTCCGACGATGACAATATCATACACCCAGTTTCCTTCTTGGTCAAACTGAAGGGTCAGCCACTGGAAGAACATCACGGGAGGTACACTCCTGGACCGAAATCTTGCTCACCTTCTGTACGCGTTGACGTGATCCGATACTTGAGCAAATGTATCCTTTGGCACATGACAAATTCCCGGATGTGTGCGACAATTGACCTATGCGCAGTAGATTGGCATGCAACCCAGGCAAGATGTCGTACCCTGGGCACAATATGGATCTGGAGACAAGTCCATGATGAACAGCCATGAAATGGAAACCGGGGTCGGATTCGACAATCCACCCTTTCTTTACGAGATACGCGTCAGGGGGCGCCTGTCTTCCGAGCAGTGGGCGGCATGGTTCGACGATCTGGCCGTCACTGCCGGCGAAGGCGAGTCCACCCTGCGGGGCAGAGCCGTCGATCATTCGGCATTGTATGGCCTGCTCTCCAGGCTCCAAGATCTGGCCGTACCGCTGATCTCGGTCAAGGTCCTGGATGCCGACGCCCAGCGCGAATTGCTCCGCCAGAGCAGGCGGAGTGACCTGGGCATCACGGCTCTCTTGGCCGCGATCTATTTGACCCTGCTTGGTGGGCTGGTCACCCTCACAATCTTTGTGGCGCCGATCGTCAGCCCGGCGCTGGCATTGGCCCTGCTGTTTGCCCTACTCGGTGGCCTGGCCCATGCCTTTTGGCTCTGGAGCGATCAGCCCCTGTGGCGCTGGGTCACCTATGTGGCCTGGCCCGCGGCGGCCATCAGCTTTTTGATCTTTATCCCCGTATCTGGTGTGATGCCAACCGCGCTGGCCTTGGCCGTCGTCTTCTTTTTCGCAGCGGGCGCCCTGGTGTACACCCTATATCTGCTCCGGCGCCATTCGGAGGGCATAAAGGAGCGCCTGGCCGGAGACCAGTTCCCCCTTGAGCATGGGGTAGAGGAGACAGCGGAGCGCGACGGCCTCTCCACAGACTGAGGTGCAGGCCTGCGCGCCGCCAGTACAATGACACTTGATCGCTTGTTGTCGACCAAGCTTCAGATCCCACCGCTCAGACACGGCGCGGTTGCCCGGCCGCTTCTGGCGGCACGGCTGGAGGATGGCCAGGGCCTGGGGCACACCTTCACCTTCCTTTCAGCGCCGGCAGGATTTGGAAAAACGACGCTGGTCCTGGAATGGATCGAAACAACCGATCGGCAGGTTGCCTGGCTGTCGGTCGACGAAGGCGACAACGACCCTGCACGATTCCTGCGCTACCTGATGGCGAGCTTCGACCAGGCACTAGAGCCTCTCGGGGGCCTGCCCCTGCCAGCCTCCCTCCCCACAGACCTCCGGGAACAGGTGGTTGCCCTTATCAATGGCCTGGCCAAGACCAGCAGCAACCTGATGCTGGCCATCGACGACTATCACCTGATCCGGAACTTTGCCGTGCACGACCTGTTTGCCTTTGTCCTGGAGAATCAGCCGCGCAATCTCCACATCCTCATCGCGACCCGCGAGGATCCGCCCCTGCCCCTGGCACGCATGCGGGCAAGAGCCCAAGTCACCGAGATCCGCGAGCGCGCCTTGCGCTTCACCGAGGAGGAGGCGGGCGCGTTTCTCAACCAGACCATGGACCTGGGCGTGTCCCCGGCCTCAGTCGCTACGCTCACTGCACGGACGGAAGGCTGGATTACGGGTTTGCAGCTTGTGGGGCTGGCCCTGCGGCAGTCGAGCAGCGCCCAAGACTTTGTAAACGATTTTGCCGGGGACGACCGCTACATCGTCGACTACCTGTTGGCCGAGGTGCTCGGCCAACAGCCGGAAACGGTGCGCCACTTTTTGCGGCAGACATCTGTCTTGGTGAGGCTGTGCGGCCCTCTGTGTGACCATCTCACCGGCCGGGACGACTCGCAGGCGATGCTGGAACAGATCGAGGCTGCGAACCTCTTTCTGGTCAGCCTCGACCACCGCCGCGAGTGGTACCGGTACCACGGTCTCTTCTCGGAGGCACTGCGACTGGGGCTGAGTGTACAAGGGCAAATTGCGAACCACGAAAAGGCGGCGAGCTGGTTCCAGGCCCAGGAGATGGACCAATTCGCCGCATACCACCTTCGGCAGATGGCCGCGATGTCAAGGACAACGCCCCCCGCCCGGCGACAGGCCATGGCGAACCAATCCCTGGTTGAGCCGCTAAGCGCGCGAGAGATCGAAGTGCTCCAGCTCATTGCCGCTGGGCTCTCGAACCGCGAAATTGCCGAACGGCTGGTCATCGCCACCGGCACCGTCAAGCGCCACATCAACAACATCTATGGCAAGCTAGACGTGCGGAGTCGCACGCAAGCGGTGGCGCGAGCCAGAGACCTGGGGCTTCTGTAGACGAGCACTGCCAAACTGAACCTCAAGACCAAACACCTACGAGCAGTGTGGGACGGTGATTACGGCCTCAATTTCCCCACTGAATCGACGCGGTCACCCCAGCTTCAGGTCAGCCCCCTTGTCACCACACCCAGGCCATGGTATAATCCGCCTGCCACTACAGAACCGCCATCGTCCGAGCGCCGGCCACCCATGGTTCAGCATCGGCGCAATCTGGAGGAGAGCCCATGGCTGATGAAATCGTCGAAGGCAGCCGCTCAGCAGGTGAGTTTCTTGATCCCAACCAGGAACTCGACTTTTTGTACCGGATCGGAGAGACAATCGGCGCAAAATTGGACGCTGACCTGCTCCCTGACCTGGCCCTCGTGGCGAGCCTCGAGATTGCGGACGCCGATTTGGGGGCCGTCATCCTCCTAGGAGACGACGGATGGAGAGTCGCCGCTGCCCTTGAGCAGACAGGGCAAGATTTCGACGATCTTCTAACCCGCGTTGTGGCCCTGCACCTCAACCGGGCGCGCCCGGCAGTCATTGACGATCCGCCTGTTGCCCACGCGTCCTACTCCTCGCTGCTTTGGGTACCACTGGTCGTTGCGGAGAAGACTCTGGGCGGGATCCTGCTGGGGCGCCGAGGCGCGAGACGCAGCTTCACCACTACTGAGGTGAGACTCGTAGCGACTTTGGCCGGGCAAGCTGCTGCAGCCCTGAACAACGCCCGTGTACTGGAACAGACCCAGGTCTACTCCCAGCACTTGCAGGAACTCAATGCCATCACCCGAGAGATCTTTGCCTCGTTGGATGTGGAGACCGTGCTGGAGCGCATCTTGAACAGCGCTTGTGACCTTCTCGGGGCTGTGGCTGGCACGCTGTTCCTGGTAGAAGGGCCGGAGCGCGAGTTGGTGTTTCGAGTGGTCAAGGGTAGCGAGGAAACACTCCTGGGCCGGCGCCTCGCCGCCGGCACCGGTATCGTCGGTACGGCAGCTTCCACGGGCCTCGCCCAGATCGTCAACCGGGTGGACCTCAATGACAACTGGTTCCAGGGGCTCGATGCCGCGACAGGCCTCAGAACTCGGTCAATACTTGCCGTCCCCTTGGTCAAAGAGGATGCGAGTATCGGTGTGCTGGAGCTCATCAATAAGCGGGATGAATCCAACTTTCACGATCATGATGTGGCCATGCTGGAGGCGTTTGCCGGGCAGGCAGTGGTGGCGCTGGAGAACGCCCGGCTGCACGAGCACCTCCAGGCGCGAAATCGCGAACTGCGAGAGGCAATGCGCGGGCTTCAGGAGGCGCAGGAGCAGTTGATCCAGAAGGAGAAACTGGCCTCGGTGGGCCAACTGGCAGCCGGGGTGGCCCATGAGATCAACAATCCCCTCAGCTCGATCCTCCTTTACGCCGACGTCCTCTGCCAAGAGACACCCGCGCAAAACGCCCAGCAGCACGAGGACCTGCAGATGATTCTGAAAGAGGCCATGCGTTGCCGCACCATCGTCAATGATCTGCTTAGTTTTTCCCGCCAGAACCAGGTCCTGGCCCAGCCCACCGATCTCAATGCTCTACTCGAAGAGATGGTCAAGGAACTGAGGATCCAGGAACGCTTCCAGGGTGTGGAGATCCGAATGGATCTGGACCTGGAGCTGCCCATCATTGAAGCGGATCCTTTCCAACTGCGGCAGGTGTTTTCCAACCTCATGAGCAACGCCGCCGACGCCATGCCCGCTGGAGGCACGCTGACCATGCGGACCAAACGAGGGCCCTGGCCGGGTCTCATCACCGCAGAAGTGCAGGACACTGGGGAGGGAATCACCAAAGAGAACATGAGAAAGCTCTTCACCCCATTCTTCACGACCAAGCCCATGGGCAAGGGAACGGGACTCGGCCTGGCGATCATCTATGGCATCGTCAAAATGCACCGTGGCCAGATCGGTGTGGAGAGCCAGGTAGGCCAGGGCACGACCTTTGCCCTTACCTTGCACGAGGAACTGCCCGCACAGCTTGAGGGCACCGAGACGCGTGCTGCGGGCCAGCCTGAGAGTGACAGCAGACCGAACAAATCATGACGAGAGCACGAAGCCCCCATGACAGCGCAGAACCAGACTTGACAAGATGCTCGCTCTGTGCTATGGTGCACCGAACTGACAGAATTTCATGACAGCATCTCCGAGCCTCACGGCCAGCTAGCACACGCCGCAGCTTCCAATGAATGCCGGATCCACGGAGTGTTGCCGAGCTTACGTATGCCAATGGTTGGAGGCCGGTAGGGCATAGCCAAAACGGGCTATACCTCCCATTCTCGGAAAGGGGATGCGCCGGCAGTGGTTTCGCGACTGGTGTCTCTGCAAGAGCCCTGTCTATTGGCGTCGTCTGTAAGCCGCTGTGAGTTCCGACGGCGTCTCTCCTCTGAGACGCCGTTTTGGTTGAATGGGACCGATCAAGACCCTGGATTTGAAAGCGTGAGAAGACCAGAGGGAAGNNCCTAGCACCCTGATAACATCCTATTGCTAATCCTTTCAAGGAGGAGAGAAGCTCATGGAAAACCACTCGGAAAGAAATCTTGCTGAGATGATGTCTCTTAGGGGTGTCTCGCGGCGAGACTTTCTAAAGTTCTGCAGCTTGATGGCCGGAACCATGGCCCTCCCTGCAAGCATGATCCCCAGAGTAGCCCATGCCCTAGAGACCGCCAAACGACCGCCCGTCGTTTGGCTCGAGTACTCGGACTGCGCGGGCTGCTCGGAATCGCTGCTCAGGGCACACAACCCCACCGTCGGCCAATTGGTGTTGGACATCCTATCGCTGAACTACCACGAAACCATCATGGCCCCGTCCGGCTTCCAGGCCGAGAAATCCCTGGAGGATACCATCCACGAGGGCGGGTACCTGACCGTGGTTGAAGGCGCCATCCCGACCGGAGATGACGGCATTTACTGCTGCATCGGAGGTCGCACCTCTGTTGACCTTCTGCAGGAAGTGGCGTCCAACACAGCAGCCATCATCACCGTGGGGGCCTGCTCTTTCTACGGAGGCTGGCCAGCCACCACACCCAATCCCACCGAAGCCAAGGGGGTCCAGGATCTGATCACTGATGTGCCGATCATCAACCTCCCTGGCTGCCCGATGAATGTGGACAATCTTACAGCCACCATCGTGCACTACCTGACCTTCAACAGTCTGCCGGAGCTGGACGACTTGGGTCGCCCTCTCTTTGCCTATGGCCGGCGCATCCACGACAATTGCGAGCGGCGCGGCCACTTTGACGCTGGCGAGTTCGTCCAGGCCTGGGGCGACGAGGGACATCGCAACGGATGGTGCCTGTACCAGATGGGCTGCAAGGGCCCGGTCGCCTACCACAACTGCCCCACCATCCGCTGGAACGAAGGAACCAGTTGGCCGGTACAGGCTGGTCATGGCTGCATCGCCTGCGCCTCCCCCGATTTCTGGGAAGTACCCGCCTACGAGACGGCACCTATCGACTCCCCGACCCCACCAACCGCCTACCCTGGCGTTGAGGAAGACGGCGGGGATGGGGGCGCAATAGCCACCGCTGCCGTTGGTGTCGCCGCAGGCGCCGTGGTGGGCGCCGTCGGTGCCATAGCTGTGCAACAAGCGACAAAGTCCAAGGAGGAATAACTGTGGCAGATAGAATCGTAGTAGACCCTGTTACGCGCATTGAAGGACACCTGCGCATAGAGGCTGAGGTAGATGGTGGCCAGATCACCAATGCCTGGAGCTCTAGCACCATGTGGCGAGGCATCGAACTCATTTTGCAGGGGAGGGATCCCCGGGATGCCTGGCTAATGACCCAACGCATCTGCGGTGTTTGAACCACCGTTCACTCTATCAGCTCCGTGCGAGCTGTCGAAGATGCACTCGGAATCAAAATCCCCCAAAACGCGCGTCTCCTCAGAAATCTGATGGCGGGCATTCAGTATGTCCAGGACCACGTCGTCCACTTCTATCATCTTCATGCCCTCGACTGGGTGGACATCGTCAGCGCCCTGGAGGCTGACCCGGCCTCAACCGCCAAGCTGGCCCAGTCGATCTCGGCCTGGCCGTTGTCCAGCCAGAGCTATTTCCAGGGAGTCAAGGACAAACTAGCCGCCTTTGTCAGCAGTGGACAGCTTGGCATCTTTGCCAACGGATACTGGGGCCATTCAGGCTACAAGCTGCCCCCTGAGGCCAATCTCATGGCCGTGGCGCACTATCTGGAAGCTCTGGAGTGGCAGCGGGATGTCATCAAGGTACACGCCATCCTGGGCAGCAAGAACCCGCACCCCCAGACCTTCCTGGTGGGCGGTATGGCCACGACCCTGGATCTGGATAGCGAGTCGGCCATCAATGCTGGCAGGCTGGCAACGATACGGCAGCTCTTTGCCAAGGCCAAGCAGTTTGTCGAGCAGGTCTACATCCCCGACCTGCTAGCCGTGGCGCCCTTTTATACCGATTGGGCCGGCGTTGGTGAGGGGATCGGCAACTTTATGTCTTATGGCGAGTTTCCCGATGCTTCCGGCCAGAACTTCCTGCCAGCAGGGATCATCCTGGATCGGGACCTCACCACAGTTCATCCCGTGGATCAGCAAAAGATCGCCGAGTACGTCACCCACTCCTGGTACGAGTATGAGGATGGCGACAGTGCAGCCAAGCACCCGTGGGAGGGGGAAACTGCTCCCAACTATACCGGTCCCAAGCCACCCTACGAGTACTTGGAAGTCGACCAAAAGTACACCTGGATGAAGGCTCCGCGCTACGATGACCGGCCCATGGAGGTGGGTCCGCTTTCTCGCATGCTGGTAGCCTATGCTTCAGGACATTCAGGGGTTCAGCAAGCGGTGAACGGTGTGCTGGAGACCCTGGGAGTTGGAGCTGAGGCGCTCTTCTCCACACTGGGACGCACTGCCGCTCGGGGCATCGAGACGTTGGTTATGGCTGGGCAACTGACCACCTGGCTAGATGAGCTGGAAGCGAACCTGGCCGATGGAAACACCTCGGCCTTTAACGGAGAAAAGTGGGATCCGGCAACCTGGCCGCAGGAAGCGAAGGGGTGGGGTCCGCACGAAGCGCCGCGCGGAGCCCTGTCCCACTGGGTACGCATCAAGGACGGCAAGATCGCCAACTACCAGTGTGTGGTCCCTTCGACCTGGAACTGCTCACCGCGAGATGCTAGCGGCAAACTCGGGCCCTACGAGGCCGCGCTTCTGGGCACGCCGGTTGCCGATCCGGAGCAGCCCCTTGAGATTTTGCGCACCATTCACTCGTTCGATCCCTGTATGGCCTGCGGCGTTCACATCGTGGATATACAGGGCCGAGAGTTGACCCGCATCCACCTGGACGGGCGCATGTAGCTGATGAAGACGACGCTAGTACTGGGCCTGGGCAACATTCTGCTCGGCGACGAAGGGGTAGGGGCAAGGGTAGCGGAGCGGCTGCAGGCGCTCTACGACTTTCCTGATGGGACTCGTGTCCTGGAAGGAGGCACCCTGGCCCTGGATCTACTGCCCGACGTAGAGGACACAGACCGCCTACTGGTGATCGACGCCGTCGACATGGGCGCTGCACCGGGGAAAGTAGTCCGCATCGAGGATGACGAGGTGCCTGTGTTCTTGAGCATGAAGGTCTCTCCACACCAAATGGGGTTAGCCGACATCCTGTCGGCTGCCCGCTTGCGGGGTCGAACCCCCGAGAAGCTGGTGCTATGGGGAGTCCAGCCGGGCGTGATCGACGCGACGCTCGATCTGTCGCAGCCTGTCGCAGATCAGGTGGATGTGCTTGTGGAAGGTGTACTAGCAGATCTCGGCCGGTGGGGTATTGAACCCATCAGCAAGCTGGAACATGAACAACCATGACCATGGTGCGAGAGAACGAGGGAGTGTTACCATGCAACTAACCCGAAGGGACTTTATCAAGTTGACCGGGGCCAGCGCGGGCGGCGTAGCAGCCAGCGGGATTCTCGGCTCGCCAACCAGCGTCCTGGCGGCGGAAGATGCACTGGCTATCCTGTACGACCCATCCAAGTGTATCGGCTGTCGCGCCTGCCAGATGGCCTGCAAGCAGTGGAACAATCTACCACCGGAGAGTTCTGACCCGGATGGTATCTACGAGGCGCCCACGAGCCTATCGGCAACGACGTGGAATATCATCAAACTCAACGAAAGGATCGAGCCTGAGCACCGGCTTTTCAACTATCAGTGCATGCACTGTGTGGATGCAGCCTGTGTGTTGGCCTGTCCTTCCGGCGCTTTGTACAAAGACGAGCAGGGCTTCACCGCCTACGACCGGAACAAGTGCATCGGCTGCGGCTACTGCGCCCAGTGGTGCCCCTACGACGTGCCCCACTTGGAAGAGGAGAACCTGCTGACAGGGAAGGGAAAAGCGGCAAAATGCACCTTCTGCCAGGATCGGATCCAGGAGGGCATTGGCGGCCCCTCGTGTGTCGAACGGTGCCCTGTGGGCGCCCTGACGTGGGGACCGCGCGAAACGCTGCTGGCTGAAGCCCAACAGCGCGTGGAAACCCTCAAGACAGAGGGACTTGACAGCGCGCGCGTTTATGGCGAGGTCCAGTCAGGAGGCCTGAATCGGCTAAGCATCCTCTTCGCTGAGCCGGAAGCCTACAACCTCCCGGCCGACACCGCAGCGCCAGCGGTCGCCCGCGTGTGGCAAAGCCTCATCCAAGGCATAGGTGCTGTGGCCATCGTTGTCGCGGGGCTGGGGGCATTTGGGGCGTTTCTGTTGAGTCGCGGCAAGATCACCATGGAGGAAGTGGAATGAGCTTCAAGCTGCGAGGAACCGACGGCGTTGTGCACATTCGCTGGATTCCAAAGTATACATTCGTAGAACGGCTGGGGCATTGGGTTCATGCGGCGACCTACATTCCCCTGGCGTTCACCGGGATGCTGATCTTTGCCCCGTTTCTCACGGGCCTGGCTCAAGGAGATGCGGGCGAGGCAGTACGGGTGGCGCATCGCGTGTTTGCCATTGCCTTTGGTATCATGCCGATCCTGTATGTGCTCCTGCAACCCCGGCGCTTCCTGATGAACGTGCGCGAGAATCTCACCTTTGGCCGGGAGGATATCGGTTGGGTCAAGGCCGCCATACCCTACTACCTGCTGGGCAGGCACGTGGACATGCCACCCCAACCGCGATTCAACACCGGGGAACGGCTCAATGCAGCCGCGATCATGGTTGGTACTGCGATGTTTGGAGTCACGGGCCTTACCATGTGGTTCGGCAGAGGAGTCATCCCGTCCTGGCTGTTTCGGACAGCCGTCATCGTCCACGACCTGACGATGATCGCTACCTTTGTCATGTTCATCATACACTTTTTCCTAGCCGTAGCCCACCCGCTCATGTGGCAGAGCCTAGTCAGCATGCGTTATGGAGTCGTCTCCGAATCATACGCGCGCGAACACCATGCCATTTGGTACTATGGCAAGGACCGGGCAATGAAACTCTGGGAACAGCACAAAGCGGAAGCAGAAGGCTAGTACAAAGAGTCAGAGAACGGGCCTGGTGGCTTCAGGGCAAGTGCTTGCCTTGTGCCACCAGGCCTTCTTTCTTTGTAGCGCTTACGGGGCACGGTGGATCTGAGATGCAGTAACGCAAATGAACCTCTGCGAGCTGCCTGGCCCCAGTGGCACGGACACGGTAAGGAGCAGTCAGCCACAACCAAGCATAGGCCGCGTGCGAGCCTCGGTCAGGTTGCTACCCCTCCTGCATAGTGGTATAATGGCAGGCAGGATTGCCCAGTTTCCTTCCCGCGCAAGATGAGAGTCTGCTATCATGAGTTCCGTACGTCACACTAACTCTGGTTTCAGATACCAGTTGAAGCGACTGGGTCCACACCTCGCGGTCCTCGTATTCTTTGCAGTGATCACCCTGGCTATGACCTGGCCCTTGGCTCTTCATTTTACTACATCGGTGATCGGCCCCTTTCGCAGCGACAATTTCGAGTACATCTGGAAGATCTACTGGATCAAGCATGCTCTTTTCGACCTGCGCCAGTCACCCTGGCAAGTGCCCGACATCTACTACCCAAGCGGTTATCTGTTGGCCTTTGGCGAGATCACTCCGCTGCACACCTTCTGGGGACTGCCAATCACCCTGCTCGTGGGCGAGGTGGCAAGCTACAACTCGTTCATCCTGATATCAACCATCTTGTCGGGCTATTTCACCTACCTATGGCTTTGGACGCTAACCGGAAACCGTGCAGCCAGTGTGCTCGGTGGCTTGATCTTTGCTTTCTATCCCTACAGGATGGCCCGCATAGCAGGTCACCTCCCGCTGGTGAGCACTCAAGGCTTCCCGCTTTTCTTTCTCGGCGCTGAAAGCTTTGTGGAAGAACGGAAGCTTCGTGGCGCTCTCCTGATGGCTATTGGCTTCGCTATCAGTACCCTGTCCTCATGGTACTATGGCATGATCCTGGCCATATCGGGGCTCGTCTACCTGCTGGCCCGCATGTCTGCCTGGCGCACGCGCCTGAGGATGAGAACCACCTGGATCGGATTGGGTATTTTCGCTGCAACCGTTGTGCTTCTCGTAGGCCCATTCACACTGCCCTACCTGAGTGTGGTGCAGAGTGGTGCGGCTCAGATTCCATTGGAGATGGCCGACTTCTGGAGTGCTTCCCTTCTCGACTTTTTTCTGCCCAATGTGCGACACCCGCTTTGGGGTGAAGCGCTTCAGACCCTTCTCCCCACTCCTTCTGATGGCCCTCTGTATGAATTCATCCTGGGCTGGGGATTGATAACCATGCTGCTTGCCCTCTATGGGTGGCGCTCAGCCACCGCCCCAGCAGTTCGAGGTCTGCGCTGGTTAGTGATTGCCGGTCTCATCCTGAGTATGGGCATGACCCTGCATCTCGTTGTTGGCCTACCGGTTACCATCCCTGTACCCCAGGACATGGCAACAGCTTTCAACAGCATCACGAACTGGATCAGCGAGCAAGCATCCTTTCTCCACGAACCATTTGCTTTGGCAGGGGAATCGTCGATACCCGTGCCACTGCCGGGTCTACTGTTGAGGTGGTTCGTTCCCGGTATGGGCTCCATGCGGAGTTGGGGACGTTTCGCGATTGTAGCCTCGCTGGGGCTGGCAGTTCTGGCTGGCCTCGGCTTGGATAGCTGGTATCGGCGTGAGGTTCTCAAGGACGGAAGTCGCTCCCACCAAACACAGCGCAGGCTTTGGCTGGCCACTACCGTGTTCGCCGCTTTGGTTCTCTTTGAGTTCTGGACGGGTCCTCAGCCATTGGTTCGAGTCGAACCGCGACCGGTGGACGAATGGCTGGCTGAGCAGCCCGGAGACTTTGCCATCATGCAGTACCCTATCAACAGTGCACTTGGCGGGGATCAGATGCTCTATACTCGCTACCACGGCAAACGAATCGTGTTTGGCTATGGTACATATCTCCCAATCCTGTTTAGACAACGCCATCCCGAGTTGGCGGGCTTCCCTGACAACGCCAGTCTCGATCGGTTGAGCGACTGGGAAGTGCGCTATATCTTGCTAGATCTATCTGCCATCCCGGCGGCAGGACAGAACTTGTCCGGCGACATCGGCTCAGATGTGCTCGACGAGATTGCCGCCCAGCGCCGACTTGAGCTGGCAGGCACTTTTGACACTATTCAAGTCTACAGGCTGCCAAGATGAAACCGACACCCACGACAAGGCTTCTCTACCTAGACGCCATGCGTGGTCTGGCTATCCTGCTTATGGTACAGGATCACGCCTTTGACTGGTGGCTCCGCGGCGCGTTTCACCCCACGCTTTGGGGCCGTGTCACCGAGTTCCTCGGAACACTGGCTGCCCCTCTGTTCCTGTTTCTGATGGGCATGTCGCTGGCGCTTTCGAGGAAGAAGCGCCTGCTGGCAGGAACGTCCACGGTCCAGTACGCAATCCGGCAAGTGCGCAGAGGTTTGTTCCTCATTCTCCAGGGATATCTGGTGACGATCCTCACATTCTACAATGGCCAGAATGCAGCAGAGATCTGCGCCTGGGACGTGCTCCACTGCCTAGGTCTGAGCATGATCGTTGCATTACCCTTGACCTTGCTCGGCGCTTGGCCAATCACTGCATTGGTCACTGTAGCAACCGCCTTCGCCAGCCCCTGGATAGGAGCTTGGGCACCTGCGCCGTACATAGGAGTGTGGCTCAACGGAACGGGCGGCATCAGCTACTTCCCGCTTCTACCCTTTGCCACGTATGCCCTTCTGGGCTTGACCATTGGTCAGATCCTGGTTCTTTGTGACGGATCCCAACGTGCGACCCGCCGCCTGATGCTGACCCTCGTTATAGCCGGTGGAGGGCTCGCCCTGCTGGTGCCTTTTGTCCCGCCAGACATAGGCCATAGATTTCCCAAGCCCATCTTCCTGGTCTTCAGCCTGGCCATCATCCTTTGGCTCACCGCCCTGTTCTACGCCCTGAGCCGATCGCCACGCCTTCTCCGTCCCCTTGCCCAGGCTGGTCAGACGGCGATGATGCTCTACATCGCACATCATCTTCTTGGTTACCGCCTATTCTACCATCTCGGCTGGGTCAGCGGACACTCGTGGGAGGGACAATACGGTGTCTTTGACCCGGGCATGACCAGTGTCCTGTTTCTGGCACTGCTGGTCTGTCTATATGGGCTGACAAGACTGTGGCTGGTCTGGAGACCACAGATCGGACCGGCAGCACTAGTGCGACGCTTTTCCCCGGCGCTGTCGGCATATTGGTAGGTTTGCCAGCATAGGAGAGCATAATTCATGGGTTCCCATCCGCTGAATCTGGCCCTTCGCTTCCTGCTCGAAATCGCTGCCCTGGTGGCCATCGGCTACTGGGGCTTTGGCCAGCACGCCGGCATCTGGCGCTTCATCATTGGCCTCGGCGGCCCTCTGCTCGCTGCGGTGCTGTGGGGGACCTTTGCCGTGCCGGACGATCCTAGCCGTTCCGGTCAAGCGCCGGTACCGGTGCCCGGCATCCTGCGCCTTGTACTCGAGCTAGCCCTGTTTGGCTTTGCTGCCTGGGCGCTCAACGACGCGGGCAGCCCGGTGCTGGCCTTGGTCCTGGCTGTCGTCACCCTGATACACTACGCGCTGTCGTACGACCGGGTCGCCTGGTTGCTCCGCCAACCAGGAAGCAAGGATTCCTGACACCTGACCCGTGGCCGAGGGAGGCCCTTGCCAGCCTACCGCAAGTACCGGCCGCTGAGCGTTAGCGAGCCATCTGCCACCTCGATCTTGGAAACCTCAACATAGTCGTCGCCAGCCAGAATCAGGTGGGCCAGGCCCTTGCCCGCCAGATCAACAATGCCCTCAGGCACCGAAAGCGGCCCCAAGGTGCCCTCCACAAAGTCGAGGACCAGCTCCCCCGACGAGGCCCGGGGCGCCATGACCAAGCGCAATGGCAAACGCAGGCCCAATACCGCGGCGTATCCCCGGACGATCATCTGCCCGTTCCGCTCAAATCGGACTTCAGGCTCCTGGATCGTGACCCGCAGGTCTCCGTCAGGCAGATCAAGACCCAGAGTTCCCTGGGCTCGCTCCAGCAAGCCTGCCCACTCTGTGAGCCCGTCGATGTTCTGCAGCGCCTGCTCGCGCTGGATCTGGCTCAACTGAGCCAGGTTATCCACGCCATAGATCGCCTGTAGCTGCCGGGACATCTCCGACCCGATATTCAGGAAGGAAGTCACCTCCCCCTCGGTGAGCGTGAGGCGCAGGCGCTTGGACTCGGCAGCTCGCTCGCCTGCGGTCGCTACTTTTTCGGCAAAGCGCAGGCCCGCGGCCTGAGAGGTGGCAACCCGCGGGCCGTCGTTGGGCAGCTCAGCCTGCAGAAAGCTGGGCGCCTGACAACCACCCACCACCAAGAAAATCGCGAGCAGCGCGACCAGCAACCATTTGGTTTTCCCCAAGGTTCTTCGCATCATGTGCACACACTCCTGTAAAGTTATCTCCGGAACAACGATGGCCGCAGTATACCACAGGACCCCCTATTTGTCAATATAGTTTATATTTATCATATATACTTTTAAGCAGAGTAGACAAGACAACAAGTTTGCAGGGCACATGGATTCGGGGTATAATTGTCTCCGTTGGCTAGCGCACCGTGGTCCTGTCCACCACCCGCCCGAAAAACTGTGTCGTCGACAAAGCATGTCCAACCCGCGCGCCTATCTACCGCCAAGGAGAAGACTTGAAGGTCGCACTCGTCATTCCGGCCCGAAACGAAGAGAGTCCCTTGCCTGGCGTCCTCGCCGAGATCCCATCAGGCGCAGCGGACTTGGTAATCGTCGTGGACAACGGCTCCACAGACCGCACGGCGGACGTATCCCGGCAGTCCGGAGCCATTGTGGTTAGCGAGCCGCGCGCGGGCTATGGCTTCGCCTGCGCAGCCGGGGTGCAAGCCGCTGTGGAGCAGGACGCGGAGGTGCTCGTCTTCCTCGACGCCGACGGCAGCTTTGACCCCGCCCAGCTCCCGGACCTGCTGGCGCCCATCCATGCCGGACAAGCCGATCTAGTGTTGGGTTCCAGGTTGGCAGGTGGAATGGAGCCCGGAGCTATGCCGCCCCATGCCCGATTCGGCAATTGGCTGGTGGCACGCCTGATGGGCCTGCTCTATGGCCTGCAGGTCACCGATCTGGGTCCCTTTCGCGCCATCCGCGCTGGCCTGCTCGACCGGCTAGCGATGCAAGAGATGACCTTTGGCTGGCCCACAGAGATGATGGCCAAGGCTGCGAGGAGCGGCGCCCACGTTGTCGAGGTGCCGGTGCGCTATCGCGTACGTCGCGGTGGCAAGTCAAAGGTCAGTGGCACACTGCGCGGTACCGTGCTGGCAACCTATTTCATCTTGTTCGTGACGCTTCGCTACACATTCAGCCGGAAAGGAGCAAGCTGATCTTCATGCTCATGCCGCTGCCGGGAGAGTTGTACATCGAAGTGACCAACCGCTGCAACTCGCGCTGCCGGACCTGCGTGCGCACATTCGAGGAACTGGAGCCACTTCGAGACTTGCAGATGGACGAGTTTCGCCACTTGGTGGATCAAGCGCCTGAATTGCAGCGGGCGGTCCTCCACGGCGTGGGTGAGCCGCTGCTCAACCGCGACCTACCCGCCATGATCACCTACCTGAAGGACCGAACCAACCCACCGCAGGTGCTGTTCAACTCCAACGCCATCCTGCTCACACCCGAGCGACAGGATGCGCTGCTCGAGTCGGGCCTGGATGAGCTGCGCATCTCGACCGATGCCGCCAATCCTGAGCTGTACGCCCAGACCCGGGGCGTGGATGCTTTCGACCGGATGACCGAGAACGTCGCTGCATTCGCCCGGCGTATGCGCCTTCAAGGGCACGGGCCACAGCTCTCGTTCTGGTTCACGGCCATGCACGATAATCTGGCCGACCTTCCTTCCCTCATACGTCTGGCGCACCGGCTGAACGTGGACCAGGTGTATGTCCAGCGCCTTGTCTACTATGGACAGGGACTCGCTGTCCGCGAGCAATCACTGTTCCGGGCCATGCAGGCGGCCGAGGAATCGCTGCTGGCAGAGGCCGAAGCGCTGGCCAAAGAACTGGGCATCACCTTCCGTGCCTCTGGAGCCACCACGCCCCGAGCGAGCCTGCTCGGACCGGACGGAAACCGGCAGCCCTGGTCTCAGTGCCGGCGCCCCTCATCGCTCATGTATATCACGGCAAACGGCAACGTGCTGCCTTGCTGCTTCTCTCCCTTCACGGCGCGCGACTATCGCGGTTTGCTGCTGGGCAATGCCTTTGAAACGCCGTTGATCGAGATCTGGAATGGGGCTGACTACGCTGCGTTCCGGACCGCACTGCAAACCGCCGCACCACCAGAGGCTTGCGACCGCTGTGGAGCCTGCTGGAGCTTGTGAGAGATCGTAACCTATCTGTAATGATTCCGTAGCAGATCTGTCATTTTCTTGGGCTATCCTCCAGGGAGTAGGTGTTGCCCGCGGCGTACCAAGAGGTTGGTCGGACCGCGACACCACATAGCCACCCTACTCTATGGGGAAGGGAGAATCGACCCGCAGTGGGACGAGTTGAAAGAGGAGGACGAACATGACCGCGAGGATGCCCCTAGTCACCGGGATAGTTGTGGCCCTTCTGGCCGTGATCTTGCTGGTCGTCACCTGCGGCAGCACGCCAGAGCCTGCAGCGCCGCCGACCGCAGACCAGCCCACCCAGCTACCCACAACCGCAGCGGAGCCGACGGCAGAACCGACCGGGATGGAGCCGACCATCCCACCACAGGAAGGTGACCTATTCCCTGCCGAGAGGCCATCGGCTGTCCGCGGCCAATCCACGTTTGACGGCAACTGCGCTTCCTGCCATGGCCTGGAGGGTGACGGTTCGGCATTCCCCGGCGCCGCCGACTTTACCGATGTCGCATTCATGCGCGACGAAAAGCCTGCCGAGTTCTTTGAGGCTATCCGCGATGGCGTTGGAGACACCACCATGCCTGCCTGGGCCGATCAGCTCAGCGAGACGGAAATCTGGGACGTGCTATACTACGTCTGGGCCTTTGCCACCTCTCCAGAGGAGGTCGCCACGGGTGGGACGCTCTTTGGCGAGAACTGCGCCTCCTGCCACAGCACTCTGGGCGACGGTTCAGCATTGCCCGGCGCGGCGGATTTCACCGACCAGGAATTCATGACCGGAAAAGACCCTGCGGAGTTCTTTGAGGCTATCCGGGATGGCGTAGGAGACACCGCCATGCCCGCCTGGGGCGACGCCTTCAGCGAAGACGAGACCTGGGCGCTGGTGAACTACCTCTGGACCTTTGCATACGAATATCCGGAGGAAACGGCTGCCGAACCCACGGCTGAAGCCACAGCCGATCCGACGCCCGAGAATGAACTGCCACAAGAACCCGATCCAGCGGTAGGCGCGCAGCTCTGGGCGGAAAAACCGTGCATCACTTGTCACGGCGCGGCAGCGGAAGGAGACTTTGGACCCATGATAGCCGGGACCGTCCTGGAATTCGATGAGGTTCTGCTCAGGGTGCGGGCCGGCAAGGGCACCATGCCAGCCTTCGGCCAAGGAGAGGTCAGCGACCTCGAATTGCGCCACCTCTACGCCTGGCTCAGGTCCCTGGCGCCGCCAACACCCCCCGCCGAGCCCACCGAAACTCCGAAGCCTGATGCTCCGACGCCGACGCCCACGCCCAAGGCGGCCCTGCCGCCCTCGGGACACTTGATGGCCTTCTGGGAGCACGTCAACTGGGTCAAGGTCCACTCCGACTTTGCCAAGGACGCCTCCCCCAACATCGAGGCGCTGCACGACCGGGTGAGCCAGGCCCGCGACAGGGCTAACGGCGCGCTACAAGAAGCCGACCTGGCCATTGCAGAAATTCCGAATCAGCAAGCTCAAGCCACGATTCGCGAGGTTAAGGATTATGTAAACCAGATCCTACAGCACGCAAACGTGGCCCTGAACACAACCGATCTCGACGCCGCCCGGAGGGAAGCGGCCAAAATGGTCGAGATCTCGCGGCTGGATTCCTGGCCTTTGGCCTCACTCGCAGTCAAACAGGCCGGGTTCACCGGGTCAGTCCGGGTACGGGTCCGCGATCAGGCCGGCAACCCCATCCCCGGAGCGCTGGTCACTGCGCTGACTGCCCCCAATCCGACGGCAGGTATCACCGACAGCAACGGACGGGCGACTCTTGACGACCTGGCAGCCGTGCGCGTCATGCAGGTCAAAGCCTACGACGAGGGACTGGTCTACCACGAGGTGCACGTAACGGTGCCAACGGGCGGTCGCGCTGACGCAGAGATCACGCTTCCGGGACCATCGGTTGGGGGCCAGGCGCCGGTCGCCTCGAACGTGAGCCTGAGCCCCTCTTCGGGTGCGGGAGACGTCCAGGTCACCTTCCGCATGACCGGCACCGATCCCCAAGGCCAGGCCAACATTGCCGAGGATCAGGTCTTTGCCCTGAACCCCGTTCTGGGGAAGGCCTATGTACTGCGCTCGGTGGGTGGTGATGACTGGGAAACAACGGTCAAACTGCCCAATCTGCCGGCAGGCACGCACACCTGGTACTTTTTCATCGTGGACCACCAATGCAACACCAGCAATATCGAGACGCGGACCTATACGGTGCAGTGAGCAAAGAGTTCGAAAGCAAGAAGCGGCGAATCTGGAAGCTAGCAGGCGCTTCTGGGGTGATCATTCTGCTACTGCTCGCGCTGACGCTGCTAGTGTGGGCGGTGAGGCAGTGGGCTGCCTCACCGCCTGATCCGAGGCTCGATCCGGACTTGGGCGTGCCCATTGGCAAGCCGCTGCGCTCCACGGCTGTGGACACAGCACTGCAAATGGATGGTGTTATCGAAGCCGCGTGGGAAAAAGCCCCCGTGCTGAGCGCACCGCTACACCACGGACTGCAGGGCGACGAACCCGCGGGCAGGGTCGAACTCCGCTCCCTGCACGATGACTCGAATGTCTACTTTCTGGCGCGCTGGCCGGCCGAGACGCACGGCGGCGAGCCCGATGTGTGGCGCAACCTAGCTACGATCCACTGGCGGCTGGTGGGTTCTGGTGAGATATCGGGCGAATCAACCGGCAGCGATGGGCTGGCCTGCACCGTGGGCTGCCACACCGCCACGGCTGGCGGCGAGGGCCAATTGGTTGGTATCCGAGCGGAAACGATACCCCCGGGACTGGGAGATGACCTACCCTCCGGTGGAGGTTGGTCAGCAGGTGAGTGGCTGCTGGAGTGGAGCCGGCCCCGGGTAAGCCCTAGCCCTTACGATCAGGACCTGACCGATCCGGCACAAGGCTACCGCTTCTTTGTCAAACTCTTCCTGGGCCTCGATGATCGTCCTGATCCGGTCACCAACGTGCACGAGCTGAGGCTAGAGCAGTGAGCCAGCGCCGGTCAGGTCGGGTCAGGTTGGACCTTCCTAAGCTTGTAGTCGGCCTACTAATACTGGCATACATGGCCATCTTCGGGATGATGTCGCTTCGCCGCCACCAGAACCTCCGCACCAACGCCCTTGACCTGGGCTACACCACCCAGGCCGTGTGGAACACGCTCCACGGGCGCCCCTTCCGCTTCTCCACCTACCTGGATGCTGCCTTCAAGCTGGACATACCTATCCAGGAGTTCCGGCAGCCGGATATGTTGCTGGCCTATCACGTCGAGCCAATCCTGGCCCCGATCTCGCTGCTTTACCTGCTCCACGACGGCCCCGAGACGCTGTTGTGGCTACAGACGGTGGCCCTCGCCCTTGGTGCCATCCCCGTCTACCTCCTCGCTCGCCACAGGTTTGCAGCGCACACTACTCCACACGCGATGCGCTGGATTCCAGTTGGTTTCGTCATCCTGTACCTGCTATCGCCCTCCCTTCAGGCCGCCAACCTGTCAGACTTTCACGCCGTGGCGTTGAGCCCAGCCTTGCTGCTGACTGCGTTCTACTTCCTGGAGACCGACCGACCCTGGGGCTTTGTCGCCCTTGCCTTCCTGGCAGCCATGACCAAGGAAGAGGTAGGCCTGCTGGTGGCCATGATGGGCCTCTGGGCCGTCTTCGTTCGGCAGCGCTGGCTGCTGGGCCTGAGCGTGGCAGCCGCCGGGGCCGGCTGGAGCCTGTTGAGCTTCACCGCCATCATGCCCCACTTCAGCGGACTGGAGAACTCGGCCTTCCTGGTGCGCTACGGGCAGTTCGGGAATGGCGCGCCAGATATAGTCCGCAACCTGTTCCGCCAGCCAGGCCTATTCGCGGACTGGGTGCGCCAACCAGAAGTTGTTCGCTATCTGCGCGATCTGGTGTTCAGCAGCGGCGGGCTGGCGATTCTCTATCCGCTGGCCCTGCTCATGGCTCTGCCCTCCTTGGCGATCAACACCTTTTCCAGCTACGATTGGATGCGCTCTGGTGGAGGGCACTATTCGGTCACGATAGTACCGTTTCTGACAATTGCCGCGATCTATGGTGTAGAGTGGGTGGCGCGCAAGGTAGGGAATCTGCGGTTCGGGAAACTGGCCGCTGAAACACTGGTGTTCCTGACCAGCCTTCTGCTGATCGGGGTGGGCTTGATGGTAGCCCTTACACACCATCACTACACCGGCATTGGGCCCTCATCACAGCGCTTTGCCCTGGAGCCGGTGAGCGAGCATGCCCGTAGCGCCAAACCCTTCCTTGAACAGATCAACAGCCTTCATCCAGATGTCCCGATATCGGTTGGTTCGAACATCTATCCCCACGTTGCCCACCGGGAGCGCGTCTATCTCTTTCCCACCGTGAGCGATGCCCGCTTCATTCTGCTGGATGTGACCGGCCCGACCAGCCCGGTCGGTGTGGGCGACCAGCGCCAGATCGTGCGCGAGTTGCTGGAGTATGGCGAGTTCGGCATTGCCGGGAGCGACCACGGTTTCTTGCTGCTGGAGCGCGGCCTGGACGAATACCGGCAATCATCCGGGTTCGATAAAGTCTTTCTCGCCGGGGATAGCAAACCGCGGGTTCCGCTGGAGATCACCTTTGGCGGCCTGCTCCAACTTGTCGGCTACGATCGCGATACTCGCCCTGTGGTCCGCCCCGATCTTGTGGTCGAGATCGGCACCTACTGGCAGGTGCCTGCCCCCCTGGAAGAAGAGTACCGCCTCGTCTTTTTCTTCTGGGATGAGCAAGGACAACTGGTTCACATCCAGCCCGAGGAGCGGGCACTGCACTGGTACCCCACCTGGTTATGGGAGCCAGGTCAGGTGATAGAGGCGCGACTGCCTCCACTGCCGGTGGGTGACCTGCCCCACGTCGGCGTGGCCGTGCTGCGACCCGGCGCAGACGATCGCGATCTGGAGGGACGTGTCACCCCGATCGTCATCCCTGGTCCACAGATTACATCTCTGTGGGAACAAGACACAATACTGGAGTTGACTGAACCGTGACACAGAGCGCACTCATCATCGTCGCCAAGGAGCCCGTTCCGGGTCAAACCAAAACCCGGCTCTGCCCTCCGTTTAGCCTCGAGTCGGCGGCCGCGTTCTACCGCTGTCTGCTGCTCGACTCAGTGGCATTGATGGCTCGGCTCGAAGCCGTCGACCACACCATCGCCTACGCCCCACCGAATGCCCGCGAGTATTTTGCGCAGCTTGCGCCGAACGGGTTTTCGTTAGTCGCACAGGTAGGAGCCAATCTCGGTGAGCGGCTAGCCAACGCCTTGGGCCACCGCTTTGAGCTGGGCTACGAGAGCGTCGTCATCATGAATAGCGATGGCCCGACACTGCCCCTGGCCCACCTGGAGCAGGCGTTCTCAGGGCTGGAGAATGCCGATGTGACACTGGGACCCGGTCACGACGGTGGATACTATCTCATCGGCATGAAACGGCTGTACCCTGAGCTGTTTGAGGGGATTGATTGGAGTACCGAACGCGTCATCGCCCAGACGCTGGGCACATGTCGCCGACTGGGGTTGACTGTCCACCAACTGCCGCAGTGGTACGACGTGGACCTTGCAGAAGATCTGGAGCGTCTGCGCCACGATCTGGAAGTGGAGCCCCAATTGGCCCCCCACACCTGGAGCTTCTTGCAGGGACTTGGCTAGGACCCGGCCCGCTCCCGTGCCGCCAAGAGCAACGCTATTACGCTCATGCTGTCCATGATCTCTCCCGCCAACGTCATTCTCAACGCCTCATCGAAGGGAAACACTCGCCGCTCCAGAAACTCGGTATCGTCAGGCGGAAGCTCCGCAGGCGTCAGCTCTTTGCCGATGTAGAGATGAGCTGTCTCATCACAGATGCACTTGGAGGTGTAATAGCTGCTGATCGGCACCAGCCGCCCCGCGCGATAGCCCGCCTCTTCTGCCAGTTCGCGCTGAGCGGCTTCCTCCAGATCTTCCCCGGGGTGCACACCGCCAGTGGGGATCTCCCAGCGGTGATTCTCGCCCTGCACGTAG
>JABAHP010001820.1_pt2 | contig 30457 bp, 24 predicted proteins | sample 7062081 | NCBI WGS metagenome assembly JABAHP01 (sample SAMN14534357, study PRJNA622989) | marine sediment metagenome | biome: marine biome [ENVO:00000428]; feature: marine pelagic biome [ENVO:01000023]; material: deep marine sediment [ENVO:00002113] | place: India: Gulf of Kutch | collected...
CGCGAGTCGCGGATCTGGTGGGGCAGGTGCGGGGGGTGCGGCGGGAACTGGCGGACCTGTTGCGCAGCGAGCGGGAATTGGCGCACCGGGTCGACCTCTTGCAGTTCCAGATCGGGGAGATCGGTGCGGCGGTCCTCCAGCCCGGCGAGGAGGGAGCGCTGCTGGATGAACGCTTGCGGCTGGCCAACGCCGAGCAACTGGCTGCGTTGGCCGGCGAGGCACTGCGCGCGCTTGAGCAAGGCACGGGGGGCGCCGCCCCGGCGATGCTGGACTTGTTGGGCACGGCGCTACGTGCGTTGGAGGGGTTGGCCCGCGTCGACCCCGCGCTCGAGCCCCAGCTTCGCGTCGCGGAGAGTGTGAACTACCAAATTGAGGAACTGACTGCCAACCTGCGCGACTATCGTGAGCAGGTCGAGTACAACCCGCGGAGGCTGCAGGAGGTTGAAGAGCGATTGGCATTGATCCGCCGGCTGGAGCGCAAGTATGGGCCGACCATCCCCGACGTGCTGTCCTACGCCGAGCAGGCCGCGCAGGAGATGGACGCGATCACCCACAGCGAGGAGCGCATCGTCGAGCTGCGCGCGGAGGAAGAACGATTGCTGGCCGAACTGGGCCAACTGGCGATGGAACTGTCGGTGCGGCGGCGCGAGGCCGCCCAGCGGATGGCAGCAGGGATCGAAGGCGAGCTGCGCGACCTGCGCATGGAGGGGGCGCGTTTTGGAGTGGACTTCCAATGGCGGNNNNCCTAGAACATGGGACTTTGCCAAGAGTGGCCTTCGACTCCTCCGGCATCGATCACATCGAGTTTCTCGTCTCCCCCAATCCTGGCGAGCCATTGAAGCCGATGGTGAAGATCGCCTCCGGCGGCGAGACCTCCCGGCTTATGTTGGCGCTCAAGACGGTTCTCTCCCGCGCCGACGAGACGCCGACGCTGGTGTTCGATGAAATTGACCAGGGCATCGGTGGGCGCGTGGGCGCGACGGTGGGGGAGAAGCTGTGGGGTCTGGCAGCGGGGATTGGGCCGGGTGGCTTGCGGCACCAGGTGTTGTGCGTGACCCACCTTCCGCAATTGTCCGGTTTTGGAGATGTGCACTTCCACGTGGAGAAGCATTTGGATACGACTGGGGCGGGCGAGCGCACGGTGACACGTGTCCGGCGGTTGGAGGGCCAGGCGCGGGTGGAGGAACTGGCGCAGATGCTGGGCGCTAGCGGCGAGGCGGCATACCGGAGCGCGGAGGAGATCCTGGAGCAGGTCGCCAGTCGTCAGTCACAAGGGCCAGGGAGCACGGGGCAGGAAGCAGGTTGAGGATGCGCTCACCGCCCTGCTCTTGGGTGCGCTACCGGTAGATGATCCCCAAGACACTCTCCCTCACCAACTTCATGTGCTACCGCCAGGCGATGTTGGACTTCGCTGGTATCCACGTCGCATGCCTGGCCGGCGAGAACGGCGCCGGTAAGTCGGCGCTGCTTGATGCCATCACCTGGGTGCTGTGGGGTAGGTCGCGGGCCAGGCGGGATGACGAACTGATCCACCTGGGCGAAGATGAGATGGCGGTCGAGTGTACGTTCGGGCTGAGTGGGCAGACGTATCGTGTGCTGCGCCAACGCAAGTCCGGCAAACGCGGCAGCACGCTGCTAGACTTTCAGGTGCGGGACGATGGGCGCTGGCGCTCCATCGCTGAAAGCGGCGTCCGCGCTACGCAGGCCAAGATCGAGCGTCTGCTGCGGCTCGATTATGAGACGTTTGTCAACTCCGCCTTCCTCCGCCAGGGCCGGGCCGACGAGTTTACCGTCAAGACCCCCGCTGAGCGCAAGCGCGTGCTGGGAGACATTCTAGGGCTCGATCGCTGGACGCTGTACGAGGAACGGGCCAAAGAGCGATTGCGGGCTATCCGGACCGAGGCGGATGTGATCGAACTGCGGCTGGCGGAAATCGAGGCCGAATTGGCCCGACAATCTGAGTACGAGGCCGAACTCCTGGCTGCCCAGGCAGCAGTGGTGGAACTCAGCGCGGCGTTCCAAGAGGCCCAGGCGGCCTATGGGCAGATCGAGAAGGCGCGTACGGAGCTGCGACACGTCGAGGCGCAGATCGCCGAACTGACCGCGCGGATCGCCCAGATGGAGCGGGAACTGGCGACGCTCGCGGAGGAACAGGCCCGGCGCGAGGAGCGACTGGCCGGGTACACGGTCCTACTGGCGCAGGTGGATGAGATTGAGGCCGGGTACGGGGCCTATCAACAGGCCGTTGAGCTGGAGCGTGAACTGGGGGCCAAACTGCGCCAGTCGGTGGAACTGGACGAACGCCGCGCGGCGCTGGAGGCACAGCTATCGGAGGCGCGGCATCGCCTGCAGGCACAGCAGGAGGTGATCGCGCAGCGCGTGCTGGAGCTGGAGGGTCGCCTGCCCGACGAAGCGCTCTTGGCCGAGTACGAGGAAACACAGGCGCAGATCGCGCATCGGGTGCAGCTATCGGAGAGCCGCGAGGCAGCGCGAGAGGACCTGGCGCGCATCGCCGAGGAGCAGGCGGAATTGCGGGCTCGGAACGAGGCACTGCGGGTGGACATGGACGCGCTCAGCGAGAAGATCGCGTTGTTGGAGCGTGCGGGTGCTGAATGCCCTCTCTGCGCGCAGTCTCTCACCGATGAGCACCGAGTGCGGCTGCTGGACCAGTTCCAGGCCGATGGGCGGACCAGGGGGCACGCGTACCGCGCGAACCAGGCCTTGACGAAGGAGTTGGCTGAGCGCGCGCGGGCGCTGGAGATCCAGATCGTCGAGAGCGATCAGGTGTTGCGTGACCTGCCGGCGCTGCAGAGGCAGGAGGCGGCGCTGGCCGAGCGGGTCGAACAGGGACGCCAGGCCGCCGAGGCGCTGGAGGCGGCCCGGGAAGAGCAGTCCGCGGTGGAGCAGCGCCTCACGGCGCAGGACTACGCACCCCAGGTGCGGACCGAATTGGCGCAGGTATTGGCGCAGGCGGCAGAGCTGGGCTACGATGCGGAGGCTCATGAGATGGCGCGGCGGGCGGTCTCTGAGGGGCAGGGCTTCGCTGAGCGAAAGGCGCGCCTGAGCGCTGCGCAGGCGGGGGTGGAAGAGGAGCAGGCGGCGCTCCAGCGCCTGGAAGAGGCACAACAGCGGGCACGGGAGCAGATGGAGGCCGAGCAGGCGCGTCAGGAGGAGGCGGAGGGGAAGATCAAGGAACTGCGGGAACGGCTGAAGGATGCACCGGCGGTCGAGGCGGAGTTGCAGCGAGTGCGCGGAGAGGAGGCCGCTGCTCGCCAGCGGTTGGGCGCGGCGCAGCAGCGGCTGGAGGCCTGTAAGGCCCTCGGGCGGCAGCGGACGGATAAGATCAAGCGGCGGGATGAACTGTCCGCTAAGCATTCCATCTACACGGAGCTGCGGACGGCCTTCGGCGTCCGGGGCTTGCCAGCGATGATCATCGAAGCGGCCGTGCCGGAGATCGAGGCGGAGGCCAATCGGCTCTTGGCGCGGATGACCGGGGGCCGCATGCATCTGCGCTTTGACACTCAGCGAGAGACGCAGGCTGGCGAAGTGCGAGAAACGCTCGAGATCAAGATTGCCGACGAGTTGGGGACCCGGGAGTATTCTCTCTATTCAGGGGGCGAAGCATTTCGGGTCAACTTCGCCATCCGCATCGCGCTCTCGAAACTCCTGGCGCGGCGGGCGGGAGCGCAGTTGCAGACGCTGGTGATTGATGAGGGGTTCGGCACGCAGGATGCACAGGGCCGCGCGCGTCTGGTCGAGGCGATCAATGCGGTACAGGATGACTTCGCGCGCGTGTTGGTGATCACGCACATCGACGAGCTGAAGGATGGGTTTCCCACGCGCATCGAGGTGACCAAGACCGCGGAAGGTTCCGCGGTGGAGGTAGTGTAGCATAGAGGATTGGAGTAGCGGCGGCTAATGCGGCCGCCGAGACGACGCTGCCTGCCGTCGCGCCGCGCGGTGTATGTCCCAGGCGGATCGGAACTCGTCCAGCTGGCGGGAGAGCGCCAGCCAATCCTCGACCAGGAAGACGAAGCCGGGAGCTCCGGGGGTCAGGAGGTAAGGGCTGAGCCAGAGGCGCAGCCATGTCGGGCTGATCGGGTACTTGGTGAGATCCACCACGAGCGCGGTTTGGCCCCAGTAGGGGCGCAGCCAGCGCCGACGGGCCTGCTTCTCTTGGACCGGGTCGAATACGTGGGCGAAGGTTTGAGGGCGTACTACCTTGATGCGTCCATAGGAGACGACAAGCGGATAGAGAGGGGTCTGAATGCGTATATGGTTGGGCCTGCATTGGACCCAAGCCGATCGTCGGGCCAGGTAGGTGTATGCCAGGATGGTGAGGGAGACGAGAGCTGGGACGATGGCCAGTGGGCGGAAAGGCGCGTACAAGATCGTGATGCGCGGCACGAACCACCATAGGCCAATCGAGGCTGGTATGATCAACATACAGGGCCAGGCCCATCGCCGCCACATGCGCCCGTAGATCAGCAGGCGAAAGCGTTTGCCACTACGTCGTCGTTTGACCACTTCGCTCCTCGGTGGGCAGGCAGTCGTGCCCATCGTGCTGGATGCTGTGCCTAAAGCTCTGCCGGTGTGATCCCGTCCGGCGATCGAAGCGAACCTCCTTGGTCGGTAGTATACCACCGGCCGCGGGGGCGAGCAAGCAAGAGGCGCCCCCGGCGCATTTGGAGATCGGGCCAGCCGTACCATCCTATGTGCTGCGCAGGCTATGTTTCGCCAGCGGTTGACTTGCATGTCAATAGCAGGTATAATCAGTCGCTGAGAAAATCCTTGTGAAGACTGGGCGGGGTGGCCCCTGTTACTATCAGTTGGGGTGCGGTCGAGCGCATCGATTTTCGGGTCTGTGACCTCCGCGGTCGCAATTTGGAGGTGGTTATGGCGCTTAGGGGAAACCTGCAGGATTTCGGCACGGCGCAGTTGCTCAATCTGATCAGTCTGGCACGCAAGACGGGCACGCTCACGATTGGTGCGCGTGAAACCGAGGCGCGTCTGTGTTTCAAGGAGGGCAGGCTGATCTATGCGACGTCGGATGGGCAGGGTGATAATCTGGCCTCGATGCTGCAGCAGGCGGGCAGGATCACGGAAGAGCAGGCCAGAGCAATTCGGTCTCGGGCTGACGTCAAGAGCGACAAGGAACTGGGCCTGTTGCTGATCAATGCGGGTTACGTGAAACAGGATGATATTGTGCGGAGCGTCCGCACCTATATATTGGACAATGTATATCCTCTTTTTACCTATTCGGAGGGCACGTTTCGCTTCGAAGCGCACGTATTGCCGTTTGAGGATCGCATTACCATCCCCATTGATCTGCAGAGTGTGATTATGGAGGGCAGTCGTCGCCTGCAGGAGTCGGAGCGGCTGCAGGAAGAACTGCCCGATCTTGACGTGGCGCTTAAGTTCGCCGGGCGACCCGAGGCGCGCCTGCGGGACATCAGTCTTAGCGTTGAGGAGTGGCGTGTGGTTTCCTTCATCAACCCGCGCAATTCCATACGGCAGATCGCGCGCTACAACAACATGAGTGATTTCGAGATTCGCAGGATTGTATACGGCTTGTTGCAGGCGGGGTTGGTGGAGTTGGTGCGGCCGGAAGGAGCGGCCGTGCCCGCGCGGCCTGGAGCTACTGGTCATGTGCCCGTGACTATGCGCCGTCCCGTCGTCAAGCGTGGAGTGGTCGAGCGGTTGATTGGTTTCTTTCAGAGACGTTAACAATGCAGATTGTCAAGATTGTAGTAACGGGCCCCTTTTCCGCAGGCAAGACGCAATTCATCCAGACGATCAGTGAGATTGATGTTGTTGCGACTGAGAGGAGGATTTCCCGTCCCGAGGAGCGTATCAAGGACCAGACGACGGTAGCGATGGACTTCGGGCGCATCACCGTGGACGAGAGTCTGGTGTTGTATATGTTCGGCACGCCCGGCCAGCGCCGCTTCGACTTCATGTGGGAAATTCTGGCAGAAGGCATGCTCGGCTTCGTCGTGTTGCTCGACAGTGTGCGGCCGGAGACGTTCCGTGAGGCTCGCAGCATCCTCAATACGTTTCGCTCCTATGCTCCTGTGCCCTATGTCGTTGCCGCCAACAAGCAGGACTTGGAGGACGCGTGGTCGCCTGAAGACTTACGCATTGCACTTCACATCCCTGAGGATATCAAGGTGGTGCCTTGTGTGGCGATCGATCAAGGAAGTGCCCAGTTGGTTGTGCTGGAACTCCTGTACTCGGTCCTCGAATTGCTGGATGAGGAGGATTAGGAACGCGGGAGAAGCTAGAAAGCAAACTGTCTTGGAGCCGGGGCACGTATTATGTTGAGGTGATGCAAATTCTGTGCGTGCATGTTTGAATCACGTATCCCCAGCGGTCGAACCTGGCAAGCAGGTTCGACCGTCGTCTGTCAGCAGCAACTGTAACCTCACTTTAACGAAACTGCAATGATTTCTCAATGTTACTACGGCTGTTTCATGATATATTAGGTGTCAGCGGTGGTCTATATACTCCTGTCTGCAGAGGTCTAGTGGCCTCCGGTGATCGGAGGGGGCAGTTCGGCTACCGAGAGTGCTATTCCTATGAGTTCGATTGTTACTGATCGGGGACTGGTCCACTACGAGGCCTATGGCCGCGGACAGCCTGTGATCTTGCTGCATGGCTGGCTGGAGTCCTGGGATCACTGGCTGGGGACCATGGGGTCGCTGGGCCGTAGCTTCAAGGCCTATGCGCTGGATTTCTGGGGCTTCGGAGAGTCTGGGAAGCAAGGAGGAAGCTTTGCGATCCGGGACTACGTCGAGATGGTGGATCAGTTCATGGAGCGCCTGGGGATCGAGCGGGCACCCATCATAGGCCACTCGATGGGGGGGACTGTCTCGCTCGGGCTGGCACTGGAGCACCCCGAGCGAGTTCAGAAGATGGCGGTGGTCGGTTCGCCCATTGTAGGCGATGGTCTGGCTCTCTTTCTGCAGTTGGCGGCGCGGCGTTCCCTGGCTCGTCTGGCCTACCAGGTGCCCCGTGCCCTGTCACTGGGTGTCAAGGTCCTCTCTCCACTCCTGGCACGGGATTGGAAGACCTGGTACAAGATGTTTGAGCGCGATCTTTCGCGCACTACGGTAGAGTCTTTCCACTATAGCATCGCTTCGTTGCGCGAAACGGACTTGCGTCCACGCCTGAAGGAGATTCGGGTGCCGGCGCTGGGTGTCTACGGCAGGGTGGATCGTATCGTGAGTCCTGGGCAGGGTGAGGTCTTGGCGCGGAGTATGCCTCTGGCTGAGATACGCTACTTCGAACGTTCAGGGCACTTCCCGATGTTGGACGAGCCCGAACGGTTCCATCAGACGCTGTGCGAGTTTCTGAATCACCAGTCTTCCCCGCGGTGATGTGACTGGAGTGATCGGAATGACTATTGACTCATCAGCTGAGCAGAGGGCAAACCTGCGCGTGACCGATGGACCTGTGTCCTTGGTTCAAGGATCGCCGCAGTTCTTCTTTCCCAACAAGATGGGACGGATCATACTCCGGGCGATGGAAGAGGTGATGGGCCGCAATGGAGTAAATGCGATCCTGAATCTGGCACGACTGCAGCATCGCATTGGGAGTTATCCGCCGGACAACTTCGCCAAGGAGTTTGCCTTCGATGAGGCTGGGCAGTTGCTGCAGGCGCTGGATGAGATGTATGGGCCACGTGGTGGACGTGGCTTGGCGCGGCGGGCTGGTCACGCCTGTTTCAGGCTGGGGATCAAGGACTTCGGGCCGATGCTGGGCATTGCGGATTTGACATTTCGTGTGCTGCCCCTGGGGATCAAACTCAAGGTAGGTTTTGAGGTTCTAGCTCAGACCTTCAATAAGTTCACCGATCATCTGGTGCGACTGGGTGAGGACGAGCAGTATTTTCACTGGATTATGGAGCGTTGCGGCGTTTGCTGGGAACGCAAGAGTGACGCGCCTTGCTGTCATCTGGCTGTCGGCATCTTGGAGGAGGGGCTATACTGGATTGGTGGTGGTAAGAGCTTCTACGTCGAAGAGGTGTCGTGCATTGCCACTGGCGACCGTACTTGTACCATCATGATCGGGAAGCGTCCACTCGACTGAGCAAGCAGATGCGCAAGATCATTCTTCGGGATCGGCGTAAGATATTTCCGTTCAACGAGCCGGCGCGTGACCTGCGCGTGCTGAACAAGCCGCTATGGCTCCACCAGCGGGACGTGTTGGCGCGCTGGGTGACGGAGGAACGTGAGGTCGATTCGCTGGACGAGGTTGATCCCGGGCCGATGGAGACTCTGGTCTATCGAGATAATTTGTTCTTTGACCAGTTCTTCCTGGATGAGTTCATCCGCCGGGCTCGGAGGGTGGGCGGAGCTTGTCGAGTCGCTTTCGCGTTGGATGACCGGGCGATCACGGTCCATGCCATGCACCTACAGCAGGGGATCCGTCGCGAGGGAGACGTGTACGTGGCCGATATGTGGTATTCCCCGCCCGGTGGTGAACTCAATGTGCGTCCGCTTGTGATGGATACCCAGGCACGCGAGATGGGGTACTACCACGTTCCGACCCATATGTCCAATGATCGGGGGGACCTGGTGTACCAGGTGCCCACCAAGGCATTCTGTTCTATTGAGCATTGGGTTCACACCATCACTGCCAACGTCATCTTTGGAGTGCTGGCTAATGGGGCACGGCTGGACCGCGACGTTGAGCGCATAGGGACGCAACTCAGCCTGTTGTGGCGCTCGATCCTGGAACGGAAACAACTCCATTCCTCATCGAGGGTGGTGCACGTAGGCCGCAACTGCAGCATCGATCCCACTGCGATCATCAAAGGGCCAACCTATATTGGCAATGGCGTCAATATCGGCCCTGGGGCTATCATCGATGTCGCCGTTATTGGAGATAACGTGAGCATCGCGCAAGGTGCTCAGGTCCAGTGGAGCGTGGTTTCGGATCGCTGTTTCCTTCCCTTTCGAGCGGCGCTCTTCATGAGTGTCATGATGGAAGATTCGATGGTGGCGCAGAACACTTGCGTGCAGTTCTGCAGCATTGGACGCGATACCTTCATCGGTGCAGGTAGCACCTTCACCGATTTCAAACTGGTGCCCAGACCCATCCGCGTGGTGCAAGGTGGGGGATTGGGTGAGACAGGCATGCCAGTGCTAGGCGGGTGTGTGGGCCACAACTGCTTCGTAGGCTCCGGTATGATCGTGTATCCAGCGCGGGCTATCGAGTCGGACGTGATCCTGTTGGCTTCGTCCAAGAGGCGCGTGATCGATCGAACGGTCTATTATGAAGACAGCGACCAACGTGCTATCAAGAACGGAGAGAGATTGCACCCCAGGATGTACAAGCGTTGATCTTGGCCACGGAGATGGACAGCTTCGCTTTGATCATTCATCCGCTCAAACCCAAGCAGGACGTGGCGCGCAAGTATCCGCTGTGGGCCAGAATAGTGCCCACGCCCCTGATCCATTTTCTCTCCCGTTTCTGGCCGCCGCTGTACCTTTCGCACGTTACTGGAGTCCGCTCGGAGGCTACGGGCAAGGAAGTCGAGGGGTGGCTGTTGGCCTGTCCGTTCACCGCCCGACGGATGGTGCAGGTGCCGCCTCAAATCGCTTATGAGAAGATTGTGCGGGCCGGTCGCATGGCGCAGAGCCTGGGGGCGGGTATTCTGGGGTTGCTGGCTTTCACGTCCGTGATCGGTGACGGGGGAGTGACCATCGCTCAGCGCTTAGGCGTTCCTGTCACCACGGGGCGCAGCCTCACCGTCGCTGTCGCCGTCGAGGCGGTGGAGGAGGCCGCGCGTGGTAGAGGCATCCGGCTTGGGTCGTCCGTCGCGGCTGTGGTTGGAGCGACAGGGAACATCGGTTCGGCGTGTGCCGAGTTGATCGCACCAACGGTGGCTGAGTTGGTGTTGGTCAGTCGGCGCGAGTCTCGCCTCGCAGGGGTAGTGGCACGGGTCAGGGAGGCTGGCGCGCGCCTGGTCCGCAGCTCGACACGCATTGAAGACATCTGCGGGACCGACGTGGTGCTGAGCGCTACCAGCGCTGCCAAGCCGGTCATTGGGCCAGAGCACCTCAAGCGTGGGGCGGTCGTGTGCGATGTGGCCAGCCCATCAGACGTATCACCACGGGTGGCTCCAGAGCGAGACGATGTGCTGGTTATCAGGGGAGGGGTGGTAGACGTGCCCGGCGAGCCAGATTTTGGCTTCGATTTCGGGCTCCCTCCCGGCCAGGCGTACGCCTGCATGGCGGAGACGATGGTGCTGGCGTTGGAGGGGCGGTATCGAAGTTACTCGTTGGGGAAGCAGGTTCGAGTCGAACAGGTGCGCGAAATCGCTCAACTGGCTCGCAAGCACGGCTTCACATTATCGGCTATCGGCTGATAGCAAGGAGGGAAAGGGAATATGTCCTCAGGCAGAATGTTGATCGTGGAGGATGATCCTGACATCTCCGGTATGTTGCGCATTTACTTTCAATCGCAGGGCTACGAAGTCGAGGTAGCTCAGCGTGGTGAAGATGCGCTGGAGATGTGTCGGCAACGACTGCCCCACATCATCGTACTTGACATTATGTTGCCGGACATGGATGGCTACGACATATGCCGCGAGCTGCGAGGCAAGCTCCGCACCAGCCACATTCCGATCGTCTTTCTGACCCAGAAAGATGAGCGTTCGGACAAGATCCACGGGCTTGAGTTGGGCGCTGATGACTACATCACCAAGCCCTTCGATTTGGAGGAGCTTAAACTGCGGGTCAAGAATGCGTTGGCCCGTGCGCAGTATGAAAGCCTGACCAACCCCACCACCGGTCTGCCCAGCGGTCGGCTGATTGAGGAGCAGTTGCGGGAGTTGATGCAGCGAGATGATTGGGGTGTGATCTACGTAGGCATCGAAGGGTCGGCCCCGTTCAACGAAGTGTACGGTTTCGTGGCGGGCGATGAAGTGTTGCGCTTCGCCGCTATGGTTCTGGGTAAGGCCGTGGATGCTGCGGGGACACCCAATGACTTCATCGGTCACATCGGTGGCGATGATTTCATCATCATCACGGAAAAAGGGCTGATCGCGCCTATTGTAGCACAACTGCACGAGCGCTTCAACGCAGATGTGGGGACGCACTATGATTGGTCGACGCGAGAGCAGGGGCACCTCATCGTGCGCGACGAGGCAGGCAATGAGACAGAAGTCGACCTGATGAAGCTAGCCATCGGCGTGGTGACGGCCGATGATGGCCCCTTCGCCGACATTCGTGAGATCACCGAGGTAGTGGCTGGCGCGCGGCGCTGAGAGGAGCCCGCCCGGTCGGGTTTGTGGTCCGGGCTTCTCATGCTCTTGGTGTGGACTGTACGGTGGCGTAGAGTGTATTTCTGCCGGCCGGATTGATCATAGGAAACGAATGGATGCCTAGACAGGCACAACCGTCGAACGAACCAGCCGGGCCGGGTGGCATCGGTGCCGGAATCGGGGACCAGCTCGATCTGAAGTCGACGCTGGACCCCATCCTGTCGAGCACCCGTCAACTCGTCGCCTACGACGTTGCCGAGATTACGCTCTGGGACGAGGAGCGACGGTGCTGCGTCACCCAGGGATGGGGGGGGGATGAGGCCTATGCCCTGGAGGCAGGGGGCACCTATTCTCTCGACGATGGGTATACCGGTTGGATAGCCCGCCACCGGCAGATCCTGTTCATACCTGACGTTCAGGCCCGGCGCGATGTGCGTCCTGTGTTGGACACGCCCGAGTACCCATTTCGCTCTTATGTCGGCATCCCCCTGCAAATCCGGGGACGCTTCGTCGGCACCCTTGAGTTGGCCACTTATCAGAGGGACGTCTGGGCGGATCGTGATTTGGAGGTGCTTCAGGCCGTCGCCAACCAAGCCGCAGTCGCGATCGAGAATGCCCAACTCTACGCACAGACTCGACGGCGCGAGGAACAGCAGGCGGGACTGGCCGGTATTGCTGCGTTGGCCAGTTCCACGCTGGATCTGGATGAACTGCTGGACCGTGTGATGGGCGAGACGATCCGGCTGCTGGAGGCAGAGAAGGGGGTGCTATTGCTCCATGACGCCGAGCGGGATTGTCTGGTAGCGCGCCACCTGTCGTCTGCGGGAGCGGACCGCGAGACGGTGGAGATGTTCCAGATCCCCACCAGTGCCGAGGGGTTTGACCGGTCTATCTTCGCCCGTGGCGGGAGTTATTTCTGCAACGACGCTGAGCGCGACCCCAACATCATCCCGGCGTATCGTCCTCACATCAGGGCGCTCGGCGTTCGGAACTTCGCTGGCGTGGCTATACGGCTAAAGGATCGCAGCATCGGTGAGCTTTACCTGGGTGACCGCAGGGGTGGGTTCGGGCGCGAAGAGGTGAGGTTGTTGAGGACCGTCGCGGGATACTTCGCCAGCGCCGTCGAGAACAGCCGCCTGTATGATCAGATGCGGCGGCGGGCGTCCGAGTTGGCTTTGCTGGCGGCGATTTCGGCCACCGTCAGCGAGTCACTCGAGCTAGAGCACGTGCTACAGGCCATCGCCTCGGCGGTGCTGGAGTTGGTGGGCTGCCAGCGTTCGGCCATTTTTGTGTTGGACGAGGAACAACAGACGCTGCGGCTGGCTATGTACCAGGGGCTCAGCCAGGAGTACGCAGCACAATCACAGATGCTCGCGCTGGAGCGCGGAGGGCGGGCGCATGCTGCCGTGGCTGGGGAACCACTGATCATCTCGGATGTGCAGGCTGACTCGAGCTTGCTGGCCTACTCGCCCATGTCGCTACGGGAGGGCTTCCGCGCCTTCGCTGATCTTCCGCTCAAGCGAGCCGATCGCGTCATCGGCATGCTGTCGGCTGTGTTCGTCGACCCACATAGGTTCTCCGATACGGAGGTCGAGCTGTTGACCGCGCTCGCCGATCAGGCGGCGATTGCGATTGAGAATGCCCGGCTGTACGCACAGACGGACGAGGAATTGCGGCGACAGGTGGAGGCATTGGGTGGTCTCCAGCGCGTGAGCCGCGAGATCAACGCGACGCTCGACCTGGGTCACATTTTGCGCTTGGTTTTGGAAGAGGCGATGCGCCTGAGCCGGGCTACGCACGGCGCGATCATACTGCGGGAGGGCGAGGGTGCTGAGCTGCGGCTGGAGGTCTGTGCAGGGTATTCGGATGCGGAGGCTGCTCGCATCCGCGCGGTGTTACGGACGCCGCAGACGCATCCTGGTCTGAATGAAGTGTTGCGCACCAGCCGGTCGCTACTCATGGCGGATGGGGTCACTGAGGGGGGGCAAGTCAGCCTGCAGTCAGAGAGTGGTGCCATGCTTGTCGTGCCGATCTTCTATGAGGAATCTCTGGCCGGTCTGATCTTGCTGGAGAGCACTGAGACGGAGACGTTTGATAAGGGAGTGCTAGGGTTCGTAGAAGGATTGTCTACTCAGGCTGCCACAGCGATCGGCAACGCGCAGCGCTTCCAGGAGCAATTGGAGCGTGGGGCATTGCTGGTTCGTCGGGCCGACCAACTCGCGAAGGTGCTGGAGGTGAGTCAGGCGCTGCGCTCAGAACGGCCCCTGGAGGAGGTCCTGGAGGAAGTTGCATACGCGATCCAGGAAAGCGTGGGGTTCAATCTGGTGCTCATCAGTGTGTTGACGGGTGATCCGCCCGAGCTGCGCCGGGTGGCCGCGGCTGGCATTCCCATTGCTGAATTCGAGCGCGTGCGGCAGGTTCGTCAGCCGTGGTCCGTCGTGGCAGATGTGATGAGCGAGGAGTATCGCATCAGCCACAGCTACTACATTCCGGCCGAACAGCAGGCCCACTGGCAGGGTCGTGTGGATGCGTATTGTGAGGACGGGTTCGAGGGAGTCGAACGTGAGGCTGGGCGCTGGCATCCTCGCGATTTGTTGCTCGTCCCGCTCGTTGGGCCTGGCGGGGATCGGTGGGGCCTCCTGTCAGTCGATCAGCCGCGCGATGGCCGCGCGCCTGGTCAGAACACCGTCGGAGCACTGGAGATCTTCGCGGCCCAAGCAGCGCTGGCTATCGAAAACGCCCGCCTGGTGGAGGAGCTGCAGCGTCGTGCCGAGACATTGGCGTTGTTCAACGAGGTTAGTCGCTCGGTCACTGCCAAGCTGGACCTGAGCGCAGTCCTGGACATTGTCGTCGAGATGGCGCCTCGACTGCTTGAGTGCAATCGCAGCAGCATCTTCCTCCTGGATCCCGAGAGCGGGCGGTACGTGCCCAGAGCGGCGTACGGACTTGAACTGGCACAGATCGCGTCGCTCACTTTCGCCCCCGGCGAGGGGCTGGCGGGGATGGTTGCCAAGAGCGGCACGCCGCTGGCAGTGGACGACGTGAGCCAGGACCCGCGCTTCGTGCCTGGCCCTGAGGAGGTCGAAATAGGCTCCATGGTCTTGGCTCCCCTCACGGTCGGCAGCCAGGTTGTGGGTGTGATATGCGTGGATCGCCAGGAGACTCATGGATTCTCGAAGGCCGAGATGGCGACACTTTCGGCGTTGGCCGACCAGGTGGCTGTGGCAGTGGAAAACGCTCGTCTGTTCGATCAGGTGCGCCGGTTCTCGCAGGAGTTGGAGCGGCGCGTCGAGGAGCGCACCCGGGCGTTGGCCGAGGCGATGGAGGACCTGACCAAGGAGCGGGACCGGGTCCAGACGCTCTATCGGATTACATCCCAGCTTGCCGTCAGTCTAGATCTGGAACGCGTGCTGAATCGCGCCCTGGAGTTGCTTGTGGGGGCTGTGGGAGCCGAACGTGCGGCGATTCTGATGGCGGAGCCGGATTCTGGAAGGTTGATCCACCGTGCGTCTGTGGGGACAGAGGCCAAGTTGCCACTGGGCGGCGTACCCACTCGGTTGGCTCGGGGCGAGGGGCTGGCGGGCTGGGTGATCGAGCATCGCGAAGCGGCTATCGTTCGCGATGTTCGACAGGATCCCCGTTGGTTGGAGCAGCACGACAAGAAGCGGGAGTACCGCTCGGCGTTGGCTGTCCCTCTCCTGGCTAATGGCGATGTGCTAGGTGCACTGATTCTGTTCCACGCTCGGCCCGACTTCTTCGACGAGGATCATCTGCTCCTGGTGGAGACTGCCGGCATCCAGGTCTCTCACGCCATAAACAACGCCGCGCTCTATGGCCTGATCCGCGATCAAGCAGAGCGGCTGGGCACTATGCTCAAGGCTCGGCAGGTCGAGGCGACCAAGAGTCAGGCCATCCTGGAGGCCGTTGCGGATGGGGTGATCGTGGCCGATGCCGATGGATTGATCGTGCTGTTCAACGCGGCGGCAGAGCGCATTCTGGAGCTGCCGCGCGAGGAGGCGCTCGGGCGGGCGATCAGCGAGATGCTTGGACTGTATGGCAGTCAGGCGCGAGACTGGATGGACACGGCAGACCGGTGGGCGCAGCAGCCCGAAGCATACACTGCAGAGGAATACCTGGCGGCCGGGTTGGAAATCGAAGACCGTATCGTGAGTGTGCACCTAGCACCGGTGCTAATGGGTGAGGAATTTCTGGGCACGGTCTCCGTATTCCGTGACGTCACTGCCGAGATGGAGGCCAAGCGCGCCAAGACCGAGTTTGTTTCGACGGTTTCACACGAGATGCGCACCCCGATGACCTCGATCAAGGGGTACGTCGATCTGCTTCTGATGGGAGCGGTGGGTGTGCTGACCGATGATCAGCAGCACTTCCTCTCCATCGTCAGGAACAACACGGACCGTCTGACCAAGTTGGTCGATGATCTGCTGGACATCTCGCGGATAGAAAGCGGGCGGATGGTGCTGTCACCTGAAAACGTGTCCATCGGTGCGTTGGCGGATCAGGTCATCCTGGCGATGGAGGCCCGCGCGCTGGACAAGGGCCTGACGCTGCGAGCGGATGTGCCGCCTGGGCTCCCCGAGGTCGTCGCAGATCCGGACCGCGTGGCCCAGATTCTGACCAATTTGGTCGTGAACGCGTACTACTACACGCCACCCGGTGGTGAGGTCACGGTGTCGGCCTGTGAGCGAGACGATGCGTTGCACGTCTCTGTGTCTGACACAGGCATCGGGATCGCGCCCGGGGATCAGGAGAAGATATTCGATCGCTTCTTCCGGGCCGACGATGCGGTGGTGCAAGGTGCGCCCGGCACCGGATTGGGGCTTTGCATCGTCCAGTCGCTGGTCGAGATGCAAGGGGGGCGGGTTTGGGTGGAGAGCGAGGTGGGGGAGGGAAGCACGTTCACGTTTACCCTCCCCACCGTGGAAACCCGGCGCGTGGCTCACATTGCAGAGGAGTCCGAGCGCCCCCCAACGAAGGTGTTGGTCGTTGAGGACGATCCTGACATCGCCCTGCTGATCCAACTGCACCTGGCCGATAATGGGCAGGACGTGTTGATTGCGCATCGGGGAGACGAGGTGGTTGAGATGGCACAGCGTGAGCGTCCGGACTTGATCACGCTGGACATCTTGCTCCCGGATGTGGATGGCTTTGCCGTGCTTGAGGAGCTAAAGTCAAACCCCGCGACGCGAGAAATACCGGTAGTCGTGGTCTCTGTGCTGCCGGATCGAGATGAATGTCTGCGGCTGGGCGCGGTGGACTACGTGACCAAGCCGATTGAAGAGCAGCGTTTGCTGGGCGCGGTTCGCAAAGTACTGGCGCGACGTGGCACTGTGTTGGTGGTGGACGATGACAAGGATACGCTCTCGCTGATGCGGGAGATCCTGCGCGCCAACGGTTTCGGCGTGCGGACGACGAGCCGAGGCCTGCGTGCCCTGCGCGTGGCGCGTGAGGTACAACCGGCTCTGATACTGCTCGATCTGAAAATGCAGGATCTGGACGGGCAAGCTGTGCTAAAACGGCTGAAGAATGACCCAGTTACTCGGGATATCCCGGTCGTGATACTTACCGGGAGCACGATCATCGATGATGCGAAACGTCAGAAGGTGCTCGCCCTGGGAGCTGCCCGCTTCATGAGCAAGCCGTTCTCTGTCGATTATCTGATGGAGGAGATTGGCACAGTTCTGTGGGAGGATGGCCAGTCTGAGGGGAGCAAGGCCTTTTGATGTTCGGTTGCTTGGGGGCGGGGTAGGGAGAACGTCATGCCGAAGATTCTCGTTGCCGACGACGAACGGGATATCCGTGAGTTGATCGGCTTCACGCTGCGCTTCGCCGGCTTCGAGGTCGTTCTTGTCGCTGATGGCATCGAAGCCATCAAGCAAGCGCCGCTGGAGCAGCCTGATCTGATACTCCTCGATGTCCGCATGCCGAAGGTGACTGGATACGATGTCTGTCGTCACTTGAAAGAGGATCCGGCCACCAGCGCAATTNNCTGTCGGCCAAAGGACAGGAGGGTGAGATCCAAGAGGGCCTGGATTCGGGAGCGGTGGAGTACATCGTGAAACCCTTCACGCCGGATGACCTGACCGAGCAGGTCAGGGAGGTTCTGGAGCGCGGGGAGATCTCGGAGTAGCCGGGTGGGGTCTGTACCAGGTTCCGTTCAGAGGAAAGGGCCCGTGTGTGGGGTTCATTCAAGCGTGGATGAACGCTTGCCTGTACGCGACCAGGCGGTAGTTCGGCGATGAGTGCCATTGTCATCAGAGAGGGCCTCGTACATTACGAGGTGATCGGACGCGGACAGCCGGTGATCTTCATCCACGGCTGGCTGGGTTCCTGGCGTTACTGGATCCCGACCATGGAGGAGTTGTCGGCCAGGTACCGCACCTATGCGCTTGATCTGTGGGGCTTCGGTGATTCGGATCGGCTGAGCGGGCGCTACAGCATAGGCGCATATGTTCAGCAACTCGGTGAGTTCCTAGATAATCTAGGTGTGGGAGGGCGGCGTCCTGTGCTGGTGGGGCATGCGCTGGGGGGCATGGTCGCGCTGCAGTTTGCCGCCCAAGCCCCGGAGATGGTGGAGCGGGTAGTCGGAGTGAGCGTGCCTCTGGCCGGTGCAGCCATCCACCGACCGCTGGCTAGTTTCTCTGGGAATGGGGATGCGCTGGTGCGGCTGGCAGCCCGGCGGGCTAGTTTCCCCGAGGTCGAACTGGAGGTGCACAAGACGGACGTATCTGCGATCACGGGCACTATGCACTCGGCGATGGTGAGCGACCTGCGCCGCCTGTTGCCCGCTCTCGACATCCCCGTGCTCCTGGTGCACGGCGGGGCCGATCCGCTTGTCGGGCCGCCGCAGCGGGAATGGCTACAGGAATGTGACGACAACGTGCGTGCTATGCTGATCGGCGGTTCTCAGCATTTCCCCATGCTCCAAGAGCGGAGCAAGTTCAATCGGCTGGTGCTGGATTTCCTCGAAGCCGGGAATGATCTGACTTCACTGGAGTTGAAGGAGGAGTGGCAACGTCGTCTGCGATAGCGGCTAGCCATCAGCGATCAGCAGCATCGGGTGTCTGCTGATGGTTGATGGCTGGTCACTAACCCACACTATGTCCACCCACCGGCTGCTCGCCGTTGCCCGCAAGGAATTCCGCCACATCGTCCGCGACGCACGTATCTTTCTCCTCGTCACCGTCGCGCCAGCCTTCTTGTTGATCACCCTATCATACGGGATTGCCTTTGATGTGGATCGGGTATATATCGCCGTCCGCGATCTGGACCGCACCCCGTTGTCCCGCGCGCTCATCGCCAGTCTCAGCGCTGATGCGGATACTGTGGTCGTCGCTCGCGTGCAGCGGACGGAGGAGATTGAGCCCCTGTTCGCCCGCGGCGTTGCCGACCTGGCACTGGTGATCCCGTATGGCTTCGCTGACGTGGTGTTGCGTGGCGGCCCGGCCGAGGTGCAGTGTGTCGTTGACGGCGCGGACGCGATCGCCGCCCGCCAGACCGTCGGTCTCATGGAGAGCCAAGTCCGCGCCTTTGCCGCCACCTTGGGCACCCAGCGTGCGAGTGGGGTGGGCGGTGGTTTTGAGGTCAGCAGCCGCGTCTGGTATAACGCGACGCTCAAGGCACTGGTCAGCATGGTACCTGGCCTGCTGGCCGTGATCCTGTGTATGCCTGCGCTGGCGCTGGCACTGGCGCTGGCCCGCGAGAAGGAGACGGGCTCTTTTGAGGGCCTGATCGCCACACCGGTGCGCGGGACTGAGTACCTGGTCGGCAAGCTGCTGGCCTACGGTGCCAGTGGCCTGGTGAGCGTCGTCCTGGCCTGGCTTGTCGCCACGCTGTGGTTTCACGTCCCCTTCCGAGGTCGTCTGCCCACCTTTCTCCTGCTCGCCGCCGATTACATCGTCGCCACCATGGGCATCAGTTTGGTGGTGGCCAACTTCGTTCGCAATCAGCAGACCGCGATGTTCCTCATCCTGATGATCTTCTTCGTGCCCAGTTTCTTCATTGCGGGCCTCATGCTCCCCGTCGCTGATGAGCCTATCGCGCGGGCTCTCGCCTACGCCCTGCCGACCACTCACTTCATCACCATCTCCCGCAGCGTGTTTCTGAAGGGGATGGGGCTGGCGGCATTGTGGAAGCCGGCGCTCGCCCTGCTGGGAACAGGAATCGCCTGTCTATCTATCAGCCTGGCGCTGTTTGGGAAGAAGGTTGCCTGAGGGGGGCGTGGTATGTCTGGAGCGGAACGGTGTCTGAGGCGAACGATATCTGGCCCGCCGCACGTGAGTTGAGGTGGAATGGCCGTGCTCTGGCGCATCGAGAACCTAGTCCGGAAGGAGTTCATCCAACTCTTCCGTGACTGGTTGATGACAACCTTCATCCTCACGTTGCCTGTCCTACAGCTGGTCCTGCTGGCGCGTACGACCGGTTCTCGCATCTCCGACCTGTGCGTGGCCGTGCTCGATCTGGACCGTTCCGCCGCCAGCCGTCAGCTCGCCACCTCGCTGGATGCTCGACGGGAGCTGGATATCTGCCACCGCCCGGCGACCCTGGCGGACACCCGTCGCCTCCTCGACCAGGGAGAGACCACGCTGGCTGTCATCATTCCCCCCGGCCTGGCGGCTGATGTGGCTGATGTTGCGCGGACGCCGCGCATACAGCTAATCGTCGACGGCAGCCACCGCGTCCCCGCATCCTACGCCCTCAGCGTCGCTCGTGGGACGGTCTCCGAATTCGCGGCTGGCCGTTTGGCAGAACTCACGGCGGGCCAGGCGGCCACTTCTCCCATCGACCTTCGCATCGCGGTGCGCTTCAACCCGGCGTTCGACGTCAGGGTCTTCACCATACCCGCGCAGGTGGGCTTCATCGTCTACCAGGTGACACTCGCCATCGCCTCGATTGGACTGGCCCGCGAGCGGGAGCTGGGCACGCTGGAGCAATTACGCGTCACGCCGCTCGGCCGTCTGGAACTGATGCTGGGCAAGGCCATTCCCACCCTGCTGGTGGGCCTGGTGGACTGCCTGCTGATGACGGGGGTGGTCGTCCTGTGGTTCGATATCCCGGTACGCGGCTCGCTGCTGCTCCTGCTGGCGCTCACGATCCCCTTCATCCTGGTGCAGATCGGCTGGGGTACGCTCATCTCTCTGGTCTCCCGCACGCAGCAGCAGGCGTTGCTGTTCGTCTTTGCGCTGGCGATGCTGGAGGTGGCCCTGTCCGGATTCATGGTGCCGGCGGGCGACATGCCCGGGGCCATGCGCGTGCTATCGGCCGTCTCGTCGGTACAGCACTACCTGGTGATCCTGCGCGGCGTGATGCTGCGCGGGACAGGCTGGGGATCGCTGTGGTTGCCGGGGCTGGCGCTGGGCGGGATCGCGTCCGGCGTGGCGGCGTTGGCCTGGCTGCGGCTCCGGCTGGGGCTGGACACCGACTCGGTGACCCATCGGCTGCAGGCCCTGTGGGACGCATACCGGCTCCGGCGGCGCGAACGGCAGGCCGAGCGCCGGGCAAATCGGGGGAGCGGACGCAGGGCGGGCAAGGTGAAGAAGCGCAAACTGACCGGGGAACCGGCCTGACACTCGGCGACTTCCCCCCCACCAGATGCGCTAGGCCACGAACTGTACCTCCGCCAGCGCCCTCTCCGCCCCGCCGGCGATCTCATCGATCTGCTGACGCACATCCTCCGGCAGCGGCTCTGGCCGGTGCGCATCCAGGATCTCAAGCGCCTTCTGCGTCACGACTTCCCTGTAGCTCCGGCCCCCCTTCTTGGCCCACGTCTCCGGACTGTCGCGGTTCAGGAACCTGGGCTGCCATAGCTCCTGCCGGAAGTGGGTCTGGGTGTGCTTGGCCGTCAGGAAACTGCCACCCGGACCGACGCTGCGGATCACATCAACGGCCATCATCTCCCGGCTGAGGTCGAAGCCACGGATGATGCGCTTCACGTAGCTGATGATCTCATCGCACATGACGATCGCGGCCGGGTTGCCGAGCAGCCCCTGGCCCAGGTACCCGATGTCGTGGATCAGGTTGGCCCCGTCCATGGCGGCCAGCAGCGTTCCGAAGGCGTGCTCCATGGCCGCCTGCTCGTCGAGNNCGCGAGCGGGAGCTGGGCACGCTGGAGCAACTGATGGTGATGCCGCTGCGCCGCCTCGAGTTGGTCATCGGCAAGGCGATCCCTGCCCTGATCATCGGGGCGCTGAATTTCACCCTCATGCTGGGCGTCGCCGTCTTTGCCTTCGGGGTACCGGTGCGCGGTTCTCTGGCGCTGCTCTTCCCACTGACGCTGCTGTTTATCCTCGCTGAGATCGGCTACGGTATCTTCATCTCCAGCATAGCTCGCACGCAGCAGCAGGCCATCTTGATCGTCTTCGTCCTGGCGATGGTGGACCTGACTTTCTCCGGCTTTCTGGTGCGGATCAAGAACCTGCCCGTCGCGTTGCAGGCCGTCGCACAGATGGTCCCTTTTCATCACTACTTGACCATCGTCCGAGGGGTGATGTTGAAGGGGGCGGGGCTGGATGCGCTGTGGCCCCACGCGGTGGCGATGCTGTTGATGGGGCTGCTGGTCACGACCGTCGCGGTGCGTAACCTCAGTCGGAGCCTGGACTAGGCTTGAATTGGTCGGCTAGCTGGGTGTGGTCTCGTACAATGCCTGGACCACCGGCAGCCGGGCCGCGTGCAGGGCTGGACCCAGCCCGCCCACCATCACCAGCAGCGGCCCGAGGACTAACCCCAGCCCCGCCACCAACCCGGTGATGCCGATCAGCAGGCCGATGGACAGCCGCGCCTGGTGAAACGTCTCGCGGAGCTGTGCCACGGCCTGGCCGGGCGATAGGAGCGTGGGGACGTGGGTCTGGACCGCATCCAACAGCGCCCGCCGCACTGCCTCGGCGTCGACGCTGGGACGGACCTGGACCTCGACGGCGTTGACCTCGTCGACGCCGAGGTGGGCCGCGCCGTCGCCCCGGTCCAGCACGTCGGTGGTGAACTCACTGTCGCCGATGCCCGCCACGCTGAAATCCACCGGCCCGCCGGCGCATTGACTTCCGCGCCGGGTTGGGCTATACTCTGGGTGGAGCGAGATCATGGCGAGCTTCTTCGAGACGGCCCGCGCGAATCTGCGCTACATCCTGTCCCTGCCCGAGCGCACGCTGCGCTCCTTGGCCGCGGTGGCGGGCGGGGCCAGCCTGCTGCTCACGGAGACGCTCTTCCCCGACGCCCTGAGGGGCACCACCATGTATCGCGTCTTCGTCGGCGACACGCAGCGCTTCGTGATCGACAGGGTGGCCCAGGTGCAGCGGGAGGGGCGGGTGGATGGCAGGCCGGTGCCCAACGACTACGTACGCCGGAAGATGGTGGGCAGCGCGCTGGAGGCGGCGGGCCTCCTGGCGATGCACTTCTCCCCCTTGTGGGTGTTCGCCATCGCGGGGGACGCGGCCGCGGGCAGCAGGGTCTTCCTGCACCGGCTGGTCGGACACCTGAAACAGAAGGGCGTCATCCCCCCCGAGGTTGACCCCACAGACCTGGTCGATCTATTGGAGGCGATACAGGTCGCGTCGCGCCGGAGCGTCGTGGCCATCGATACGCCGCCCCTCTCGCGGGCCGAGCTGGCGGAGCTGGCGCGCGACCTGACGGTCAGCTACGGCGCGATGTTCACCACGAGCCGTCGGCTGTTGCCCGAATTCGAGACGCTGTGGACGCGCATGGAGCGACTGGCCCGCCGGGAGAACGTCTCGCTCGCCCAACTGGGCGGGATCATGACCGTCGACGTCGCCAGTTGGGGCAGGAAGGGGGTCGGGGCCGCGCTGGCGGTCGGCACCACCGGCTCGGCGCTGTTCGGCGAGAAGATCCTGGCCAGTTACGCCCAGACGCTGGACCAGGTCGCCGAACAGGGGGTCGGTCATTACCTGAGCTACAACCTGCGGCCATTCCTGAAGGCCGCTGCCGCGCACTTCGACCCCGACCGGCTGACGTGGACGGAGGGCCGGTTGAGGGGCGGGGAGCCGCGAGTAGTCTGAGCCTGGGGAAGGAGTGGGTATGCCGGCCAGCAACACCGAGGTCGAAGAACGGCTCTGGGGCGCCGCCGATCCAGGATAGTATGTGTGATTGATGGATTGCGTGGAGCCGTGCACCTGTAGCGTAACCTCCGCTCTTGCGGAGAATGGTCTGGAAAGAAGGCAGGCAACTGATGAATCCTGAGAAACCGGTCTACCGCAGGTTGCGCGCGTACGCGTTCGACCCGGGCATGACCGCGCAGATGGACACCGCCCTGATCAACGAGGTGGTGCTCCCTATCCCCTGGGAGCCCCTGGAGCCGGGACCGGTGGGCGAGTACGTAGCCGTCCTCGACCAGGACGACTCGGGGCGTCCCCTCTACCCCTCGGTCGATCTGGACCATCCCTACGTGCTGGCCCGCGACGGCCTGCCCGCCTCCGATGGCAACCCCCAGTTTCACCAGCAGATGGTCTATGCGGTGGTCATGCACACCATCGGCGTCTTTGAACGTGCGCTCGGACGGAAAATCCACTGGTCGCAGCGCGGCCCGGAGTACCGGCGCCAGATCGGGGTGTACCCCCATTTCATGCGCGTGGCAAATGCCTACTACGACCCCAGAGACCTTACCATCCGCTTTGGGTATTTCGAAGCCCCTCCCAATTCGCCCTTTCCCGGCATGGTCGTATTGACCTGTCTCTCCCTAGGCACGATCGCCCACACGGTATGCCACGCGCTCCTGGAAGGGACCCACCTCCATTACGCCGAGCAGAGCAATCTCGACGTAGGCGCGTTTCATGAGGGATTCTGCGATACGGTGCCCCTGCTCCTGCGCTTCTCGCTGCCCAGTGTCCTTCGCCAGCAACTGGCCTCGGCCCGGGGGGACCTGACCGCCCGGACCCAACTGGGCGTCCTGGCCCAGCAGTTTGGGGAGGCACTCGGTGCCAAGTCGGGTATCCGGAGCGCCCTTGGGGAGCTGGACGAGGACGGCGTGTGGCGTCCCCGGGAGCCCGACCCGTCAGCGTATCAAACCGTAGAAGAGCCCCATGCCCGGGGTAGTATCCTGATGGGCGCGATCTTTGACGCCTTCAACACCATCTACCAGGCCCGCATCGCCGACCTCCGCCGCATTGCCACAGAGGGGACCGGCATCTTGCCCGAGGGGGAGTTGCGCCCCGACCTGGTGGGGCGGCTGGCCCAGGAGGCGTCCAAAACCGCGAGCCGCATCCTCGATATGTGCGTGCGCGCCATCGACTATTGCCCCGCGGTCGACCTCACCTTTGGCGACTATTTGCGAGCCATCATCACAGCCGACGTGGACCTGGAGCCGGGCGACCTGCGCAACTACCGGGTGGCCTTTATCGAGGCCTTTCGCCGGCACGGCATCTACCCCGGCAACGTGGGCACCCTGTCGGTCGAGACGCTGCTCTGGCCGCAGCCCGCGCCAGATTCGGGCGAGGCCAGGGTGGTGCAGAGCTTCATCCGGCGCCTGGCGGGCGAATACACGGCCTGGAACCTGCCGTCCGACCGGGAGGCGCTTTACAGGCTGATGCAGGAGAAGGCGCGGGAGCTGGAGGCGGATCTCCGGGAACGGGGCGGTTCGGTGAAGGGCCTGGGCCGGATCGATCCCGAAAGGCCCCTCAGCGTCCAGTCGATCTTGCCCCGCCAGCGCGCCGGACGGAGCGGGGAGCCGCTATCCCAGTGGGTGATCCAGATCCTGCAGCGACCCACCGAGCCTCTGAAGCAGGACGACCGGATGGCCAGCACGAGCCTGCTGGTCGACGCCGACACCGGTCTCGTCCGCTACGCCATCCACAAGGCGGTTGGCGACTCGGCGGTGAGGGGCAGTCCCGAGGCCCTCTTTGCCCGCTCCAGCGCGGTGGCCCTTTCGCCGCCCCACGAGCGTCGGTTGCGCGTGTTCGCCTTTGACCCCAGCCTCTCCACCCAGGTCGAGACTGCTCGCATCAACCAGGTGACCGTCGGCATCCCCTGGGAGCCCCTCGGCAAGGGGCCGGTGGGTGAGTACCTGGAGGTGGTCGACTATGATCCGGCCACCGCCGCCTTCTACGATCCGGTGGACTTAGAGCACGAGTACCTCCTCGCCGAGGATGGCTATCCGCCGTCTCAGGGCAACCCCCAGTTTCACCAGCAGATGGTCTATGCTGTGGCTATGCGCACCATCCGCAACTTTGAGCGGGCCTTGGGGCGGCTGGCCCTCTGGTCGCCGCACCAACCGGGGTCCGGGGACGGGGATGGTCAAGGGCAGGAGGGCGAGTCCTTTGTCCAGCGCTTGCGCCTCTATCCCCACGCCCTGCGCGAGGCCAACGCTTTCTACAGCCCCGGCAAGAAGGCGGTGCTCTTTGGCTACTTCCAGAGCGTGACCAGCCCCAACGCCGCGCCGGTGACGGTATTCAGTTGCCTATCCCACGACATCATCGCCCACGAGATCACCCACGCGCTACTGGATGGCATGCACGGGAGGCTCGACGAGCCCTCCAATCCGGATGTGCTCGCCTTTCACGAGGCATTCGCCGACATCGTCGCCCTATTCCAGCATTTCTCATTGCCAGAGGTTCTCGAGCACCAGATCGCTGCCACGCGGGGCGACCTGGCCAGCCAGAACCGGCTCGGCGAGCTGGCCCAGGAGTTCGGCAGCGCCATCGGCAACCACGGCGCACTGCGCAGCGCCATCGGCGAGTACGACGAGGAGACAGGCGAGTGGCGACCGCGCAAGCCCGATCCCGAGGCCTACGTCCGCGTCATGGAGCCCCACGCGCGGGGCGCGCTGCTGGTGGCGACCGTCTTTGACGCATTCCTCACCATCTATCGTTCCCGTGCCGCGGACCTATTCCGCATCGCGACCAAGGGGACCGGTGTCCTGCCGGCCGGCCAGCTACATCCAGACCTGGTCCGTCGTCTCGCGGAGGAAGCTGCGGACAGCGCCCAGGTCGTGCTCGAGATGTGCATCCGGGCCCTCGACTATTGCCCGCCCGTCGACATAACGTTCGGAGACTATCTTCGGGCCATGATCACCGTGGACTTTGAGCTGGATCCGGTCGACGTGCATAATCGCCGTGTCGCCTTCATCGAGGCCTTTCGCCGCCACGGCATCGTACCGGATGACGTCCGCGCCTTCTCTCTGGAGGGCCTCCTGTGGAAGCAGGCCAAGGCCGTCCCGGACGAGGACGAAGAGCTCGTCATAGACTTTGTGCGCGACTGGACCCAACATATCCCCTCCTGGAACCTCTCGCGCAATCGCCGGGAGCTCTTCAAGATGGTGCGCCAGAAACGGATTGAATTGAAGCGCTTCCTCGCGGACCGGGCCAAGACCGGGAAGTTGGCCATTATGGACCCCGAGTATCCCTTCGAAGTCCACTCCCTGCGCCCGTCGATGCGGATCGACTGGCAGGGCAAGTCTCATCTGCAGTGGATCATCGAGATTACGCAGCAGATACCCGAGTTCCTGGATTCGAATCCGGCGCAGGGCCCAGGCGCCGAACCCGACTACTACTTCCGCGGAGGGACCACGATGCTGGTCGACGCGCGGACTGGGCGTGTACGGTACAGCATACGCAAGCGCCTGGATGACCCGCGCCGGCGTGAGCGGCAACGCCAGCATGTGGCCCAGGTGGTCAACAGCTCGCTATATGCGGCCTACTTCCGCGGTGTGCACGAGCAAGAGCCCTTTGCTGCGTTGCACCGCTTCTAGAAGGGAGATGCCGAAATGGACCAGGTTCGTGTTCGGATGTACCGGCCGGGGGGCATAGGGGACTGTTTCCTGCTGTCCTTTCCTGGGAGAGGAGGACAGTCGCACATACTCATCGATTGCGGCGTCCTCACCGGGACGGATGACGCTGCACGTGCCATGCAGGCCGTTGTTGCCGACGTGGTGCAGGCCACGGGGAAACGGCTCGACGTGCTGGTGGTTACCCATGAGCACTGGGATCACGTCTCGGGTTTTTTGCAGGCAAAGGAGGAATTCAAGAAGCTCCCGATCGGCGAGGTGTGGCTAGCCTGGACCGAGGATCCCAGATCTGAGCTGGCAAACCAACTACGCAAACAGAAGAGCAAAGCGCAGAAGGTAGTGGGCTTGGCGCGCCAGAAGCTAGGGCTCGCCGCTGCGCCAGAGTCCTCGGACGCGACGGCGGCCCTCGACAGTCTCGGCATGTTTCTTGGTATCTTTGACGCAACAGGCAGGCCAACCACCGCCGGTGCCATGAAATGGGCGCGCGAGGAAACCGGGGCCCCGGTCCGCCACCTGTCCCCTGGTGGGGACCCCCTCACCATTCCTGGCACGGAGGGCGTCAATGTGTACGTCCTCGGCCCGCCCGAGGACCGCAGGTTGCTCAAGCGTAGTGATCCCAGCAAGCGGACTCCCGAGGTGTACCACCTGGCCGGCGGTATCGAGCCCAGCTTCATGGCCGCGCTGGCCGAGCCTGGCGACACCGATACCGGCCGGCCCTTCGACCCATCCTTTGAAAGGCCTGTCGAGGAGGCAAAGAAGGAGGAGTTCTTCCGCACATTCTACTACTCGGCAGAAGCGTGGCGCCAGATCGAACTGGATTGGCTGGGGATGGCTGAGCTCCTTGCCCTCCGCCTCGACTCGGATACCAATAATACCAGCCTCGCGCTCGCCATCGAGCTGGTCGATAGCGGCCGCGTTCTGCTGTTCCCCGGGGATGCGCAGGTCGGCAACTGGCTGTCTTGGGAGCCTCTAACCTGGACCCTTAAGGAAGGCGACGGAGAGCGCACCGTCACCAGCCAGGACCTGCTAGACCGCACGGTGCTCTACAAGGTGGGCCACCATGGCAGCCACAACGCGACGCTGCGGGAACAGGGCCTCGAGCTGATGCAGAGCGCCGAGCTGGCAGCCATGATCCCCGTATACGAGGAGCAGGCACATCGTCAAGGGAAAAAGGGCTGGGCGATGCCGTTTGGACCTCTGCTGACCGCTCTCGAGGAAAAGACCCTTGGGCGCATCATGCGCGCCGACCAGGGCCTGCCCGACGGCCAGGCGTTCGCCGGACCCGTCACTGAGACGGACCTATATATCGACTACAAGATCAAGTTGTGACGCATTGTCATGTGCGAGGGCGGTGCAGTGAGTTCTAGCCAATGTCTAGTCTTCCCTTCACGCGCCGTGAACGGAAGTGTGCTACAATCGCCACATCACTCGCTCGGAGCGGTTGGGCAGTCTTCGGGAGCGTTGAGGGGGAGCCATGGACTGAATGGACTGAGCCGTACGGGAAGCGGAACCCGGAGGGGAAGGGGGTAGGCACGCGGGCGCCGACCTGAGACAGGCGGCGCGTTGAACACAACCCAAACATCAAGGAGAAGAAAGTGAAGAACAAGCATTGGATTCTACTGGCCGTAGCGGTGTTGGTGGCCGTGACGCTGGCGTGCGGTCCCAGCGGAGGAACGCCTGCGGCCGAGGAGCAGCCCACGGCGGAGCCGAAGGCGACGCTTCCGCCGGCCGACACGCCGGTGCCGGAGCCCCAGGAGGCCACGCTCGAGATCACCAACGATTCGGGTGTGGACGTGTGGTACTTGTACCTGTCGCCCAGCGAGGCGGATGAATGGGGCGACGATTGGCTGGGGGACGACGTGATCGCAGACGGCGAGACGTATACGATCGTTGGCATCCCCGAGGGCGTCTACGACGTCAAGGCCGAGGATCCGGACAACGAGGTGATCGAGGTCGCCTGGAAGGTCGATTTCGAGGGCGACATGACGTGGGAGATCACCGGGCTGGCCTCGCTGGAGGTCGTCAACGAGTCGGGGGACATGATCGCCTATCTCTATATATCGCCCTCCGAGAGCACCGCGTGGGGCGACGATTGGCTGGGCGAGGATGTGATCGATGCCGGTGCTAGCTACGTCGTGGGTGACATCCCGGGGGGCACCTACGACATCCAGGCTACAGACCTGGATGAGGAAAGCGTCGAGGTGGTGTACAACGTCGATCTCTCCGGCGAGCATACCTGGACGGTGGTGGGCAAGACCCTCCTGCCGGACAACGCTGTGCTGCGCTTCGAGGACGATTTCAGCGACAACCGCAACAAATGGGGGGACCCTGAGGAGGGCGAGGACGTCTTCTACATGCCCCCGGCCGACGGCGAGTACTGCATTCTGATCAAGCCCGGTCAGTTCACGGCCTGGGAGTGGTACGAGCCTTTCCGCACCGACGAGTTCGTGGCCGAGGTGGCCTGCGCCATCGAGGGCGCGGAGGATCCCAGTTGCGGGCTGGGCTTCGGCCTGGACGGGGACAATCTCTACTGGTTCGAGGTCTCCCCGTTCGACCAGACCTTCGCCCTGTTTCTGCTGGAGGATGGGGCCTGGCAGGACAAGCTGGTGGATTGGACGGTGTCCAGGAACATCGACCCGGACGGGCCGAACTATCTGAGTATGGAGCGGCTCGGGGGCGTTGTGTCGCTGTACATCAACGGCGTGCTGGTGGGCGAGGCGGACAGCGACCGTTTCCCGACGGGGCGCATCGGCATCGGGGGTTCCACGTACGAGGAGGAGGACGCGACCATCTGCCTGGACGACCTGCGGGTGTGGCGGCTGGAGTAGCCGGAGGGAATGGGTGTGGGGGTGTGGAGGTGTGGAGGTGCGGGATGAATCTCAGAATTGACGGCACTACGTTCGGCTCGATCTCCGTCGGGGGGATCGTGTTCGACCACGATGTCCTCATCCGGCTGGACGGCCAGGTGAAGAAACGGAAGAAGAAGCTTTCGAAGGCGGTCTACGGCACGTCGCACACCGTCTCGCTCGACGAAGCCAAGCACGTCCATGAGAAGGGGGCAGAGCGGCTCATCGTCGGGACGGGGCAGTACGGCCTGGTGGTGATCTCGGACGAGGCGGCGGACTACTTCAAGCGCAAGGGGTGCCAAGTGGAGCTGTCGCCCACGCCCGAGGCGATCCAGACGTGGAACGAGGCGGAGGGCGCCGTGATCGCTCTGTTCCACGTCACGTGTTGAGCCAGCACACATACTCCCACACTCCCATACACCCACACTGGGCGTGGGAAAGAGCCGAGCGAGGTGTGAGAATGCATAACAAGTGCGTGCGCGCTCTCCTGGTTATCCTACCCGTACTACTGATGGCCTGCAACTTGGTGGAATGGCCGCGTTCGGCCACGCCCGAGGAAAGCGGTGTGCAGACCCGCGTAGCGCAGGACGTGGC
>JABAHP010000176.1_pt1 | contig 30309 bp, 23 predicted proteins | sample 7062081 | NCBI WGS metagenome assembly JABAHP01 (sample SAMN14534357, study PRJNA622989) | marine sediment metagenome | biome: marine biome [ENVO:00000428]; feature: marine pelagic biome [ENVO:01000023]; material: deep marine sediment [ENVO:00002113] | place: India: Gulf of Kutch | collected...
ATGGGCCAAGACGGAGCATCTCTAGGGGCGTGGCGTAGGCCCCGGCATCCTCTCTGGAAAGAGGCGCGCTGAAAGACTTTTCGAAGAACAGGTGGCGCCAGGGCAGGCGCTTGTCGGAGCGGACGAATCGACGCATCATGGGGTCCAGTGCGCGAGGGCGGCTGGCGATGTGGCCCACGGCGGTGACGGCAGGCACCAACTCGCCGGGGCGGGCGCCGATCTTGGCAGCGAAGCTGCTCTTGGTGAAGCTGCCGCCGAGCCAGCAGGTGCCCAACCCGAGGTCTGTGGCGTGGAGGATGAGCAGTTCCATGAGATAGCCATAGTCCTCCATGCTTTTGCCGGTGTCGGTGGTAGCCCCCACGATGAACCCGGTGGCTCCCTTGATGAAGCCGTAGGTGCCCAGGCCCTTGAGGGCATTCCGATCCTCAGGCGTGGCAGCGACGAGTTGGAGGCGAGGAGAGGTTCCAAAAGGCCCTGGCGGAAGCGAGGAGGCGATGGCGGATAGCTGTTGCTGGGTGTCGGCGGCGATGGGGCGATCCTCGTAGGTGCGGCAGGAGTAGCGGGTCTCTATGATCTCAGTGACCGGTTTGCTGAAAGGCATGGTGTTGGGCATCTCCCTGTCGGTAGGCGTTATGGGGCGCGGAGCGATGTGGCTCGCGGCCTGTGCTTCTGTTATAGAGGCAAAGGCGGATTCTGTCAAGTGAGAATGTTGGGGGCGTGGTTGGGGTGTGGACGGTCGCATTTGAGAGTGGTCACTCCGTGGGTGGCAAGCCCCGTTCGCATTTGGGAATGCTCACTTTGCAGGTGGAAAGGCGCGTTTGCCTGGTTGGGCAGGGGTGTGCTATACTCCGGCAAGCAGAGAGGGGTGACAAGGAGGCGGGTGGATGATGGACGTGTTAAAGACCGATGTCGTTGTGGTCGGTGCGGGCACGAGCGGCTGCTACTTTGCCTGGCGGTTGGGCCAGGCGGGATTCCAGACGATTGTGCTGGAGAAGTTGGGACTGGACCAGGTGGGGCAGGCGATCGATATCTTTCACATGGACGAGGTGCGCTTTGACCAGTTTGGGCTGGAGCATCCGAGCGGGGATGAACTGCTGGGACACCACGCGACGGGATTGGCCTGGTCACCGGACCTGGAAGTGCAGAATGAGGTGGACTATGCCTTCTATGTGATGCACAAGCCGTCCTTTCACCAGCGGATGCATCGCCTAGCGCGGGAGTCGGGCAGCGAGATCCTGGATCAGGTGGAGGTACAGGGGCCGATCATCGAGGATGGGTTTGTGGTGGGCGTACAGGCTGTGAGAGACGGACAGCCACTGGAGGTGCGGGGCAGGATCGTTGTGGATGCCTCGGGCATCGAGGCGGTGGTGCGCACGAGGCTGCCGGAAGAGATTGGCGTGGAGACGGATTCGATCACGGCGGAAGATACGCTTTTCGTGTGCCTGGAGTTCCGCGATGACCTGGGCGAGGGCCTGCCCAGCGGGCTGAATTTCTACCCGTTCCACAAGGCCTTCTGGAACCCAAGCCGGGGCAGCGGCGCGATCCTGGGTATCGGGCAGCCAGGCAGCTATGACTATGCCTGGCAGCGGCACGCCGAGTGGCGCGAGGAGTACTTTGGCGACCCGGGCCGGGTGGTCAAGCGCACCCAGGGCAGGACGCCCTACCGGCGCTCGCCCTACTCGCTGGTGGGCAACGGGTTCATGGTGATGGGCGACGCGGCCTTCCAAACTAAACCGTTTTCCGGGGAGGGGGTGACATCCTCGTTCACAGCGTGCCAGATCGCGGCCGAAGTGGCAGCCGAGGCGCTCAGGGCCGGCGACACGAGCCGGCCGGCGCTGTGGCCGTACAATGTACGCTACTTTCGGGATCAGGGGGCCAAGTTTGCNNACAGCGACCTGATCTTTAGCAGCGAGGATTTCGAGCAGATGAATCTGCACTATGCGACCGAGATGTCGCTGGGCAAGACGCTGACGATGGGAGTGAAGCTGCTGGGGGGCGTGGTGAGCGGGCAGTTTTCGTGGGACAGCCTGAAGCGGCTCCTGGATGTCTCGGGCAGGGCAACCAAGATCCGGGCGTTGTACGAGGGGTTCCCGGAGGACCCGGGAGAATTCGATGCGTGGGTAGCCGAGGCTGAGGTACTGTGGAGGTCGGTGTAAAATCCGGAGTTGCTGCTGACGCACGCCTACAGGCACCGGTCAGTTGACCGGGGCCTGTTTCGATGCAAGGGCAGGGATGGGCGAGTCATGCTGGAGGGGGCTTGGCAGCTTTTTGGTCAGGTTGTGTTTTCGGCAGCAGTTTCCGAAGCAGGCATGCCAGCGCGACGAAATAGGCGGTCCACAGCGCTAGATGCAGGGCAATCCCGTACCAGGTACGGCCGTAGCCGGCGTAGGGGCTTGTACGCGGGCCGACGATTCGATTGCTGATCGACCAGGAGACGACCAGGAGCTCAAAGTCGACCAGGACGTAGATGATGGTGAACAGGATGAAAAGCCAGGGTAGCCACCAGACGAGCCTGCGCTCGCGGCGAAGGGGCCAGGCAAAGAGCGCAATATTGCCGCCAACGAATAGCAGGGAGGGAAGATGCTCGCCCAGCGATGCCTGAAAGAAATCGCTCAGCGTTCTTTCGAGAGTGCCGGGTGCTGGAAGATCCGTCTCGGCGGCGCAGCAATAGTAACCCACTAGGTGGGACTCGGTGAATATCGATTCGGTCCAGAAGAGCAAGGCCCACGCGGCCAATAGCACTACAAAGCCGCCGACGAAGAGTAGGGGCACTAATGACCTGGGTCTGTTGGCAACAGGGATCGCCAGGGCCTTCACGGGAGACCTTCTTTAGGGCAGACTCTGCCACGTTGACGTGAATGGATAGAGATTCAGGACAGTGCCGTCGGGCAGGGTGAAGTAGGTAGTGATTCCGGGATAGCGGCCAGAGCCTCCCGGTCTGGTCTCAACCCACATGGTATACCCTTCTTCCTCCGCCGTAGCCCATCCCAGGCGCTCTCGTGCTTGAGGTTGGGAGGCGTAGAGGTTGCCAAATCCGCGGACCGGCGCGTAGAGGCCGGGAGGCGGTGTGCCCGGGATCACCACAGGATCGCCTTCCTGCCAGGTGTCCAAGTAGGTTTCATAGTCGCCATCGTCGTAGAGGACATAGATCTCGCGCGTGTCTTCGCGCCAAACCATGTGCCCACGCTCAAAGGGCTCGTAGGCGGCCCAGGGGTGGACCTGGCTGAGCGGACACCGGGGAGCGATGTACTCGTCGTAGCTGCAGAGCACACCGACCGTCACGTAGGCCTGGGCAAGCTCGCCCGTTGCGTCGCGAGCCCCAAGGTAGTACTTGACCGATTCGACATAGTTGTCCGGCACCTGAAGATCCATGGAGCCCTGCGCGGGCAAATCGTGGGCCTCGGGCTCCAGAAAGATGTCGCCCGTGGGGCTGAGGCGGGTGATGCCCACGGTTGCGGCGCCGGGTGCGTCCCAGGTGAGAGTCACGGTGCCACTACGCTCAATGGGATCGGGGCTGGCGGTGAAGGTGCGAATGTACACTGAGGGCTTGGGCGGTTGGGTTGGCGTCGGGCTGGGTGTGTGCGTGGGCTGGCGCGCGGGTGTGGAGGTGCTCTGCGGCGTGCTAGTGACCGCCGGGGACGGTTCAAGGGTGGGACCAGGCATGGCGACCGGCTCTGTTGGCGAAGGTGTCTGCGTGGGTGCCGGCGTCGCGGCTGGTATGGTGGAAGTGGTGCTGGGCGCAGGCTGTGGGGAAGGCGCAGGCTCGACGCCGGAGTTCGGGTTGTGGCCCAGCCACAGCCACACAAGCAGTGCCGCCCCGATCACCAGTACTGCGATTAGTGACGCGACCACAGCAACGCCGATCCTGGAACTCGTGGCTCTTGCCATCCTGCCCTCCAAACAAGAGGCGATTTCCGCGCCTCGCAGTCAGTGTAATGGAAGTCGCAACATGTCCGTCTGACACCCGCCTTGACGATAGGACTGGGTGCGCGCCAGGTTATCGTCTGCCAGGTGCTCCCCCTTCTCTAGACGCCAGGACCGGGAGTTTGGTTCCAAAGCTCTCTGGTGGCACCGCCACCAAGGGATCTCGCGTGCTGTCCAGTCGAGGAACCTCCCTGTGTCGCTCTTTGTCAGGGAGCTCAGAACCTGGATCATGCCCGCGATTGACTCTGATGGCTCCAAGGGGGCGTCTTCGTGGCGAGTCATTGATGTCGGACGAGATATTGGCTACGATGGGCTGCTCGCTGTTCTTTAGTAGAGGTACCGCCGCCTGGGCTATCATGAGCGGGGCCAGGCTATTGATGAGGAAGGTCTTGCAGAGCTCATCCTGGTCGAGTTCCCCCAGCGGGCGGCAGAACTGCTCGTGGCCCGAGAGTATGCCCGCGCTGTTGATCAACAGGTCTAGCTTCCCGGTGTTCGCGGATAGCGCCTGGAAGCATTCCTCACGCGATGTTCCGTGGCCCACGTCCAGTTGCATGATGGCCAGGCGACCGTCGTGCTGCTCCCTCAAACGCTCTAGTTCGACGGAAGTCCACGGGTTCCGGCTGGCAGCGTAGACCTGGAAGCCTCTCTGCAGGTATTGCCGGGCGAACTCCAGGCCGATTCCCCGTCTTCCGCCTGTAACCAAACAGTGTTTCACCGATCTGGCTTCCGTTCGGGCGGCGACCGTTCAGCCAAAGATAGCGTGAGCCAACTCTGCGACGCGCATGCCCATGGCGCGAGCCGCTTGCAGGTCACTTTCCCGCGGCTCGCCAATGGCAAAGGGGCCAAAGTGAGGTCCTTGTGTGGTTCCCTGGACAACCATCCCGGCAACCAGCATGGCGGTGATGATGGACATGTTGGTCATTTCATGCCCGCAGCCCGCGCCACCGGCGGTGGTGAAGGCGGCTCCCACCTTGCCTTCGAGCTGGCCGTAGATCTTTTCGGTGATGTCAAACACACGCTTGATGCGCGATGCCATCTGGCCGAAATAGGTAGGCGAGCCGACAATGATGGCATCGGCGGCGAGCCAGTCGTCGTTGGTCACCTGTTCGACCGATTTGAGCAGGCAATCAGCAGTTGCCACGGAGCTTGCGCCGTCAAGAACAGCCTCGGCCATTGTTCTGGTATTGCCTGTTGCGCTGAAGTAGATCACCAATACCTTTGCCATTTGTGAGCCTCCTCTCCCGATGGGATAGTGCGTGAAAGACGGTGATGTTAGACACATATCGAATTAGACATTTACCTAACACGGAGTATACTTGATGTAGCGCGCTTTGTCAAGGCCGTGAGCGTGGCCCAACGCGATGGGTCCGGTCGCGCGTGAGGGGCCCCTCACGTTTGAGAATGCTCCTGTCTCCTCGCGGCGGGTCAGAGTTGGTTGCGTTCGGGAATGCTCCCTCCTCGTGATGGGCTGGGGCTGGCTGCATTTGAGAACGCTGTCTCCGCGCGCTTGACCTTTTCTTTGTCAGCCGATAGAATGGGCAGCGCAGGGTTGAGCCCACGCGGAGGAGGCGTTGGACGATGACTGTCTATGAATCGGATGCCTGGATGTACCTGGGACGTCCAGGCGCGATGGAGCGACAGACGATAGAGATAGAGTGCGGGCCTACGGATCTGGTGCTGGAGATCACCATATGCGCGCGCTGTGGCACGGACAAGACGATCTATCGGGAGGGGCACCCGAGAGTAGACCCGCACGCGCCGGTGGTGCTGGGGCACGAGCTGGTGGGGCGCATTGTCCAGGTGGGTAGCGAGGTTTCCAACCTTGTAGACGGGATCGGCTATTGCAAGGGCAAGACACTGACGCGGGCCTATCTAGACTTCCAGGTAGGGGAGCGGGTGGTCTGCCAGTCCCGGATCGCGAGGTACAGGAATGGGCTGATGTTGATCCCGAGGCCCATTGCCAACCTGTCATCGGATATGCATGGCGGGTTCTCGCAGTATATGCGGGTGCCAGAGTCTATGATCCGCTCAGGCTCGGTGCTAAGGGTGCCGGACAGCGTATCCGACGAAGCGGCGTGCCTGGTGGAACCCACGGCCTGCGCCCTGGAATCGATCTTTGCATCGCCCCACCAGATAGGGGTAGATGAAGAGGGCCGTCACAGCTTTCGCGGCGGCGTTCAGCCGGATGGCAACGTCTGTGTGATCGGTTCGGGCACGGTTAGCATGATCTATGCGCGCCTGGCCCTGCTGGAAGGCGCGGGACGGGTTGTGATGGCTGTTCGTTCGGAGGCCAAGCGGGATCTGGTCAACCGGGTGTTGGGCGATGGGGTGGAGGTCTACCTGGCTCCCCGGACGGGTGAAGATGCAGCACCTGAGACATTGGCAGCAGAGGATCGGATTGTGGAGGACCTCTATGACCTGACGGGGGGCTACCTGTTCGATGATGTGATATCGGCCTGTGCGTCCCCAGCAGCCCAACGCCTGATGTTGCGGCTGTACACGCCGGAAGGCTATGCAGTTGGGGCCTGTTTCGGTGGCACGCACCGGCTGGTGGATGCGGCCGATATCGATCTGAACCACTACCGGGTGGCAAAGACTATGGGAACCAGCGGATGTTCAACGAGCTGTATGGAGACCATCCTCAACTGGTTGGAGGAAGAGCGCCTCGATCTGGAGGGGTTTCTCTCCAGTCGCCGCTTCAGTCTAGACGACGATCCGCACGACTTCTTTACCACGGCTGCTGACGGGCTCAAGCCTGCGCTCTTTGTGGGCGAGCCTGGAAACTGAGCCTAAGGGGCATGGTGTGAGGCTCAGCCCAAGATCATCTGGAAGGCAAAAAAGACAACCAGGCCGATGGCGATGGTGGCGAGTAGATTTCGGGTGAGGATGCCTGCCAGGGTCGACACCAGGGCGGCTACCAGGTATGGGTTGGTCCACGATACCCACCATTCGCCCCGGGGCAACAGCACTGCGGGTACGGTAATGGCCACCAGCACTGCCGGTGGGACATACTGCAGCGCAGCCTCCATGAGGGGCGGCATGGTGGTGCGACTGGCTAGAGCAAACGGGAAGTAGCGGATGCCAAGGGTGACGGCCAGCATGCCCAAGATCATGACCCATTCGATGGGGGTCATGGCCGCACCGCCTTCCTCTGCTTGCGGGTCGCAAGCTCGGCGAGCAGCCCAGCAAGCACGCCTGCCAAGGCGGAGATGATGATGCCCAGCTTGTAGGGAAGGCCCACCGTCAGCAGGCCACAGGTCCCGGCAGTGAGCACACAGACGACCATGGGCATATTTCTGACAAAGGGGATGGTCATGCCGATGAATGCGATGGGCATGGCGACATCCAGCCCCCAGCCCGCTGCGTCTGGGATGCGGTCGCCAAGGAGAAGGCCCAGCACGCACCAAATCTGCCAGTTGACATACATCGCGATCGAAGAGCCAAGCTGGTACCAGTGCTTGTAGGGCGAGGCGTCCTCTTTTTGAACGCGGTGGACGGTGACAGCGAAAGTCTCATCGGTGAGCAAGAAGGCCAGGGGAATGAGCCAACGCTGAGGCAGGCGCTTGAGGTGAGGAAGCAGGGTCGCGCTGTAGAGCATGTGGCGCAGGTTCACAATGAAGGTGGTGGCGATGATGATCAGCACCGGGGTTCCGACGGCCACCAGGCCCACGGCGACGAATTGGGCCGAGCCGGCAAAGACGATGAGGCTCATGGCCATGGCGGCGGCTGCCGACAGCCCGGACGCTACTGCCAGCGTCCCATAGATGAGGCCAAAGGGCGCAGCCCCCAGCAACAAGGGAGCGATGTCGCGGGCTCCGGTGAGAAACTCTTGTCTCCGGGAAAAGGTGTCGGGCAGCGATGATGGATCCAAGTCCCCTCCCTGTGGCCGATTGGGGGAGATTATACAGGCTGCGGGTGGAATCGTCAAGGGGCGGCAGGCATCGCAAGAAGTGTGGGCTTGGGGCAGGTGTCTGTAAGGAAGGTTTGACGTTTTCCCGGTCGCCCTGTACAATGGTATCTAGCCCATTGAGGCCTCTTGCCAGTGAGGAGTGACTGCGAACAAGGTCCTGCATCCCGGCGCTGTTCTGACCAGGTGAGGCGATGGCAAGGCGTGCGGAGTTTTTGCCGTACCGGCCCAAGACGATTGCGAACAAAGGCAAACGCGCGGGTCACTGGTACTGGACGCGCTATTCGGCGTACCCTTACAAGGGATGCATGCACGGGTGTGAGCTCTGTTACTGCGGGACGAAATGTGCAGAAGCTTCTCCCCTGGCATGCAGAAGATGTGCGCTATCTGTTCACCCTCCTCTACAGCCAGGCCCTACTTCAACAGCTCATCCATTTTCCCCCTTGTCAAACATCCAATTCTGTGGTATCCTATATATAGTACGCTGTACAGGGTAATCAATCAGACAGCTGCCAAGGGTAGAGCAATGGCTAGCGTACGCTGATGTTACTATCATTACTCGGTATCACCTCCCCGAGTCAGGGGCAAGCACGGGCAATTGCCAAGCACTCTCCGCTGACTGCTGCTGGCCTGTATCCTTTCCGGAGGTCTAACGGTATACTATTGGGAGGCGACCAGTTGCCGGATTCGCCGGAGATCACATCATCTTGGGTGAGGCGAGAACGCCAGCAGGCCAAAGCTCGCAAAGACCAAGGGGAAGAGCACGTGGTTAGGCCGGCCAGGCAGGTATCCCTTTGTCTGCTCAGTGGCAATCTGCGCGGATCTGTCCGTGCGGAACTTGTACGTTCTTCTAGGCCGCCTTCTCCCACTCAGTACCCCCCGCTGCATTGCTCACTTGTCCTGCGCCGATGACTCGCTCAAGCCGCGTCCGAGATGCCCACAACAGTCGAAGAAGCTGTAGAACAACACGTACGTTGATTGGTGTCACCCATGAAAAGCTTGACTGGGGTTCCCTGTGCTGGGATCGACCCGCGCTCAACCCGGTTCCCGGCCATTGGGTGAAGCCATTGAACAACCAGGTTCTGTGAACAGCACAGGACCCAGCAAGCCAAAGAGAAAGGAGGAAGCGTGAGTGGCGTTTCGCGTCCTGGTACGAACAGCACGCTGTATGGTGCCTTGCGAGATGTCGTACGGCGATGCCCGGATAGAGAAGCACTGGTGCTGGGGGAGATCCGAAACACCTACCGCGAACTAGGAGACCACGTGGATGCTTTGGCTGCTGGCCTCAGCCAGCTAGGCATCGGCAAGGACGACAAGGTGGCCCTGATCCTGCCAGTCTGCCTGGAGAATCTCTACGCCTTCTTTGCCCTGGCCAAGCTCGGTGCACCCTTTGTTCCGATCAGCCCTCAGCTACGTGCCTTTGAGGTCCGCCACATCCTCAGCGACTCTGACTCCGTGGCGGTGATCACGGCAGGGAAGATGATGGGCTATGACTACTCGCTCATGATTGATGCCCTACGGCCCGAACTGCCAGAGCTGCAGCACATGATCGTCAAGGGTGAGGGCGGCAGCGAAAAGGCCATCCCCCTGGCGGAGCTGCTGGCCACAGACCCGGCAACCCCAGGCACGGAACTCGCCGGACCAGATGATCTGGCGGGTCTGATGTACACTTCGGGCACCACGGGCCTGCCCAAAGGTGCCATGCACAACCATCGGAGCATGCTGACTCAGGTTGCGATAGTGCTTGACATATTTGAACCCGCTGATCTGACAGCCATGCTGAGCCACTTCCCAATGTTCCACCACTCGGGCCTCGCCGCGCCGCTGATCTTTCTTTTGTCGGGGGGCAAGCTGGTGCTGGGTGAGAGATTCCACCCCACAGAGGCGCTGAGATTGATCGAGGCGGAGCGGATCAGCTTTGTTGTCGGGGCGCCCATCACCGCGCAGTTGATGCTGAAGATGGCCGGCTTGGAACAGTGCGACGTCTCGTCGCTGCGCGTGTTTGGCATGGGCGGTTCGCTATGCCCTCCCGAGTTGATCCGGGCGCTTGGGGACCGCTGGGGCTGCCGTGTGTTCAATGGGTTGGGCATTACTGAAGCAGGTTTTGTTTCGACCACGCGACCCGATGATCCAGAGGACGCCCAATGCCGCACCGTGGGCCGTCCAGCGCAGGGTGTGGAGGTCAAGATCGTGGACGACCGACGCCGCCAAGTGCCGATCGGTCGGACTGGCGAGATCGCTTGCCGCGGCCCCTTGCTCATGGAGGGCTACTACAAGTCCCCCGAGGAGACGGCTCGGGTCCTGGACGAAGAGGGCTGGTACTATACAGGCGACGTGGGCAGCCTGGACGAGGATGGGTACCTCAGCATCCTCGATCGCAAGAAGGATATGATCATACGCGGCGGGGAGAACGTCTATCCGGCGGAGATTGAGGGGTACCTGGTGACTCACCCCAAGATCAAGATGGCCGCAGTAATTGGGGTTCCAAGTGCGGTGAGTGGCGAGCGAGTTCGCGCCTATGTGCAGCCAATGGAGGGTGCTGAACTGACCGTCACGGAGGTGATGGATTACTGCCGGGGTCAGATCGCTGCTCACAAGGTCCCAGAGGAAGTGCGGATCGTAGCCGAGTTCCCTTTGAGCGCGTTGTGGAAAGTGCAAAAGTACAAGCTGCGCGAGGAAGCCCTGAAAGAGCTGGAGCTGTAGCGACCCCCAAGATTGCCAAAGGGCTGGACGGGGATGGGATGAATACGACGCAGAGGTGCGAATCCGCAGAAGCCAAATGCCAGCAGAGGGAAGCAAGGTTCCAGGAAGCAGTAGCCTTGCGCCAGCCGGATCGTGTGCCGATTGTACTCTTTGCCGAGTTCTTCATGACCCAGTACCAGGGTTTGACCAACCAGCAGGCGATGTACGACTGCGATAGGATGGTTGAAGCCTGGAAGGAGTCGATGATCGAGTTCGATTGGGACATGGCGCCGTTACCCATTGGCATGCTGTCAGGACCTGCCATGGATCTTTTGGGAATCCTGCAGTACAAGTGGCCAGGGCAGGATCTGGACGACAACCTGCCATACCAGTTTGTCGAGCAGGAGTATCTTCGCGCTGACGAGTACGACGATTTCCTCTCCAATCCAGAAGTCTTTACACTGCGTAGGCTACTGCCGCGCATCTCCAAGGCCATGCAGCCCTTGGCCGTCCTACCGCCGCTGCACTGGCTGTACTCGGGGTACTCACTCTTGACCTTTGGCATGGCTATCACTTCCACGCAACCCTTTCAGCAAATGCTGGAAGCCCTGCAGAAAGCTGGGCAGGAGGTCCAAAAGTCCCTGGCGGCCCAAGCCAGGCTCGCAGCGGAACTCCGTGCGCTGGGCTATCCACCCATTGCTGAGTCCTTCTGCAACGCCCCCTATGACATGGTTGGCGACAATCTGCGTGGAATGCGTGGCATCATGTTGGACATGTATCGCCAGCCTGACAAGCTGCTCGCTGCAATTGAGTTCTTTACCCCACTAGCGATCCAGAGTGGCATCAGGCAGGCCAAGAGGGCGGGCAATCCCAGAGTCTTTATGCCACTGCACCGAGGAGCCGGGGGATTCATGTCGAACGAGCAATACGCCAGATTCTATTGGCCTGGCCTGAAGCAGATGATGCTGGCGCAGATCGAAGCCGGGTTGACCCCCATGCCTTTCTTTCAGGGTGACTATACCCCACGCCTCGAGTTTCTTGCTGAACTGCCTGCAGGCAAGGTCTGTGGCTGCTTTGATGTGGTTGACATCAAAAGGGCCAAGGAGGTTCTTGGCGACACAATGTGCTTCATGGGCAACATTCCTCCCCAACTCCTGATCACTGGCACACCTGAGGAGGTCAAGGACTATGTGAGGAGACTGATCGACACCTTTGGCGACAATGGAGGCTTGATTATCAACGGTGCAGCATCGGGAGTGCCCCAAGAGGCCAACCCAGAAAACGTAAGAGCTATCAAGGAGGCAGTGCTGGAGCACGGTGTGTACAGTGCAAGGGGCCCAGTGGGCAGGCGACTCCCTTGAAGAGCACCCAGTGTCACATTCGTGGGCAAGACGAGCGTCCGCGAACGCGCAACCATTCAGCGCACGGCCCCGGCCGACCGGACATCAAGTCTACCTGAGGAAAGATAGCGAGGAGGACACACTCATGCTAAGCAGAACATCCGTTCGGTGGACCTTGTTGGTGTTGGTGGTGCTGCTATTCATCCTAGTGCCATACTTCCTGTTCGCTACTCAGCTGGAAGCGTGGACCGCCGATGTTCTTGAGGCTGCCGCCGACAGGTCCGTCCTGATAGCCGTGTTTCTGGCGGCCGTGCTTGCAGTTGACATCATATTGCCGATACCCAATAGCCTGGTAAGTACAGGGGCAGGGTTCTTTCTGGGTTTCGTGATGGGCACGATCGTTGCCTGGACCGGCAACACNNTGGACAGGCAACACAATAAGCTGCGTCTTGGGCTACTGGCTGGGGTTAAGATTCGGACGACCGGTGGCCAACAGGCTCGTGGGGGCTGAAGAACTGGAGCGGCTGGAGGCTTCGGCCCGTCGCTTTGGCGATTGGGTCGTCGTGATCACACGTGCTGTCCCTGTCATGGGTGAAGCATCTGTGTTGCTCGCAGGGATGAGCAGGATGCCGATAAGGCGCTTCCTAGTTCTGGTGGCGCTATCGAACCTTGGCATGTCCGCAATCTACGCGGCAGTTGGAGCCTTTGCAGCGGAGGTCAACACATTCCTCCTGGCTTTCCTTGGCGCGTGTATCGTTCCGGCGATTGCCATGCTCATAGCTCGTAGGCTGCGATAGGTGCGGTTCCAGGCCGGAAGGATGAGAATATCCAGGATGTTCGCTGGCAGCCTTTCCGCCAACGGTCGGACATCTCCCCGCGCATCCGTAACTCGCGAGGAGGGGATCAGAGGCCCGTACGCGCTGAGGTGTAGACGTGAGCGGCGGCAATAGGGCAGGCGTACATGCTACGTAGCTTCTTCCGCAGCTTCTCCATGGCCTTTCGCTCTCTGAGGGCGAGGCCGTCGCGCACGCTCCTCACCACATTCGGGATAGTTCTGGGTGTTGCGGTGATCCTGGCCATCAGCATCACCAACCTCAGCGCGTTTCAGGCTATAAGCGCTTTATTCAGCGAGACCTCGGGCAAGGCGCAGCTTACCATAACCAGTTCTGACACAAGCGGTCAGGGTTTTTCGGAGAGCGTTCTGCGGCGCGTAAACTCTGTTCCAGGGGTCGAGTCGGCAGTTCCCGTGCTGCGGGTGGGGACTCTCTTAGCCAACGAAGTTTCTCCTGACCAGGTGGGCTTGAGTCTGGTCGGGACCGTTGCGGATCAGCTTCTTCTCTACGGCATTGATCCAGTCCTGGATCCCACAGCGCGGGACTACAAGGTAGTTGCCGGCACATTTCTGCAGCCGGAATTGGATATGTACGACATGCTGCTGGTCAAGGACTATGCCGAGGAGAAGGAGATAGAGCTGGGTGAAGATGTCGAGCTGCTCACTCCTGAAGGAGTGGAGATCGTGCGCGTTGTGGGCTTTCTGTCAAGAGAAGGGCCAGGTCAAATGAACAACGGCGCGTTCGGTGTTCTTCCACTGAAGGTTGCCCAGAGTATCTTTAGCCGCGTCGGAGACCTGGACCAGATCGATATCCTCGCCACTCCGCAGTCAGCCAGTGGCGCCGCGCTGGAAAACCTGAAAGCCACCCTGCAGGACCGGCTCGGGGGCAACTACTCCGTGCTTTATCCAGCTGCTCAGGGCAGGCGGGTGATCCAGATGCTCGATGTCTACCAAACGGGGCTCGGCTTCTTCAGTGTCATCGCCATCTTTGTCGGCACGTTCTTGATCTACAATGCTTTCTCCATGACCGTAGTCGAGCGCACGCGCGAGATCGGGATGCTGCGTGCGGTGGGCATGACTCGGGGCCAGGTGATAGGGCAGATCTTAACTGAAGCTGGGATTCTGGGGATTATCGGTGCTGCTGTTGGCGTGGGCGTCGGGATCCTGCTGTCTCGCGGACTGATCAGGGTAATGGAATTGGTGCTTGCCCAGGAAGTCAAAGAAGTACCCGTGCCCTTCAACGGACTACTCACCAGCGTCTTGGTTGGGATCTGCGTAACGCTGGTCGCGGCCTCCCTCCCAGCCTGGCAGGCGGGCCGCGTTTCCCCGCTGGAAGCCCTGCGCATCCGCGGCAACCCGCGCGAAGGATGCCTATTCCGCTGGGCATGGATTCTGGGGCTTGCCCTAGTGGCTCTCTCTTTGCTCCCACTTCTATTCATGGGCCCTTTCCCGCCTGAGGTCCAGGAGCAATTGGCTAGCAGTGCCATATTTCCGCTCTTCCTGGGCGCCACTCTGCTGGTGCCCGCCACAGTCGGGCCCTGGGAACGTATTATGCGCCCTGTTGTTCGTGGCATTTATGGCCATGAAGGCAGACTGGGCAGCAGCAACATCCAGCGCGCCAAGCTGCGTACCACGCTTACGGTTGCTGCGCTCATGGTTGGTGTTGCCATGATCCTCAGCGTCCGGGCCATGACTGACGCTTTCAAGCACGACATCGCATCCTGGATCGACTCATATATTGGAGGGGATCTGTATGTTCACTCCTCTTTGCCCATGCGCACCGATTTCGGACCGCGGCTTGAGGCGGTCCAGGGTGTGGCGGCTGCCACCCCGCTGCGCTATCTCGACATAAAAGCTATGACGCCTGCCGGCGCGGAAGAGGAGGTGGCGTTCATGGCCGTCGATCCGCCCTCGTACCAGCGCGTGACCTCATTCACCTTCGCGGCCAACCAGGGCGATGTGCTGCAGCTCATGGAGCGGCTGGCGGCGGGCGATGCAGTGTTCATCTCCAGTGTCCTATCCGAGAAGTATCAGCTGGGGCAGGGCGACATGATTCGGCTGAAGACGCGCAGAGGGCGGCGCGATTTTGAGATTGCAGCCGTTGTGGTGGACTTTTACAACCAAGGCTTTGTCGTCGAGGGTAGCTGGAAGGACATGCGGCGCTACTTCGGGTTCAACGATGTGAGCGCGTTCCTGGTAGAGGTTGAGCCGGGGCACGCAGTGGATGAGGTCGAGGATCGGATCGAAGACCTATACGGTGAGCGGCGTCACCTCACCATGGAATCGAACGAGGCCATCAGAGCGCGGGTGCTTGGGCTGGTGGCCCAGACGTTCAGCTTGTTCGACGTGGTGGCCCTGATCGGAATGATTGTCGCCTCGCTGGGAGTGGTCAATACGCTGACCATGAACGTGTTGGAGCGGACCCAAGAAATCGGGATGCTGCGCGGCGTGGGGATGACTCGAAGCCAAGTGGGAAAGATGATCCTGGCCGAAGCCGTGATATTGGGCGTCATCGGCGGTGCATTTGGGGTTGGGTTTGGCCTGTTTCTGTCCTACGTCTTCCTGACCTCGCCGGCCACCATGCAGGGCTACGAGCTGACCTACGTGGTGCCTACGGTGGGCATCCTGATGGGTTTGGCCGTTGCCATCCTCATTTCGCAGCTAGCCGCCATCTGGCCAGCGCGTCGCGCAGCAAGCATCCGCATTGTGGAAGCGATTCAGTACGAGTGACGAAAGGCTAGTGGTTCAGTGAAGCGCAAAGCCGGATTGGCATCGAGAGTTCATGCGGTTTCCTGTCCGGCGGAGGTTGTGCCATGATGAAACATCTGAACTCATGGAAGGACTCTCTCGTATTCTGGTTTTTGATGGCTGCCCTCAAAGCGCCTTGGTCCATCATGATCTTCATTTTCCGTCTTCTATATCGCTTTCGTGTAGAAGGGCTGGGCAATGTTCCGGCCGAAGGACCCTTCATCCTGATGATTCGTGAGCCGGGGCTTCCTGGTGTCGTGTCTTGCGGCTGGATCACCATTCGCGTTAGGCTCCAGGTGCTTGGCGATCGACAAGACAAGTTCATGAGCTTCATGCAAGAAAGCCTTTTCGTGCTGCCCTACTTCCGCAAGTTGCTGCAGACTCCAGCGCTAGGAAAGTATGGCACGTTGCTCACTCACTCAACTGGTCGTCTGGCGATGAGCCTGCTGGATGGTTATCGAATCCTATGCGACGGCGGGATCGTTTGCTTGAATCCCCTGGGCGAAGGGGCCTGGGATGGGCGCCCAACGCCCACTGGGCACTCTGTCGCCTGGCTTGGACTGCACACCGCTGCCCCCGTGGTGCCAGCGGTCTGTTCCATCGGAGCTTACGACATCTGGCCGCGCTGGCGCATGTGGCCGAGTTTCCGCGGTCGGATGACCATGAAGATTGGCCGGCCCTTCAGGCTGTGTGAGTCACCGCAGCATCCACTCAATCACCAAGACATGGTTGAGGCCTCTGCCCGTCTTGGCGCAGAGCTTGAGCGACTGTGCTACGGGGAAGAGGGGGTCTCCGGATGGATGGGGCAACCACGACAGCATGGGCTGCCGGTGGAACAACCTCTTGAGATTCGGACAACCTCCAAGCTGGCAGGCCTGCGTCAGGGTCAGACCGAGCAGATTCAGCGGGGCGATAACCAACTGGCACTATGGAAGCGGGGCATCTCCCAGCTACTGTGGCGGTGTCCGATTTGTTGCACCAACGACGCTCTGATCCAGAAACGCCGTTGGCTCAGAGCCCAAATCGTGCTTTGCCATGCATGTGAAACGCGCTGGGAGCTGTACCGTATAGTAGGTAAGGACTTTCGCTTGAAGGTCGTGGAGGGTCCAGGCAGCCTCGTTGGGCTGGAAATGGCGCTCAGCCAGTGGTACGATGAGATGAAAAGGGATTTTGAGCCGCTACCAATCCCTGTTTCCGGGTTGGACCTGATGCCAGGCGAGGAGGCCTACCTGGAAGCAGAGCCCGTAACCCTGCTGCCGTATCAACCAAGCACCTTGTTTGAGGGCTGGACAGAGCGCCTGGCGCCGCGGAGTCAATCCCCAGGCCAGCAGGACTTGGCCGGGTGGGCCAGCCTAGGGGAGGGCCGGTGCGTGCTTACTAGTCGCCGGCTGATGTGGCAAGGGGCACAGGGCGAATTGGATTTCGACTGGGCGTCGATTACGGCTATCTACCTGTGGCTGGTAAAGACTCTGGGCATCAACCATGGCACAGCGCGATACCGTCTGGAGCTCGATCGGGAAGTAGGACTGAAATGGCTGACCTACATGGGCACCCTGGCGCAACGGGCAGCGGAGCGCGATGGCCACACGGTTACCGTGTCGCCCTTCTAACATCGTGGACAGACCTTCCGCGGGCCAGAAGAGAGAAGATGGTTTGACACATGCGCGCAAGTTGGCGATCCAGTGGGGGCGCATCATTCTGGCGGTAGCCTGCTTCGCCCTGGTGGTAGCCTGCTTTGTCCTGCTTGCCGTACTGAGAGCGCCGGCAAAGATGCCTCGAGACCCGGGCCAGTCTGGCCGCTACGCCGTTTCCAAGATCACTCTTACGACCACAAATCCCGACACGAATAACGAACTGGTTTTGGATATCCACTATCCATCAGAGGGCAGTGCCGTCAATCCCAGCGGCGCACCTTACCCTGCAGTGGTCTTTGCCCATGGCACAATTCCCTTCGACCTTGGCACTGCGGCCCTGCGCAGCGTCCACACGGGCAATGCGCAGCATTTGGCCGGTGGGGGGTTCCTTGTTGCCCTTCCCAGCTTTCCTGACAACGACATCGAGGTGCGAAGTTCAGATGTTCGGCACATTCTGTCCTATCTGGAAGCGCAGAACAAGGATTCAGGTTCTACCTTCTTCAACAAGATAGACACGGATCGCTTCAGCGTGACCGGCCACTCGTTGGGCGGAGCGAGCATCTCCATGGTCGCAGCCCGCGACGATCGAATTCAGCTGGCAGTCGTGCCTCTCGATCCCGTGAACCCGGACGACAATCACTGGGACTATGAAACCGAAGGTGGCGATATCACCGCGCCGTTGGGCCTCATCGGGGCGCCACCGCGTATATGCAACTGGAACGCGAGATACACTGATGAATTTCCCTACTATGGCTCAACGCACAAAGCCCAGTTTCTCATTACCGGTGGCAGCCACTGCGACTTTATGGATGCCGAGATGCTGCTGGTGTCAACGGTCTGCGGCTTCCTATGCGGCGGTTTCAGCGAGACACGACTGGAATTGGTCGAGCGCTACACGGCTGCCTGGCTCAGCTACTATGTGCGACTTGACCCAGATTTCTACACCTATCTGTACGGAGCCAAGGCCGCTGCAGACATTGACGGCGGCCTTGTCAGCAGGAAGGCAAACACAGCCCCGCACGATGTGGAAGCAGAAGGCCGCTCGGGAGCGATTGAGCTGAGCTGGACTCTGTATGACCATCCGATCATCGCTGGCTACAACATCTACCGCAGTGGGGCCAGTGGCAGCTTCTCCAGTACTCCCTACGCAACAGTTGGGCGCCAATCCTTCTACGTAGATGGGAACGTCGTACCAGGGCAACAGTACTTCTACGTTGTGCGCAGTCGCGACCCGGCCGGCAACGAGCACCAGCCTTCCATAGAGGTGAGTGCAACAGCCTCAGGCGCGATGTACAAGCTCGATGTGCCGCTGATCCTGAAACAGCGCACAAGCGGTTCATAGAGGACTCGCACCGCACCAGCTTGTACCAGCAATCTGCAGGAGGCTGACAGGTTCACAAGAGGTCCTGGCCGTAGGCGCACAATCCCATGTGCTCGCGCCAGATTCAGAATTCGAGGTGGGAGCCGCTCTGCTCGATCGAGGCAAGCTGGCCGAGCTAGAGATGTATGGCACGGCGTCCAAGCACGCTCGCGGACTCGCGCCTGCAGTCGGAGCCATCGGATCGACCACTATAGCGAGGACTTCTAGGCGTATCCGCGATGCCACCCCTGCGGCGCGGATGCTGTGTTCGATCCATGCCTCCCTTTTCACCTTCTAGGCAGCCCAGGTGACGGAGAGTATCTTCTTGCACAGCGATGACCCTGTCTCAATTCACTGTCTGAGCGCGCTCGCCCTGTAGCTCCGACGCAGCAACCCCACCTCTTTTGTACAGTGTAGCAGGTTGGGACGGAAGTGTTGGAAACGGTAGGGAACTACGCCGTGAGAGTGCTCTTGACCATTTCTGCAGATTCCCACGCAGTTGGGGGCGTACCAGGCAGCTAAGGGAACGTAGGGAGGTGTAGAAAGCTGCTTTTAGGGTTCCAGCAACCAGTTTGACGGTTTCCTCAATGGCCGCTACAATGGGCCCATGGCAAGGCGAGCGGAGTTTGTGCCGTACCGACCAAAGACGATCTTGAACAAGGGCAAGCGCGCAGACCACTGGTTCTGGACGCGCTATTCGGCCTATCCGTACAAGGGCTGCATGCACGGGTGCGAGTTCTGTTACTGCCGCGAGGAAAAGTACTATCCCTACGAAGACCCCCGCGATTTTGCCTACCGTATCCAGCCGAAGGAGAACGCTCCCGATCTGTTGCGTGGGGCGCTGAGCCGGGCGCCGGTGGACCTGGTTGGCACGGGCGATTATCAGCCGGCAGAACGCAAGTTCGGTCTCTCGCGCAAGATGCTGGAGGTCTGCCTGGAGCTAGGGTTTCCCGTGTTCGTGCTGGAGCGGTCGCCGCTGATCTTGCGCGACCTGGACTTGCTGGAAGCGATCAATGAACGAGCGGTAGCCGCGGTGGCGTTCAGTATCATCTCGACGCCGGATTCGCCGGACTACCGAACGGTGCGGCAGATGGAGCGGCTGGCGCCACCGCCGGAAAAGCGGTTTGCGGCGATGGAACAGCTAGCCAGGGCTGGGATTCTAGTGGGTACGTGCATGATGCCGATTTTGCCGGAGTTGTGCGATGACGACGCGAATCTGCGGAACGTGGTCAAGTGGACGGCGGAGCATGGAGGGCAATTCGTGCTGGCGAGCGGTTTGACCTTGTCAGACCAGCAGCGGGAGTACTTCTTTCACGTGCTGGAGGAGCGCTTTCCCGAGCTGGTGGAGCCGTACCGGGCGCTGTATCCAGAGGGCAGCTATGGCGCGGTGCGAGGCGACTGGCGGGAGATGGCGAAGCGGTTGAGGGAGCTGTGCGGGCAGCATGGTATCAGCGACCGGATGCCGAGGCCGATCATCCCTGGCGACAAGCGGACGCTGAGCAAACAGGTGGTGGAGGCGCTGGCGGGCCAGATCTACGAGATGGAGCTGGAAGGAGTATCCAAACAGCGCGTGTGGGCATACCGGAAGGCTGCGTGGGCCGTTGAGGATACACCTCAGGATCTGGGCCTGATCTACCGGGCGATGGGGCGCAAAGGACTTGAGAGCATAGAGAATGTGGGTCCCAAGATGGCGGGTGTAGTGGAGGAGCTAATTCTGCGACGGGTATGACCAGCTCGCTACAGCCTGCCGGATTGCGCCGAGACGTGATATTGGGCAGCCAGAGATGCGCCCAGGTAGAAAGGAACCGTCATGTTGCCCTATGTGATCTTGCATGTGGGAATCAGTCTTGATGGAAGAATAGACTGGGGTGGGGGTCTGGACAACCCCTATTATGAATTGGTTGGGCAATTCGGCGCTGATGCCGACGTCTCCGGGAGTAATACGATACTGGCAGCCCAGTTCCCAGACAATCCAAGAGAAGCATTGGGCAAGCTCTATGATGAGTGGAGCAACAAGTCTTCGAGGCCCATTCACGCCATAGTGGACAGCAGAGGAAAAATGAAGAACTGGGAGACCATTCGGAAGCAACCTTGGTGGAGGGGATATGTCTCTCTATGCTCGGAAGAAACGCCGGCAACACACGCGGAGTATCTTGAGGAGTTGGGAGTAGATTGCATTGTTGCAGGGAAAAGGCATGTGGAGCTTGGAGATGCGCTAGAGATTTTGAGTTCGTAGTTCAATACACAACGAGTGCGAGTGGACAGTGGTGGAATCTTGGATGGGGCGTTTTTGAGGCAAGGACTGGTAGACGAAGTTAGCGTGGAAATCAGTCCTTCCCTCGTAGGAGGAGTGTCCCCCAAAACGATGTTTGTGGCACAGGACTTGGAGTCAGAAGAAGGAGTAATCCCACTACTACTGACTGGCATTGAAAGCATCAGAGGCCGTTATGTATGGCTAACGTACAAGGTGCAGAAAGACTGAGACGTGGGGGCCCAAGATGGCAGATATGATGAAGAAGCTTCTGGTCGATAAAGAAGATTTACATTATATTAACTTGACATTTAGCTCGAATGGGTGTATACTTCTGGTGACGTAGTCCATATGATGCGTCAAGAATAGAGTGGATTGGTTCCATCCTGCTAACGTAGACGAGCAATGAACTGACACCCCTTGCTCCTACAGTGTTTGATTGTGTGCGCTTCTGCATACACCTCGCATCAATTGCCGTGAGAGTCCCTGACGAGAAACGCTATAGAGGCTTTTGAGCTTTTGGAGAATACGGAGGGTATCAAATGGTGATCGTCAAGAACGCAAGGAATGGAAGCAATGGCGCTCAAGTACGGAAAAGTGAATACTCGCGGATTGCAGCCGCGGCACTGGTCGTGACGTTGATTCTGGGGCTGTTTGTGTTCGTGCCGCAAACCGCAGCTCTGGAGAGCGGAGACAGCGGTTCAGCTGAGTCCACCCGGTTCTCCAGTCAGGCTGAGGCCATCGAATACTACCTGGAGGTCGCTGAACGCAACCGGGGCGACCCGGGAAGGGTCTCGTTCTCCAGCCAGGCTGAGGCTATCGACTTTTACCTGGCCGAGCTGGAGAGCAGGCGGGAAGACGTGGCAAGCGCATCGTTCTCGAGTCAGGCTGAGGCGATTGGCTTTTACCTGGCTGAGCTAGAGCGTGACCGTTCGGACGCCGCAAGCGTGTCATTCTCGAGCCAGGCTGAGGCCATCGAGTTCTATCTGGAGATGGCTCAGCGCGACCGGGCAGAGGTGGCAGGCCTCTCGTTTTCGAGCCAGGCAGAAGCCATCGAGTTCTATCTAGAGATGGCTCAGCGCGACCGGCTGGAAGTGGCCAGTCGCTAGCCTGCCCGCTCGTGGGTTAAGGACCGGTGTCCAACAAAGGGTCGTCGATGATTGCCGACCTGTATGCGACTAGGATGACTGGCGGTCCTTGGGCCGCCAGTCTTGTTGTTATATGGGGACGCGGCTGCATGGGCTCTCATAGACGCCACTGGATCTGGGCCTGATCCGCCGGGCGACGGGGCGGAGGGGGCTGAAGAATCTTGAGGATGCAGGCCAAAGATGGCGGCGAAGGTAGACGAGCTGATCGGACAGGTGCGTCCGACCTCTGTTTGACAAAACAGGATAGCCGGTGTATACTGTAGGTGTCGTCGGACTGTCACGGGCCGGACTACCCCTCCAGGTTCCAGACAATTGCCAGCTTGTCTTCACAGCAGAGACGACTAGGACGACACCCACTGATAGTCAACTGGATAAAGGTGACGATGGTCGGAGAGCATTGGCCATCTTGGTGCTTTGTGTTCGCTGTTGCAGTGACAGCCCCATGAGGCGAAAGGAGAAGGAAATGAGAGGGCGACGAAGGTTGGGAAGCGTTCTTGCAGTGGGCATAGTCCTGGCAGTGCTATTCGCGGCTGTGCCAGCATTTGGTGAGGGATTGGATCTCGATCCTGAGACGCAGTTCTACGTAGCCAAGCCGAACCACGGTGCTATCGAGCAGATCGCAGAGCTCATCTCCAGCGGTGACAAGGCGAACGCCGGTCTCATCCAGGAGATGATCGAAACCCCGCAGTCGGTTTGGTTCACCGGTGGTGATCCGCACAAGGTCCAGCAGGATGTGAAGAACACCGTCAAGCGCTCGGCCGGCAAAAAGACCATTCCGGTCCTGGTGGTGTACAACATCCCATTCCGCGATTGTGCGCAGTTTTCGGCCGGCGGGGCTACTACAGTCCAAGAGTACAAGGACTGGATCGATGGATTTGCGGCGGGCGTCGGTGATGAAGCCGCGGTGGTCATCCTGGAGCCCGATGGCTTGGGTATCATCCCCTGGTACAAGCAGTTTCGTGGCCTCGGGTCTGAGGCTGGGGACTATGAGTGGTGCCAGCCAGACGAGGCGGATGAGGCGACGGCTGCCGACGAGCGCTTCGAGATGCTCAACTATGCGGTGGACGCTCTGAAAGCGCAACCGAACGTCCGCGTCTACCTGGATGGCACGCATAGCGCCTGGCTCGGTTCCGGTGATGCGGCACACCGGCTCGTCCAGGCCGGTGTCGACCGCGCTGATGGTTTTTTCCTCAACGTATCGAACTACCGATTTACGGAGCATCTCGAGAAGTACGGCACCTGGATCGCCAAGTGTATCTGGTTTGGCAACGATCCCGGATCGTGGGGCTATGGGGCTTTTGACTGGTGCGCGAGCCAGTACTATCCTGCCACTGCGGATGACTTTTCCACCTGGGTGCTGACCGACCAGTGGTATACCAACAACGTCGAGAGCCAGACTTGGGTGCCCTATCCTGGTGACGAGGGGTTGAAGCGCTTTGTGATTGATACCAGCCGTAATGGGCAGGGACACTGGACTCCTACAGCGAGCTACCCGGATCCGCAGGATTGGTGCAACCCACCAGGTCGCGGGCTTGGGCTTCTTCCCACGGCGGATACGGGCGTCACGCTGATTGATGCCTACCTCTGGGTCAAGATCCCGGGCGAGTCTGACGGGGAGTGCNNGGAGTGCACCCGCGGATTGGGACCGGCCGGCGAGACGGTCGATCCCGAGTGGGGCGTGATCGACCCCGCGGCGGGCGACTGGTTCCCGGAAATGGCGCTTGACCTGGTGCAGAACGCAAACCCGCCTCTCCCGTGATGATATCTATCCTGGGGAAGGGATAGGAGTTGGTAACGCCAAGAGGGCGGCTCTCGGTCGAGAGCCGCCCTCTTACTTTCGGTCCATGAGACCGGCGAGCGTCCTGATTAGGCTCCGGGTCCGACGTGCAGCACGCGCATCATCTCGTGGTCCTCGTGGGAGAGGATGTGGCAGTGCCAGACGTAGCGGCCCGGCTTGTCGAAGGTGGCCTTGATGCGGGTGATCTGCCCCGGCAGGGCCGTGACCATGTCCTTGGGCGCGTTTTCCACATATTCTGCTGGCCTTGCCACTGCGGACCCGTAGGTCTTGTTAACGATCCGGAAGCCGTTGCCCAACAGGCCGTTGTGCTGCACTACTGGTTGCGTGACCAGGTACGTGCCGTCGCCGGCCGGTGTGGCGTACATGTCGTTGGGGATGACTCTATCTTCCTCGGTTGTGTGACTATCCCACTCGATCTCCTGCCGACCGAGAACCTCGAAGTGGACCAGGTGCAAGTGCACCGGGTGGGCATCGCCCGTCATGTTCCAGATCTCCCATTCCTCGGTGGCGCCCAAATCCGGATTCTCCGTGGTGGGACTGTGCCAGGGGATTGCACCCTCCATCTGGCCGACCAGGCCGGCGTTCACATATTCAGGCGTGTCTGGCCAGTTGATGGAATTTCCTGCATAGTCGGTAGCTGGTTCTGCTGTGCCCAGTAGTGGCTGTAGCCGGCCGAATTCGTCCTTGCCCTCGAACAGGGCCACCTTGCGCAACCGAGTCGGCGTCGCGACTGTGGGCCCAAAGCTGATGCCGGCGGGGCTGACGTCGGGTACCGATGTGTCCAGAGGCAGTACGACATCGAAGGCCATGATGCGGTCGGTCTCGCCAAAGACCTGCGGGCTGGGGATGTCGCCGCCGAAGGGCTCGTCGCCGCCGATGTTCTTCATGATCACGCGGTTGCCCGGCGTCACGTTCTTGAAGTCGAAGATGATGTCGTAGCGCGAGCCAGTCTCGATTAGCAGCGTACCCACCGTCGTGGGGCTGGCGGCAAGGCCCTGGTCGCTACCGATGACGGTGAAGTCTAGCTGCTGGATCGCAGCGGAAAAGTCTGTCGCTCCGGGCGGTACCTCGAAGAACTGGACGGCCAGGAAGCGGCTGTCGCAGCCGTTGAGCAGGCGCAGGCGGTAGTTGCGCGGCTCGACGTCCATCTTGGGCCAGATCATGCCGTTGACCACCATGTGATCGCCAAAGAACTCGGCCAAGCCAGTTGGACCGCCGCCGGGGAAGACGTCTGGAGGTAGGTCCGCATCCTCACCAGTGATGAAATCATCGTAGAAGGGGTCACCGGGGAAGGCGGGGTAGAAGAGCTCGCCGTTGTCCTTGAACATGCGGTCCTGGATGGCAAGGGCCGTCTCGTAGGGGAAAGCAGGCAGATCCAGCGGATTGCCCGGCAGGCCAGTGTCAAAGTCATCGCGGATGATGTAGAAACCGGCCATGCCCGCATAGACATTCAGGCGGGTGATGCCCAGGGCATGGTCGTGGTACCAGACCGTGCCCGCCGGTTGGCTGTTGTCGTAGACATACTTTTTGTCGCGCCACTGTGGACCACGGATCGTATAGTTGGGGCTGAAAAAGAACTCGGGATTGCCGTCAAACTGAAAGTCGGTGTGACCCCCGTGCACGTGGGCTACTATGGGCACGCCATCTTTCTCGATGCTGTAGCCCTCGTAACCGTGGAGCGCGTACGCCCAGTGCAATGATGTGTCAACGACCGAACGTCCGGTATAGTTCCCGAAACCGATGCCCGTGTTGTCCTTGCCTGTGATCAGGTAGGGTAGTCCGCCAAGCCGGTTCTCCCACTTGACCTCCAGTGGTTCATAGCTCTTGACCTGGAAGGTACGGCCCGGCCAGGTGTAGAACTTGTCGTCGCCGTAGCCCCAGAGAGTAGTCGGCACGGGGGTTACACCGTCTGGCGCGACGAGGCCCGTGTACTGCACCGTCTGGCCAACGGCGACCTTGATTTTGTTGCTGCTTGTATCATAGATGAATCCGGGATCCAGCGCATTGGGCACTGCGTTGGTGAACTTGGGCTGCAGCGCCGGATCGCTCAACCCGGGGCCCTGAGTGGCTGCCAAGGCTCGCCTGACGTCAAGGCTGAGGCGTCCCTGACGTGTCCCTATGGTCCTGCCAGATACTGCCAGGCCGATACCGGTTGCCGCGCTGAGCTTGAAGAAATTGCGTCTGCTGATCATGGTTCTTTCTCCTTTGCATTGATGGCGACCGGAACGAGGGGTCCGGTCTGAGGCTTCTCGTGCGTGTTTCTTGGTACTTGCAGGGACATTGGTACCATATGGTTATATTGTATGATAAAAACTCTCGCCCTGCACCGGGCAAAGGGAGAGTTCTTTAGGATAGTATTTGCCTGTCCCTTCGGACAGGTTGTGACCTGTTCAAGGGGACAGGGTTTCGGAGACAGGAACTAGGAGGGGGTTAGGGGATCAAGTCTTGCTGCAAGGCGATGGCTACTGCCTCGGTGCGGCTGGAGACGCCCAACTTGGAGAGAATGCCGCGCACGTGGAACTTGACGGTGGCGACGCTGACCACGAGCCTATCGGCGATCTCGGCATTGGAGAGGCCCTCGACAAGCAGCGATAGAACTTCCAGTTCGCGCTCCGTCAGACCAGGTTTTGGCCGGGTGGCTCTCTGCCGTGTGGCCTTGACCAGGACTTCTGTAGCCTCGGGGGCCAGGGTGGAGTGGCCAGCGTGCGCCTGGCGGATGGCCTCGGCCAGGTCCTGCGCAGAGACGTTTTTGAGCAGATAGCTGACGGCTCCCGCCTGGAGAGCTCTTTCGATCAGGTCCTCTTCCTGAAAGCTGGTGAGGGCGATGACCTGCACGCCGGGGGTCTGCTTGCGAATGGTCTCGGTGGCGGCGGCTCCGTCCATGTCCGGCATCATCATGTCCATCAGGACAACGTCGGGCTCAAGTTCAGCGCACAGTTGGATGGCCTCCCTGCCGCTGGCGGCCTCGCCGACAAGCTCGAGATCGTCGAATCCTGCCAGGAAGAATCGCAGCCCTTTCCGGAGCATAGCATGGTCATCAACGAGAAGGATGCGGATGGGATTTGATTGGGTCATGACACTCCCCCGAGTTCTTGAGCTAGCATTGTCACCGTTTCGGAAGGCCAGACCAGGGTCACGCGGGTTCCACTGCCTGGACGAGGCGATACGCTGAGTTCTGCGCCCACAGTTTCGGCCCGCTCGCGCATGATGCGCAGCCCCAGGTGGTCGGGCTCGGCGTCCACCGCTGGGATACCTTGGCCATCATCGTCGACGGAGAGTTTCAACCGCCCCTGCCAGTCACTGCCCGTCTGAGCGTCCACCGGGGGCCGTGCATGGAGGCCAACGGTTATCTGTTTGGCCTGGGCGTGTTTGAGTGCGTTGTTCAGCGCCTCCTGGGCGACGCGGTAGAAGGTAATGTGCACCTCTGGAGGCAGGGCGGGGCTTGGTTCGATTTCGTAAGAGACCTGCAACTCTACACGGCTGGTGATGGCCTCGGTCAGTTGCCTCAGGAGGTCATGCAGTTTGGTCTCAACGACGGCAGTGGGACGCAGCTCGAGGAGCATGGTACGCATCTCGGCCAGGGCACCGCGAGTAAGAGAGCCCAGTTCCTGCAGGCCCTCCCGTGCGAGGTCTGGGTCCCGCTCCCAAACCTGGGGCAGCACCTCCGCCACGAGGCTTGCAGAGAAGAGGGCTTGGGTCACGGAGTCGTGGAGGTCGCGGGCCAGGCGGTTTCGTTCTGCGGCGGCTGCGGCTTGCTCGCGCTGGCGCCTCAACTCTGCGCTCTCCACCGCCAGGGCAACGTGGTTGGCGAACACGGCAGCCAGTTCCAGCTCTTCGTCCGAGAAGCTGTGGGGCTCGGAGCTACATATGACCATCCCGCCGCTCACCTGGTCTTTCACAACGACGGGCATGGCTAGAATAGCCTGGAACGACATGGATTCTATCCGGTCGCCGGCTGAGGGAGGTGTTTCGGTGGCGTTGACAACCAGGGGCTGCCGCGAAACAATCGCTTGGGCAACCATCTCCAGACTGCATACCCGGTCAATAGCTTGAAGATCGGCGCGAACCGGGCCCCGAGAGACCTGCAAGGTTAGTTCTCCCTTAGCCTGGTTCAGACGGTAGATCGCGACGACCTGGTTCCCGAGCAGTTCCGTGGCCTGGGAGGCGATGTGGTCTAAAACGTGCTCGAGGGGCCGGTCAGAGTTCAGGGCAGCCACCACACCCTTCAGACTCTCGGCCACCCGGCGACGCTGATCTGCCTCGCGGCGTCGCTCCTGCTCGGCCTGCCTTGCTTGCTCCGCCGTCTCACTGGCATCCCTCAACGCGTTCTCGGTCCGCTTGCGCTCGGTAATGTCGAGTGTGTACTCGATAGCGCGCACGAGATTGCCCTGCTCGTCGAACAAAGGATAACTGTGAACTTCTACGTATTTTTCTTCGCCCTGAGCATCGTAGTGCACGTGCTCGACGGTGACCGGTTTCCTCGTTCTCCGGAGATCCTCGATGGGGCAGGGATGTTCGGCGGAGCCGCATGGCGCGTCCCGGCGGTGGGTGAGGGCGTAGCAGGTCGAGTCTCCGGTCAGGCTTCCAAAACGAGCGGCCGAGTTCGCCATCTCGATGGTGTAGTCGCGCACGTTCAGGACATAGAAGGGGTGCGTGAGGGATTCGAGAACGGTGGTGAGAAACTCGTTCTGCTGCCGGATTTGCTCCTCAGCGTGCTTGCGCTCGGTGATGTCGGTGAGAATCCCTTGCAGGCCGACTATCTTATCCCCGGTGTACACCGGCTGGCTGGAAGTGTGCGCCCACCGTGTCCCACCAGTCTTGGTCACCAAGCGGTACTCGTTTGCCTCCCGATGTCCGGCAAGGACGCGCCGCATGCGCTCGGCAAGAGGTGCGTGTGTGTCAGGGTGGACGACGTCGCCCACATGCCTACCAAGGAGTTCCTCAGGCTTGTATCCGAGGAGACGCTCGATGGCAGGGCTGACATAGGTCAGCGTCCCGTCTGGACCAGCGGTGTAGATCACCTCACTCAGGTTCTCTACCAGCTCGCGTCCCGTGACCTCGGCTGCCCGAACGCTCTCCTCCACCTCCCTCCGGTCAGAAACCTCTCTGTCGAGCAAGTCGTTCCTTAGGGCAAGTTCGTTGCGTACAGCAGCGACTTCCAGATAGAGCTCAAGTCGAGCCAACAGCAGGTCTTTTCCGAATGGCTCTACCAAAACGTCGGTCGCGCCTGCCGCCACAAGCTCACGGATAGCCTTGGGTTCGGCAGTTTCGGAGAGGACGATCAGGGGCAGGGTCGATCTGGCCTGCGTGTTCCGGATGCGGCGGCAGAACTCGATAGCCTGTGCCCCGGACAGGCCTTTTCCGAGGAGAATGAGATCAGAAGCAACCTCATGCAGGTCGTGGAGGGCTGTCTCGGCAGTGGCAGCCACGCGCATGCGAAACCCTCGTTCTGCCAGGAATGCAGTCAGTGGGCTGGGTGGTTCCTGCTCAGCCTCGAGGAGGAGAATATGGCCCTTTGTTGATTGGGGCTCGCTCATGGCACATTTGCCTCCACAGGCGGGAATTATAGCACTGGATCGCCGATTCCACAAGCCCTGGCTGGAGCGTCCCAGAATGATGTGGTATAATGCAGGCATGACGCGGTGCTGTGGTCCGCCTAGAGCCGGTGAGCAGTGTTTGCCTCGTGCGAACAAATGTGCTATAATCGGGTTATGGCACGTGAGAGAGAACTGAGGGTACAGTTTGGGCTGCCGCTGCCACCCGGCATCAACCAGCAGTACGCGACGGTCAACGGGAGGCGAGTGCTCAGCAGGGAGAGCCGGCGCTATAAGAAAGAGGTGCGCAAGAGCATCCAGCGCCTGAGGGTGGAGGGTGTCATCTCTGACGAGCTGGTGGCGGCGCTGCGAGAGGGGCACATCGGGCTGTTCATCGATTTCTACTTTGAGACGCCGCACCGGCGGGACCTAGATGGCGGGCTCAAGGTCACTTTGGATGCGCTCTGCGACGCACTCGGGGTGAACGACAACCGGGTGGTGGATGTGCACCTGGTGAAGCGGATCGATCCGCTGCGCCCGCGGATTGAGGTGGAGTTGGAGGCGATCTCCGATTGGGTGTTTGACCGGGAGTATGTCTTTCTGGGCGCCGGCGGGCAATCCAAGCCATCCGGTAGGTGACAGTCGCGAGTCAGGTGGAGGAGCCGGGAGAGGTGGGCGTTTCCAAAGATCGGGCCATCGGCACCGTGACGGTGGGCGTGCCCCGTCCGGGAGGACCATCCCGCGGCAGAGGGGCTCAGAGTAACACAATACCATCCGAGATCACGATCGACGCTGCCTGGTCAGAGGCGCTGGACGGGATCGAGGGGTTTTCACACATTTGGGTGGTGTGGTGGATCGACCGGTTCGATGAGCCACCGGAAGGGCAGCATGTCCATCCGGAGGGCAGGCCAGAGATGCCCCTTGTTGGCCTCTTTGCGACGCGCTCGCCACACCGGCCCTGTCCTGTTGGGATAACGGCGGTGCGGTTGCTAGAACGCAAGGGCAGGCGGCTAGTCGTGGAGGGGCTGGACGCCTTTGAGGGAACGCATGTGCTAGACATCAAGCCGTATCTGCGCCGTGGAGACCTGGTCTCGGAGGCGAGCGCACCGGAGTGGCTCGAACGGCTGTGGCAGATCCATGACGCAGAGCGC
>JABAHP010002467.1_pt3 | contig 30262 bp, 24 predicted proteins | sample 7062081 | NCBI WGS metagenome assembly JABAHP01 (sample SAMN14534357, study PRJNA622989) | marine sediment metagenome | biome: marine biome [ENVO:00000428]; feature: marine pelagic biome [ENVO:01000023]; material: deep marine sediment [ENVO:00002113] | place: India: Gulf of Kutch | collected...
CGTCGGTGTCGGCGTTGAAGGGGTCCAGGTCCAAGATGTACTCGTCGATGTTGGTGAGCATGTCGTGGTCCGGGTCGTCCCACACGTCCACGGGCGACCCGGGGTCCAGCCCGTTCACCACCTCCCACCAGTCGGGCATCAGGTCCCCGTCGGTGTCGGAGTGCACGGGGATGCGCCGGAGGTACGGCCACGGGTCGCCCGTCCTGTTGGCCAGCTCCTCCCGCCCCTGTTCGGGGTCCCAAGGGTCCAGACGGTACATGTACTCCACCAGGTTGGAGAGGCCGTCCAGGTCCCAGTCGTTCATGGTGTCGACGATGCCGTCCAGGTCGGCGTCCCTCCTGTACTCGCACATCATGTATATGCCGGCGTTGTCCCGCTCCCACCAGGTGGGGAGGCCGTCGTTGTCGATGTCCCCGTAGTCGAACTCGAAGCCGTCCAGCATTCCGTCGCCGTCGGTGTCCGGGTTGGTGGGGTCGCAGGTCTCCATTACGTCCCTGGTGGAGGGGTCGTAGTCCTCCAGTATCTCGTCCCCGTCGGATAGGCCGTCGGAGTCGGTATCGGGGTTGAGGGGATCGGTGGCCCTCTCTATCCTGCCCCCGGAAGACCACCATCCGCTGTCAACCTCGTCCTTGTCCGTCAGCCTGTCCGAGTCGGTGTCCGAGAGGAGCGGCGAGGTCCTCTGGATGCCCACCTCCTCGGGACGCAGGTCGGTGCTCCACTCCCACCAGTCGTCGAGCCCGTCGCCGTCGGTGTCCGGGTTGGAGGCGTTGGTGCGGAACACGAAGATCTCGTTGTAGTCGTTCATGTCCACCTCCTCGTCCACGCCCTCTGGGAGGCCCACCGCGGGTATCCCGGGGCGGCCGTCGTCGACCACGCCGTCCCCGTCGTCGTCGATACCGTTGTTCTGGAGCACCGTGGCGTCCAGGTCGTTGTCGATGCCGTCCAGCACCTCCTCGTTGGGGTCGTAGCTGCCGTCCCCGTCCTCGTCGTCGTAGTCGTCGTCCATGTCGGTATCGGGCATGGTGGGGTCTGTGGAGTACCGGGTGGTCCGACCGTCCGCCGTCACGTACCAGTTGCCCTGTACCTCCTCCCAGTCTGTGAGGAGGTCCCTGTCGGTGTCAGGGTCCCTGGGGCTGGTGCCGTACCCGTACTCCTCCCTGTTGACCAGCATGTCGTCGTCCAGGTCCGAGAGGGCGTCGGCGGGGTTCTTGGGGTCCAGGGCGAACTCCACCTCCCAGCCGTCGTGCATGCCGTCCTCGTCGGTGTCCGCCTCGGTGGGGTCGGTGTCATGGACGAACTCCATGTAGTTCACCAGGGCGTCCCCGTCGGGGTCACCGAACTGGTCCGACGAGTTCCTCGCCTGGAGGCCGTAGTATATCTCCCAGCCGTCCCACATGCCGTCGCCGTCGGTGTCCACATCGACGGGGTCCGTCCCGTGGAACAGGTGCTCGTCCATGTCCCATGCGTTGTCGCCGTCCCCGGGGTACGAGTCACCGTCGGTGTCTGGCTTCCTGGGGTCTGTGTTCATGAGGAACTCGTGGAGGTTGACCCCCAGGTAGAGGGGGTCCCTGTCCGACACTCCGGTGGGCGGTTCGAAGATACCGTCCCCGTCCGGGTCGGTCCAGAGCCACCTGACCAGTCTCCACACCGTGTCCACGCCGTCCCCGTCCATGTCCTCGTAGGCGTCGGAGGGGTCAGTTGGGTCCAATTTCCACGTCCAGGCGAACTCTCCCGTCAGCGGATCCAGGTGGCCCTCGCCGTAGTAGGCCTCCCAGCCATCGGTCATGCCGTCACCGTCGGTGTCCGGGTTGGTGGGGTCGAGGAGGTTGTAGGAGACCTCGGGGTTTCCCGGGTTCGGGACGGTGACGGCGAAACGGGCCCTGTACTCCATGATGTTGGTGAACTCCTCTCCTCCGCGGACCTCGATCCATGTGGCGGGGCCCACGGTCCGGAGCACGCCCTGCACGTCCAGTCGGTCACCCGTGACCCCTGGTCCGAAGGCCCGGAGGAGGGGCGGCCGGTTCGCGTAGGGGCGGACCACGACCCGCAGCCAGTCGGTGGCGGGGTCTTCCACGCTCTCGGCCACCATCACGCTGGCCTCCCGCTCGATCCGGTCGCCCTCGGCCGTCATGCTCTCGTTGTCCATCACGTAGACGCCGTCGAGAAGCACGGGCTCGTTCCGGTAAAGGGGGGCGTTCTGAAGCAGCCTGTACACCGACATGGGCCGGTAGTCCTGGTCGGGCTCCACGTCGTGGGCGGCGAGGGTGATGGCGTCGTCGAAGCGGTCCACCCTGCCGTTGCGGTTGAAATCGTACCCGTCCCCGTCGGGGTCCTCGTAGGCGTCACCCGGGTCGTTGGGGTCTATCAGCAGCTCCTCCGTCAGGGGGTCGCGCATGTGGAACCACTGGACCTCCCAGTAGTCGTCCATGCCGTCCCCGTCTGTGTCGGGCCGCCATATGTTGGTTCCGTACACGTAGTTCTCGTCGATGTTCGGTAACCCCTCGTAGTCGTAGTCCTCCTTGGGCGTGCCCAGGTCGGCCCTGGCCTCCTCCCAGAGGATGGACTCCGTCGGGTTGTATTCCGTGGTGCCCAACGAAAGGCTCATGGCCAACATGACCACGAGCACACAGACGACGGCAACCAGGCCAATGGCGATGCGATCCCAAGACTCTGCGCGCACTTCTCCCCTTCTACCATCTAGCATCCGCTAGTCCTCCTTGTGCTTGTGTACTCAGTCGAAGCGAGTTCCCTGGGTCCGGCTGGACCCGGATGCCCCTTTGGTCACGACCTTATAAATCCCTTGGGCATCCGTTCATCGAATGGTGACACACCATAGCACGCTGGCAGAAGGGAACACCAGGAGGACGGGGGCCTGTGAGGGCCCCCCGTCCTCTAGTGAGGGCAGGGCTTAGCGCCCTGGCTGTGTTCATCGGTATCGGGCCCCCCGGGGGACCCTTTCGACGGTGCCTGCTCACTCCCAACGGCCGTCGGTGGCCTCGTCCATGTACTTCTTGGGCAGTGGGGGCATGCCGCGCTCCACGGTGTCGGGGTTGTGGGACGGGTCCCGGGGGTTCGTGTTGTTGAGGAACTCCTGATGGTTCGTGAACCCGTCCTCGTCAGGGTCGCCGTAGGTGCCGTTCTGACCCTCAGGGTCGAAGGGGTTGAGGCCGTAGACCAGCTCGTACCAGTTCGACATCTTGTCCGCGTCGTTGTCGTTGAGGAGCGCCTCCCAGCCGTCGGAGATGCCGTCCTCGTCGGTGTCCCACTTGTTGGGGTGGGGACTGCGGTCGATGATGCCGTCCCGGTTCAGGTCCTCGCCGTAGAGGTACTCCTCCACGTTGCAGAAGGTCTCGTTCTCGGTGATCGGGTCGATGAAACCGTCGCCGTTGTAGTCGCCCTCGCGGATGATGTAGTTGCCCTCGCTGTCCCGCTTCAGGGAGTAGTTGATGCCGTCCCAGTCGGGATCATCGTAGGCATCAGTGCCGTCGAGGGGGCTCAGATTGGGCTTGGCGGTGAAGGGGTCCCAGAGGGCGTGGACGACCTCCCAGCCGTCGGGCATGCCGTCGCTGTCTGTGTCCGGGTCGGTGGGGTTGGTGTGGCTCACGTCCCGGGCGAACTCCGCGGAGTTGTTGAGCAGGTCCCTGTCCATATCGCCCTCCGACTCGGGGTTGCCGTAGCGGTCCAGGGCCGAGAGGGGGTTGAGGGACTGCACCTTCCTGGTGGGGTTCATCGGCCGTTGGGTGGTGGGGATGAACACCGGGAAGGGGTCGTTGTCGTCGGCGAACTTGTCACCGTCGGTGGAGGTCTTGGTCGGGTCCGTCGGCATGTGGTTGTACGGGTCGTCGGCGAAGATGAACTCGTCGAAGTTCGTCCAGTTGTCGTCGTCGTCGTTCCGGTCCGCGTCCTCGGGGTTGGTGTAGTCGAGGATGTCCGAGTACATCCGCTCGAACCAGTCGGCGATGCCGTCCTCGTCGGAGTCGTACGAGTCGATGTTGGCCATGATCTCGTGGTCCAAAAGGTCCGCCTCGCCGTCGCCGTCTGTGTCGGCGTTGAAGGGGTCCAGGTTGAAGATGTACTCGTCGATGTTGACCAGGAAGTCGTGGTCGGGGTCGGCCCACTGGTCTGTGGGGTTGAAGGGCTGGAGGCCCTTGAGGTCCTCCCACCAGTCGGGCATCAGGTCACCGTCGCTGTCGGAGTAGACCGGTGTCCTGGGGAGACCCGTCTTGTTCTCCTTGCTGTCAATGATGTTGTCCCCGTCTGTGTCGTAGTTCCAAGGATCGAAGCGCCAGATGTACTCGTCCAGGTTTGTCATGCCGTCGCCGTCCCAGTCGTCCAATGTGTCGTTGACTCCATTGATGTCTGTGTCGCGGCGGAACTCAGCCTGCTGGAAGATGCCGGCGTTCTCCCGCTCCCACCATGTGGCGAGGCCGTCGCCGTCGATGTCCGAGTAGTCGAACTCGAAGCCGTCGAGCATGCCGTCGCCGTCGGTGTCTGCGGCCTCGGGGTCGGTGGAGTTGATGGGGTCCTCACTCAAGGGTAGCTTCTTCCCGGTTTTTGGGTCGAAATGCGGGTCGTAGTCAACCAGGACCTCGTCACCGTCCGACAGCCCGTCGGAGTCGGTATCGGGCATGAGGGGGTTGGTCTGCCTCTTGACCTTGTCGGTGTAGCCGGGCAGCCAAATGAAAACCTCGCCCTCCTCCTTGTCGTCGAGACCGTCGGCATCGGTGTCGGAGAGGGTGGGCTGGGTCCGCTGTATGTCCACGGTGTCCGGGTCCACGTCGGTGAACCACTCGTCCCAGTCGTCCAGGCCCTCGCCATCGGAGTCGGGGTTGGACGCGTTGGTCCTGTAGATGAATATCTCGTTGTAGTCGTTGAAGTCGTGCTCTTCGTCCACGCCCTCGGGCAGTCCCAGGGCGGGGATGCCCGGGCGACCGTCGTCCACCACGCCGTCGTGGTCGTCGTCGATGCCGTTGTTCTGGAGCACTACGGAGTCCAGGTCGTTGTCGATGCCGTCCAGGATCTCCTCGTTGGGGTCGTAGTTCCCGTCCCCGTCCTCATCGTCGTACACGTCGTCATGGTCGGAGTCGGGGTTGTTCGCGTCCGTGTGGTACTCGGACACCTTGCCGTCCACCGTCACCAGCCATCCGAGGACGATCTCCTCGTAGTCGGTGAGGAAGTCCAGGTCCGTGTCGGGCTCCCTGGGGCTGGTGTCGTTGAAGAACTCCTGCCAGTTGAAGAGCAGGTCATCGTCGGGGTCGCCGTTGGCGTCGTTGGGGTTCTTGGGCTGGAGTGCGTACTCCACCTCCCAGCCATCCCACATCAGGTCGTCGTCGGTGTCGTTCTTGTGGGGATGGGTGTCCTGGAGGAACTCCTGGTAGTTGACCAGCCGGTCGTCGTCCTCGTCGCCGAAGCGGTCGGAGGCGTTGTTGGCCTGCAGCTGGTAGTAGATCTCCCAGCCGTCGTACATCTCGTCGCCGTCCGAGTCCTCCTTGACCGGGCTGGTGCCGTGGAAGATGATCTCGTCGAAGTCGTTGGTGGTGCCCGCACCAGCGGGGTACGAGTCGTTGTCGGTGTCCGCCTCTATCGGGTTGGTGTTCCTGATGAACTCGTGGATGTTGAAGCCCACCGATACCGGGTCGTTGGGGGTCTCCCCGTTCGGCGGCTCGAAGATGCCGTCGCCGTCGGGGTCGACCCATAGCCACTGGACCAGGGACCAACGGGTCTCCACGATGTCGCCATCGGGGTCCCTGTAGGCGTCGTCGTCCGACGTGGGGTCGATCTTGACCTCCCACTCGAACTCGCCCGTCTCCTCGTCGATGAGGCGGAGGCCGTACTGGTCCTCCCAGCCGTCCTTCATGCCGTCACCGTCGGTGTCGGGGTTGGTCGGGTCCGTCTGGTTGTAGACCCGCTCGATCTCCCGGACCTCCTTGTCGCCGATGTAGAAGCGGGCCTTGTACTCCATGATGTTGGTGAACTCCTCGCCACCGCGCACCTCGAGCCACTCGGCCTCGCCCACGACCCGGAACACACCCTGGATGTCGACCCGGTCGCCGGGGATGACCTGGCCGGTCTGGGTCTGGTTGTACGCCTTGAGCATCACCGGGCGGTTGGCGTTGGGCTGGAGGACGATGCGCAGGAAGTCGCGACTGGTGTCCGAGGTCTCCTCCGCCACCTGGATGGTGATCTGCTTCGCCACGTCCTCTCCGCCGCCGAAGGCGTAGGAGCCGTTGTCCATCACGTAGACACCGGTCAGGCGGATCAGGGTATCCTCGTAAAGGAGGGGGCTCTGGATGAGGCGCTTGATGTTCTTCTCGTCGTAGTCCACGTCGGCGGGGATGTTCAGCTCCGACTTGACCACGCTGTCGTCGAACCTGTCGATGTAACCGTTGCGGTTGTAGTCGTACCCATCGTTGTCGGGGTCCTGGTACGCATCGTTGGGGTCAACGGGGTTGATGATCCTCTGCTCGGTCAGCGGGTCTATGGCGTTCCACTGAACCTCCCATAGGTCCCACATACCGTCGCCGTCGGAGTCCTTGTCGTAGATGTTCGTCCCGTAGTCGTAGTTCTCCTCGATGTCAGGAAGGCCATCGTTGTCCAGGTCGTCCTTCGGTACGACGGGGTCCTGCTTCGCAGTCTCCCACAGTATGGACTCCTTTGCGCTGTACTCCGAGGATTGGATCGATATGCCCATTGCGAACAGAAGCACGAGCACCATGACGAACACGAACAGGAATACGGCGATGCGCTCCCAAGAGAGATTCTTACTTTTCTTGCTGGTTTGACCTGCCATAGACAGTGTCCCCCGACTATATTTTGAGTTCCCAGTTTGATGGGGAGACCCTACTTTTCCTGGCATAAGGGTACGCGTATATATGCTTTCCCATTTGGTTGATTCAGGAGAGCCCTGCTGGCTAGCGTCCTGGCCCCGGTCGGAAATGGGCCTATGAGGAGACGTATCTCGCCAAAATCCACGAGCGATCACCTAGGGATTGAGGGGCATCGTGACCCTATTTCTCCGAGAGCTCCGTGTGGCGGTTCTCCAGTTCCGACTCCCGTTTGACAAGGTCCTCCTCGACTTTCTTCAGCCCTTTCGCCTTCTCATCGAGCTCTGCGGACCTTCCTTCGAGTTCCTCCGATATCACCCTAAGGTCGTCTTCCCGCTGACCTAGGACCGCCTCACGCTCGTCGAGCCTTGCCTCCCTCCCCTCGATGGTCGGATCATCGTCCCCGGCCCCATCGTCCTCGTCCTCGGCCTCCACGGTCACGAGTCCCTGGGGGGGCTCAGGGGCGTCGAGGGTGCCCTCGGCCTCCATCTGCTTGAGGTCCTTCCAGGCGGCCGTACCCCGCTGGATGGCGGTGATGTTCCCGAGCACGGCGACGATGATCATGAAGACCTCCATCAGGGTGAGGGGGTAGGCGGTGCCCCAAAGGTCCAGCGTCACCACCACCGGGTCGTCGGTGGCCACAACCAGGCCCCACTGGGCCAGGGTGAAGAGGAGCAGGAGGGCGAGCCTGTCAGCCCTGCCCAGGACGCCGCCGTAGTTGCGGGTGAGGCCGATGGCCTGGCCCTGGGTGCCCATGTACGAGGTGAAGAGGACCCCGAAGATGGCCACTATGCCCACGGGGGTGTGGCAGTAGCCGGAAACGGCGATGCCACCGAAGATGAAGGCATCGGCGTAGCGGTCCAGCACGTGGTCCAGGAAGTCGCCCAGCCGGGAGGCCTTGCCCGTGTAGCGGGCGATGTAGCCGTCCAGGGCGTCCAGAACCGCGTTGAGCACGATGGCGAGGAAGGCGAGGAGCAGCAGGTCGTGGTCGTAATCCCACGCCGCGATGAAGAGGTAGCCCGCCGCCACGGCGAAGAGGATTGCGAGCCATGAGAGAAGGTCTGGGTTGACATTCTGCATCTTCTCCGCTATCGGCTTCATTATCGGGTCCACTCTGGACCTGTACTTGTTCAGTACCATCCCATCACCTCTTCGGACCAGTCGACCCATCCCGCCTCCATTCCCTCGCTGGCCCCCTCGATGGTCGCGGCGACGAGCCGGGCGCTCTCGGCTACGGTCGCCCGGCTGGTGTCGACCTCGTACACGGGCAGCGGATGCTCCAGCTCCATCGACTCCACAAGCACCACGCCCACCGCTTCGGCCTCCACGTTCTCCTGCACCTTCTCGGGGGGCCATCCCCTCGATTCGAGGCGCTCCCGGAGCACGCGGGGGGAGGTCCTCAGCACGACCACGATGTCGCAAGGCATCAAGTGGGCCATGTGCCCCACCAGCAGCACCCTTGGGACGTCGAGGCCGGCCATCGCGCCCTGGAGGGCTTCGATGAGGAGGTCCACGTCCACCTCGTCGGTCTGCCGCTCCTCGTCCCTCCCGACGACGGCCCCGGACCCCTTAGCCAGGTCGCCCAGCTCGATGACGTGCCAGGCCCCCTCCCTGAGAGCCTTGGCGATCTGGCTCTTCCCTGTACCTGGAGTGCCCGTGAGCGCTACTGTCCTTGGCATCGCGGGACTTGCATCGCCGTCTTCTCCATTAACCTTTGTCGTGTCCTCGCGATGGAACTTGGGACCCCTATCATTGGAGAGATAAAGTACATAACCCAAGACCGGGATTTGGTCCCATCCCAGGAGGCCCGGCCTTGCCAAGGCTAATCCAGCTTCGGAACATCAAAGCCAAGGACATCATGTCCGAGCGGCTCATCATATGTCAGAGGAACGAGAGGCTCTCCGAGGTCCTCGGACGAATGAAGAAGATGGACATCCATGAGCTGCCCGTGGTGGAGGGCGGCAAGCTCCTCGGCATGGTGTCCTACGACATCTTCATCAAGCGGAAGAGCCTCCCCCTTACGACCATGGTGGAGAACCTGATGGTCACCCCGCCCAAGGTCGACGTGAACGACAGCATCACCAGGGTGGCGGAGGTCATGCTGGTGAACAACTTCAGGGCCGTGCCGGTCACCGCCGCCGGCGAGATCGCCGGAATCGTGGCACGGGAGGATATCGTCCAGGCGCTGAAGGGGTTCTCGCAGCTGGACCAGATATCGGTGGCCGACGTGATGTCACCGTCCCCCCTGACCATCAAAGAGACGGACGACGTGGAGAAGGCCCGGGCCATAATGCGCGACCTGGACGTGCGCACCCTCCCCGTGGTTGATAGCGAGGAGCGGCTCACTGGGGTGCTGGGCGTGAAGGATATCATGGCCTACTACGGCAAGGAGCGGGGACAGCGCAGGTCCGCAAAGGGGGTGCCCGGGGACACCGTCGACCTCTCCATCACCGTGGGAAGCCTGATGAACTCCCCCGCCATAAGCACCTCGGTGGAAAGCGACATGGCCGAGGTGGTGAAGCTGATGGCGGACAATCACATAAGCTCCGTCGTCGTGGTGGACAAGGAGGCGCCCACGGGGATCGTCACCCACATGGACATGCTGGAGCTGGTGGCGTCCTACCAGGAGCGCCGGCAGGTGTACATACAGATAACCGGGCTGGAGGAGCATGACCCGGACGTGTATGACGAGATGTACGGCCTGATCGAACGGCGGATGCAGAAGATCACGCCCATAGCCATGCCCCAGCTGCTGATGCTCCACTTCACCGAGCACCACCACCCGGCGGAGCCGCGCCACTACTCCATCCGGGCACGGCTCTCGACCAACACGGGCCTGTTCTTCTCCGAGGGTCAGGACTTCGACAAGTTCCGGGCCCTCGATACCGTGCTCGACCACATCGAGCGGCAGATAATCAAGGACAAGGAGAAGGCCAAGGGCCATCACGTCTGAGGGCGCGTCACAGGTCCCAGTAGTCCTTGTGGATCCTCACCACGTTGTCAACGATGTCGGACCCCTCAGCGGAGGTGTCCTTGACCTCGGTGAACCGGTAGTCGATGCTACCGCCCGAGAAACCCTCGTGGACGCCCCAGACGACCTCGGCGAGGGCGTCGAGTTCATAGCCCCCCTCCAGGAAGTACGTGGCACCGCCCAGCCCCATCTCCAGCGCCATTCGGTGCCCTAACAGGTAGGTGTCCACGTAGCCAGGCGACGAGAGTGTCAGGCCACCCAAGGGGTCGGTGTAGTGTCCGTCCCCTCCTAGGCTGACCAGGACAGCCCGTGGCGAGAACTGCTCCATCACCGGTCGCACCACCCGGTCTATCGCATCTCGGAACGTGGCGTCGCCCATGCCGCCCCGGAAGGGGAGGTTGATGTTGAAGCCCTCACCCATTCCCTCGCCCACCGACTCCGCGTGGCCGGTGCCGGGGAATATCCCCCACTGGTGGGTGGAAATGTAAAGGACGGTCTCGTCCATGTAGAAGACGTCGGAGGTCCCGTTGCCGTGGTGGACGTCGAAGTCCAGGATGGCCACCCGGGTGACGCCCTCCTCCGCCTGGAGGGCGCGGGCCGCTATCGCGATGTTGTTCATGTAGCAGAAGCCCCCGGCGTAGTTGCGACCGCTGTGGTGACCGGGAGGGCGTGCCAGTACGATGTTCGACCTTCCGTTGTGATGCGTGTCTATCGCCGCTGCCACCGACGCCCCCGCCGCCTTCTCGGCTATGCTGTACGTCTCCGGTCTCACGTAGGTGTCCGGGTCGTACGGGCCCTCGCCGAAGTTCTCCAGCATGGACAGGTAGCTGTCATCGTGGACGCGGGTCAGCCTCTCTCGGTTGCAGGGCTCCACGGGCATCAGCTGGACATCCAGCTCCATCTCCTGCATCATCTGGAGTATGCGGACCAGTCGCTCGGGGCGCTCCGGATGCCATGAGCTCTGCTTGTGGCGCAGGAAGTCCTCGTGGAAGTAGACTGGCATGGTGACCGCCCCCGCATGGGCGTCGTGGGGTAATCACCCTTTCGAAGGACCCGGTCAATCCTCCGCCTCGAGGACCATGTCTTCCACCGGCAGCTCGGGCGCCCGTGGCTCCTGGGCGGACCGGGAGCCTGGGCCCTTGGGTTGTCGCACCAGGCCCAGGGCGTGGCGAACGTTCACGTCGAAGGCCCTGCCGTACGCCCAGGGGAAGATGACGAGGACGGCGACGAACGCGGCGGTGGCGAACACCTTGATGAGGAACTGCTGGTCCAGCGAGCCACCGTCGGCGACCTGGAGCTTGATTTCCCACCAGTCCTCGTTCCTGTAGACCAGGTAGTAGGTGTCCGTCCTGTGGGCGGTGTACTCTATGTAGCCCTCGTTGGCCGAGAGGAGGAGGGGGAGGCTGCTCTCCTTCACGTCGATCTCCACCTCGGCGACGGGGACGTAGCCCTCGCCTTGCTCCATGCTCGCCCTGTTGTCGCTGTCCACCAGCTGGACGGTGACCCTCCTTCCCTCCAGGACCTTGACGGAACCCTCGTCGATGACGACCCTTGCCCTCACCAGCTCGCCCTGCTCGTGGATCCCGAGGGAGTGGGACTTGATAGAGTGGGTGGGGACGACCACCTCCTCCCAGGTGTCCATGTAGAGGTAGTAGGCTGCCAGGGCGACGCCCACCAGCGCTACCCCAAGTATGACGAAGGCTACTGTCTTGGCCAGCCTGGTGTTCAACCGGTGCACCCCACTTCAGGCTCTCTGGTCAAGTCCAAGATGCGCTTTGACCTTCTTAATCGTGCCGGAGGTGACCAGCGTGTCGACCCTGGCGGGAAGCCCGCCGACGGTATCGATCGATGAGAGGGCCGTGGCCATGACCTCCCTCTCCGTGCGGAGGCACTTGGCGATGCCCTTCCCGTCGTCGAAGACGGTCAGGCGCCTCATCTCGGGAAGGCCGGCGGCCCGGCAAGCCCTGTCCATGGCCGTGACCATGGCACCTCGGTCCGGGGTCGCTCCGCCCTCCACCGAGACACGGAACCCGATGTACCTCCACCTCTTCCTCCCGGGAGCATCCATCGACACAGTCGATGTTGTGGCTCTCAAAAAAAGGTTCCGGCATCGGTACCCTTATCTATACCCGCTACCCATCGGGGACCAGACCCAAGGGGTGGACCCCGCAATGGCCTTCACCAGCTGGTTGCTCTCGAACATCCTAGGCATCATACTAGTCATGACTCTGGCGTTGTTCATGTACGGCATCTTCGCCGAGATCTTCTACGAGGCCCTCCCCCCTGGTACGGACCCTCGCGCCGCCACGTTGGGACCGTGCATAGTCGCTGGTCTGATCGCTAGCATCGTGGGCGGTTTCCTCACCGCCCGCATGCGTGTGTGGCTGGAGAGGGAATGAGGCTCAACCCTTCACCGACCTCACGTGACGAACCTCCCCCGAGGTCACCCGCTGCAACTCACCGCCCTCCATGCGCACCAGGAGGGCCCCGCCGTCGGGATCGATGTCCACCGCGGTACCCGTCCGCCTCTCTGTCCCCTCTGTGAAGGCGACCCGCTTGCCCAGGGTATGGCACCTTGACCTGTACTCCTGGACGGCATCACCGTCCAGCCCCTCACCGGTCCGGTGGACCAGCTCTTCCAGTAGGTCGTGTGCTACCTGGGCCAGGTCCAGGTCCCGGCCCGCGACCTGGCAGAGCGATCGAGCGCCCACGGGCCACTCCTCGGCGCTCCGGTCCTCCTCAAGGTCGACGGGGGTGTTGACGTTGACGCCCACGCCCACCACGGCCCTTGGCGGCCCCCTGGACTGGACCAGCACCCCTCCCACCTTGCCGTCCCCCACCAGCACGTCATTGGGCCACTTCAGGAGCGCCTTGGGGCCCCTGACCCCCGCCGCCTCCAGTGTCGATTCGACCACCCTCGCCACCGCCAGGGAGGCGAGGAGGGACAGGTCCGTCAGCCTCGCGGGCATTATCTCGTCCGTTGGGACGTACGACATGTAGACGCCTCCTCGGGGGGACCTCCACTCGTTGCCGTGGCGGCCCAGTCCAGAGGTCTGCTCCATCGCCAGTAGGACCAGACCCTGGCGGCCGTCTTCCAGAGCGGTACTGTTGGTCGAGCCGATGGTCTCGACCACTTCGACGTGCCTCACGGCTCCCTCGGCGCTGGCCATCATGAGCAGTCGCTCCTCGATCTCGGCGACTCCGGTCGTCACGTGGGACGGAAGGTCCCGTTGGCGTTTGAACCTTTCCCCGGGCGCCGGGAGAACTGGATATCAGCCATGACCGCACGCTCGATGGGGTTAAATACGAATATTCCCATAACCAGATTCCCTTCAAAACGGAGTCTACTGAAACACTGTCCAGCAGGCTGCTGGGCCCGTGGTGATGTCACAGACCCAGCGGCCTTCTTGCCGTCACAGCGGAGGGAGCGATCGATGGCGATATGTCCAAAGTGCAAGAGCAATGTCAGAACTGGAATGCAGACCTGCCCGAAGTGCGGTACCAAGCTACCGCCCGCGGGCGACCTCATCGGGGGAGGGTCCCTCCTGGGGGGCGGAGCGCTCCAGAGGAAGCAACGCGGCGGGACGGGAGGCGCCCTTGGCGTGGGTCCCACCAGCTTCGGCGACCAGGTGTCATTCGTGGGAGGTTCCGACGCCGCCAAGCAGATAGAGAGCATCAACGTGGGGGAGATGGACGAATCCCATTTCAAGCCCATCACCGACCAGATGAACACCATCCTGACCCAGATGTCCGTGCCCGCGGCCATCAACAAGAACACCAAGCTGACGCTCCCCAAGGCGGAGCGGAAGCTGGTGGACCTGATAGCCAAGAAGCTGGACGAGGCGCTGGACCACTTCGGCCGGGTGGTGGGGAACCCCGAGACCTACCTCCGACTCGGGAACGTGTACTACCTGTCCAAGCGTACCGCCGAGTACGCCATCCAGTCGGGCGAGGTCACAATGTCCGTGAGCCTCAAGGACGAGCAGAACTACGAGCTGGCCATCTCGTTCTACGACAAGGCCATCGAGCTGAATGAGAACTATGACGACGCTTGGAACAACAAGGGCAACGTGCTGGACGAGCTGGGCCAGTACGAGGATGCCATCAAGTGCTACGACCGGGCCATCGAGATCAAGCCCTACGGCGAGGAGTACTGGAACAACAAGGGCAACGCCCTCGACGAGCTGGGCCGCTACGAGGAGGCCATCGAATGCTACGACAAGGTCATCGGAATCAAGCCCGACTACGAGGAGGCGTGGAACAACAAGGGCTTCGCCCTCGGGTCCCTGGGCATGTACGAGGACGCCATCGAGTGCTACGACAAGGCAATCGAGATCAACGCCAACTACGAGGTTGCCTGGAACAACAAGGGCTACGCCCTGGGCATGCTCAAGCGGGTGGAGGAGGCCATCGAGTGCTACGACAAGGCCATCGACATAAAGCCCAACTACGCCGAGGCCTGGAACAACAAGGGCAATGCCCTCTATATCCTCCGACGGGTGGAGGAGGCCATACAGTGCTTCGACAAGGCCATCGACATCAACCCGAAGTACGAGAAGGCCTACTACAACAAGGGCTCCACCCTTTCTGCCATGGGCCGCATCGACGAGGCCATAGTCTGCTACGACAAGGCCATCGAGATCGACCCTAACTACGAGAAGGCCTGGAACAACAAGGGCAACGCCCTCTACAACGCCCGGCGCATCGACGAGGCCATCGCCTGCTACGACCGCGCCGTGGAGATCAACCCCTACTTCGAACAGGCTTGGAACAACAAGGGCAACGCCCTCTACACCCTCCGCAAGGTGGACGAGGCCATCGCCTGCTACGACAAGGCCATCGGGATATCGCCCCAGTACGTGAAGGCCTGGTTCAACAAGGGCAACGCCCAGTTCAACCTGGGACGCGTCGACGAGGCCATCTCATCCTACGACCAGGTTCTGGACATAAACCCCCGCTTCATCAAGGCCTGGAACAACAAGGGGTTCGCCCTCGCCTCCCAGGACAGGTACCAGGAGGCCATCGGTTGTTACGACTCCGCCCTGGACATCGACCCGGAGTTCGAGCACGCGTGGAACTACAAGGGCGAGGCCCTCTTCGAGATGGGCGAGACCAACGAGGCCATACAGTGCTTCGACAGGGCCCTGGCCCTCTATCCAGACTTCGGGGAGGCATGGACCAACAAGGGCAGGGCCTTCAACCGCATCGAGGAGAACGAGCAGGCCCTCCTCTGCTTCGACAGGGCCATAGAGCTCCAGGAGGACAACGAGGAGGCCTGGTACCACAAGGGCATCGCCACCGCGTCCCTCCACCGGTACGACGAGGCGGTGTCCTGCTTCGACCGGGTCATCGAGATCGACCCCGCCTTCGAGCGGGCCTACTCCCGGAAGGGTGACGTGCTCCGCGAGATCGGCCGCCTGGAGGCGGCCATCGGCTCCTACGACTCCGCCCTGGAGGTGGACGAGAACCTGGAGGAGGCCCACTTCGGCAAGGCCCAGGCCTACATGGACATGGGCAGGGAGGAGCAGGCCCTCCAGAGCCTCGCCCGGACCTTGGAGATCAACCCGGAGAACGCCGATGGCCACTTCGTCAAGGGCATGGCCCTGTTCCGCCTGGCCCGGTTCAAGCAGGCGGAGAAGTCCTTCGACAGCGCGATAGAGCAGCGGCCCGACTGGGCCGAGGCCTACTACCAGAAGGGCAGGGCGGTCCACTCCCAGGACGAGCCCGAGAAGGCCATCGAGTTCTACGACGCGGCCATCGAGCGGCGGGGCGACCTGGACCAGGCTTGGAAGTACAAGGGTCGGGCCATCCACGAGCTGGGGAACGACGAGCAGGCCCTGGCCTGCTACAACCGCAGCGTGGAGCTGAACGAATCGGACCCGGTGACCTGGTTCTTCCGAGGGGAGACCCAGAAGGAGCTGGGCGACCTGCAGGGGGCCCAGGAGTCCTTCGAGCGGGCGATCGCCCTCAAGGCGGACTACCAGCAGCCCTGGCTGGCCAAGGGCCACGTGCTCATGGCCATGGGCGACCACGCGGGTGCCATCAGCGCCATGGACCAGGCCCTGAGCGTGGACGACGGAGTCTCGTCGGCGTGGGTGGCCAAGGGGGAGTCCATGGCCCTCCTGGGACAGCACGAGGAGGCCATCCAGTGCTTCGACAGGGCCATCCAGCTGAACGTCGAGGACATGGCGGCCCATTACAAGCGGGGCCTGAGCCTGGCCGCGCTCGAGCAGCACGAGGAGGCCATAGAGGCCTATAGGAACGCGGTTAACCTGGACAAGAACAACGACGACGCCTGGGAGCGGATGGGCGTCTCCGCCCTGGAGCTGAAGCGGTACGACGAGGCCACCGACTACTTCGACAAGGCCCTGTCCATCAGGTCCGAGAACTACGACGCGTGGTTCAACAAGGGACGCTGCGAGCTGGCGATGGGAGAGGGCGTGGCGGCGGTCCAGGCACTGGACAAGGCCCTGGAGCTCAAGCCCGACTACACCGAGGCCCACTTCTGGAAGGGCAAGGCGTACATGGAGCAGGGACAGCCCACCGAGGCCATCTCCGCCTTCGACCGGGCGCTGGACGCCCAGCGGGACTACATGGAGGCGTGGGACGCCAAGGGAATGGCCCTCCTGGAGCTCAAGCGCATCGAGGAGGCCATCGCCTGCTTCGACGAGGCCATCGCCCTCGACTCCCGCAGGGCCGAGTTCTGGCACCACAAGTCCGAGGCCCTCATCGAGCTGGAGCGGTACGAGGAGGCGGTGGCCGGTTACGACCAGGCCCTGGAGATCGACATCAACGACGAGAAGGCGTGGAACCAGAAGGGTCTGTGCATGGTGCGGCTCAACGACTACGACAGCGCCGTCCAGTGCTACACGCGCTCCGTGGAGATCAATCCCCGGAACGCCGACACTTGGAACTCCATCGGCTCCGCCCTCCTGTCCCTGCGCAAGTACGAGGAGGCCATCGAGGCCTTCGACAGCAGCCTGAAGATCAGGAAGAAGAACATCCCCGCCCACCACCAGAGGGGGATCGCCCTTCGCAACATGGACCGGCACGAGGAGGCCCTGGAGGCCTTCGACAGGGTCCTGGAGCTGCAACCTGGCAACGCCCAGGCCTACCACCAGAAGGGCATAACCCTGGTGGCGATGAGGGAGTTGGATGCGGCCCTGGAGGCATTCGACGCCGCCCTGGAGTCGGACCCGCTCCTCCACGAGGTGTGGTACGCCAAGGCCCAGGCCCTGGAGTCCATGCGGAGGATGGACGACGCCATCGCAGCCTACGACCAGGCGATACAGGCCCGCCCAGACTTCGAGGCGGCCTACTTCGCCAAGGGCCTCGCCCTGGTGAGCAAGGGGGCCGACGGCGAGGCGATGAGTGCCTTCACCAAGGCCACCGAGATCGACCCCGAGTTCCCCGACGCGTGGGTAGAGCTGGGTCACACCCAGATGCGCATGGGACGCCACGCCGAGGCGGTGGGCTCCTACGACCGGGCCATCCAGCTGAACCCCCAGTCACCCCAGGTGTGGAACGCCAAGGGAGAGGCCCTCATGGCATCGGGCGACCAGGCGGCGGCGCTGCCCTGCTTCGACAGCGCCATCGACCTGGACGCCACCTTCGAGGCCTCCCACAGGCACAAGGCCGAGGTGCTGCAGGCGATGGGACGCAGCGAGGAGGCGGCGAGGGCCTGGAACGACGCCCTCGACCTGGACGACAGCAACGCGGACAGCTGGGCCCACCTGGGCGAGGTCCAGCTCCTGTTGGAACACCACGACGACGCCCTCACCTCCCTGGAAAGGGCGGTCCGCATCGACTCGCAGAACGCCCACGCCCACTTCCAGCGGGGCCTGGTGCTCAAGCACAAGGGCGATTGGTCCGGGCAGGTGGACGCCTTCAGGCAGGTCATCAACATCGAGCCGGACAATGCCCGGGCCCACAACTTCCTGGGCGAGGCCCAGATGAACGACCCGAGCGCCCTGGAGGAAGCCCTGGGGTCCTTCGAGCGGGCCATAGAGCTGCAGCCCGAATTCACCGGGGCCCACGAGAACCGCGTAGAGGCGCTCCTCAAGCTGGCCCGGGCCGAGGAGGCGGTGGATGCCGCGGACAGGCTCATATCCATCGATGCGGCCAACTCTAGCGCCTACATCCTCAAGGGACGCGCCCTGGGCAAGATGGGGCAGCACTCGGACGCCATCGGCCTGTACAGCAAGGCCCTGGAGATCGAGGGCGAGAGCTCCGACGCCTGGTACCGCATGGGCGTGGCGCTGGAGTCGATGGACAAGCCCGACGAGGCGCTGGAGTCCTACGACAAGGCCATCGGCTACGACCCGGCCAACCCCGCGCCCTACTACGCCAAGGGGCGCGTCTTCATCCGTAGGGACATGTTCAACGAGGCCCTGGCCTCCTACGACCAGGCCATCGACGTCGACCCCCAGTGCCACCTGGCCTACTACGAGAAGGCCAATGCCCTGGACCTGATGGGTGACACCGATGGCGCCCTGACCGAGTACGACAAGGCCATCGACGCCAAGGAGGACTTCGCCGACGCCTGGCAGCGGAAGGGCATGGTGCTGCGCAAGGTGGGTCGCTTCGACGAGGCCCAGGAGTGTGCAAACAAGGCCATCGAGCTGTCCCCGGACGCCGCGGGCGCCTACGCCATGAAGGGCATATCCCTTTACAACATGGGCGATGTGGATGGCGCCCTCCAGGCCTTCGACCAGGAGCTGAACATCAACCCCACCGACTTCGAGTCGTGGACCAACAAGGGCCTGATCCTCTACCAGGAGCAGAGGTTCGAGGAGGCGTTGGAGTGCCACGACCAGGTGGTCGAGATCAACCCCAACTGGGAGATCGGCTGGACCAACCGCGGCGACACGCTGTTCCAGCTCCGCAGGCTCGAGGACGCCATCAACTCGTACGAGAAGGCCATCGAGGTCAACCCCGACCACCTGCTGGCATGGCAGAACAAGGAGGTCGTCCTCTACGAGGCTGGCCGCATCGAGGAGACGCTGCCCTGCTACGATAAGATGATCTCCATCAACCCGCAGGACGAGAACGCCCACTTCTCCAAGGCCATCGCCCTGCGCCAGCTGGGCCGTAAGGAGGAGGCCCTCACCGCCCTGGACCAGACCATTACCCTCAACCCCGCCTCTGAGGCCGCCCTCACCGAGAAGGGCGCCATCCTGTACGAGGTGGGCCGGACCGACGAGGCGGTGATGGCGTACGACCAGGCCATCGAGGTAAACCCGGAGAACGCCGAGTCCTGGAACAACAAGGGCGCGACCCTCTACAAGCTGAAGCGCTACGAGGAGTCCATCCAGTGCTACGACCGCGCCATCGAGCTGGACGACGAGTTCGACGAGGCCTACAACAACAAGGGCTCCGCCCTGTTCAACCTGAACCGGTACGATGAGGCGGTCTCCTGCTTCGATGCCGCCATCGACATCGAGCCCGACTTCGTGGGAGCCTGGATCAACCGGGGCAACGCCCTTGGCCAGCTGGGCAGGCACCAGGACGCCATCCACTCCTACGACAAGGCCATCGACCTGGAGCCCGACAACAAGCACGCCTGGAACAACCGGGGCAACGCGCTGCGCGAGCTGAGCCGGTTCGACGACGCCATCGAGTCGTACGAGAAGGCCATCCGCATCGACGAGGACTACGAGTCCGCCTGGACCAACAAGGGCAACACCCTGGGCAAGGCGGGTCGCTACAAGGAGTCCATCGACTGCTACGACAAGGCCATAGCCATCAACGCCGACTACGAGCTGGCGTGGAACAACAAGGGCTACGCCCTCGTCAACCTGGGCCGTCTGACCGACGCCCTCTCCTGCTACGAGAAGGCCATCGACCTCAAGGACGACTATTCCGAGGCGTGGAACAACATGGGCAACGCCTACTACTCGCTGCGCAAGACCAACGACGCGGTCCGGTGCTACGACCAGGCCATCACCCACAACGAGGAGTACGACGAGGCGTGGTTCAACAAGGGCGTCGCCCTGACGATGATGGGCGACATGGACTCGGCCATGGCAGCGTACGAACAGGCCATCGAGATCAATCCCGAGTACGAGGACGCGTGGGCCTCCAAGGGCACCGCCCTTTACCAGCAGCAGAACTACGAGGACGCCATCAAGGCGTACGACATGGCGCTGGAGATAAACCCGGACAACGACAACACCTGGCGCTTCAAGGGGGACGTGTTCCAGTACCTCCAGCAGCCCGAAGCGGCCAAGCAGTGCTACGAGCAGGCCCTCAGCATCAATCCCAATAACAAGGAGGCGACCGAGCGCCTCGAGCGGCTCTGATGAGCCAGGGACCGACCCCCCCGGATGCAAGTAGACTCCGAAACCGCTTCTCCCCGGGGGGGACCGGGTCCATCGAGGCCTCCTCTCTCCTCTCTCCGCGGGAGCCGAAGGCATGCGGACACGGGTGATGAGAACATGAAGGTACGGAAGGTCATGACCATTGACGTGGTCACGCTCAACGGTTACATGTCGGTCCGCGAGGCTGCCAAGATCCTGGCTGAGTGCAACATCAGCGGCGCCCCGGTGCTGGACAACGAGGGCAAGCTGGTCGGTATGCTGACCGAGTCGGACATCCTCAGGTCCGTCAAGGCGGCCGCAGACGAGGTCCGCATGGTCTTCCCCTCAATCCACACCATGGGCGTGATGTTCGAGCTGGCCAAGGGCGAGACGGAGATCATGGAGGCCTTCGAGGAGCAGGCCAACACGGTGGTCATGGACGTGATGACCAAGAACCCCATAACCTGCTCACCGGACACGGCCCTCAACGAGGTGGCCTCAATACTGGTCAAGGAGAGCATCAACCGGTTGCCCGTCGTCGACGACGAGGGCCGCGTGGTGGGCATCGTCACCCGAGGGGACATCGTGCGCGCGTTCGCGCAGAACAGCGGCTAGGAGGATCGATCGACCAACTATATTGACCGCATGAAACGATGTTCGATGATGGCCCCGATGATACTCGCTATCAACAATACCAAAAGGACGACCGAGGCTCCACCTGGGCTTCCTATGACCAAGAGGCCAATAGCCACGATAACCAATGCAAGACAAATGATTCCTGTAATGCGAAGGAAACGTCCATGGGACCCACCAGCCCTCTCAGGGGCTACATCACTCATATTGGTCCATCCCCTTCCTGTAACCGGGTATCCTTCATTATAGGTCGAACAGCCCTTCGGCCACCTTCCGGTAGCTCTCGGGTTTCGCCGGGTAGGCGAGCAACTTCAGCTCCACCTTCACCAGGTCCCCCTCGCCACCCTCGGGCTCCAGCGCCACCACGCCCTCCAGGAGGGGTTGCTTGGCCAGCCGGAAGTGGACCACGCCCTCCTCGGCGTCGAGCCTGCGCTCCCACGTGCGTGCGTAGTCGGCCATCACATCGTCGGTGCCCAGCTTGGCCACCAGGGCCCTCAGGTTGCGGCTGCCCTTCACCTCCGCCTCGATGATGCGCAGGGGCTGCCGGTGGTATCCGCGGCTCCTGGTCTCCTCCAGCTCCACCTCATCGCCCGCGAGGGCGCGGACCGTCCTCCTCACCCGCTCTGAGTCCTCGGTGGCGTGGACCAGGGCGCGGATGGTGGCGGTGGCGATGGGGATCTTGCCCGCCATCACGGCTCCTCCAGTCCCTTGTCGGAGAGCACCAGGTCCACCTTCTCGCCCTCGGCGCGGTGGCGGTGCTTCATGAGGACCATGCGTCGGCGTCCCGGGCCCAACCGGTCCAAGCGGATGATGGTCTTGGCGATGTGGCCGATGCCCGAGCCCCCCAGGGGCACCATGGTCCCCGTCTCGGGGTCGAAGTACACCTGGTTGGTGACCAGCACCGGGATCCCCTTGTCCCGGGCCAGGCGGTGGAGCCGGACCACGAAGTTCGTCACCAGCGACCGGTGGGAGGACTCGTTCTTCGTGCCGATGGCCTGCCGGTAGAAGGTGGCCAGGGTGTCCAGGATGACGATGCCCATCTCCTTGTCCTTCTTGGCCAGCTTGATGGACCTGGCCAGGTGGTCCTCCAGCTCCTCCATGGAGTTGGGCTCGAAGAAGAGGATGCGGCGCACCGCCTTCTTGTGACCCTCCCCCGCGATCTGGCGGAGGCGGGCCGGCGAGACCCCCTCGCAGTCGATGTAGTGTACCTTCTTCCCCGTCTCGGCGGCGCGGACGGCCACCATCAGGGCGAAGCTGGTCTTGCCCGAGCCACCGTCGCCGTAGACCTCGGTGACGATGCCCTCCTCCAGCCCGCCGTCCAGCAGGGCGTCGAGTGCCTTCACGCCCGTCTTGAGGGGCACTCAGCTCACCTCCTCGATATCGGTGGTGGCCGATGTCGCGCCCGACGCGGCCTGTAGGCATGCCAGCAGGTCGTCGAGGGTGACCCGGAGGGAGGGCATCGGGTCCGGCCCCGCGGTGATGACCAGGAGGTCCCCCTCGATGCGGCCGTCGACGGAGCCCGGGTCGTCCGCCCTGACGGCGTCCCAGAGGACCCGGGCCTCATCGGGGGAGCGACAGAGGAGCTGGACCGTGGCCCTGGCCATTGCGACCCTGCGTCCGCCCCCCGCCTCGCCTTCCATCCCATCACCGTCTGAATATCGATGAGTTGCTCTCCTTCACGTAGACCCAGTCGTCCTTGGTGTCCTCGGCCCTGTCCAGGAGCTGGGAGAAGCCTCCCACCTTGGCGTCCAGGTCGTCGGCGTAGTGGAGCACCGCCGCCTCGATGGTGTGGAGGTTGGATGCCGCCGCCTCCCCCGAGTTCTCGTAGGTCCCGTGGTGATGGATCACCATGTCCCAGAGCTTGAGCTGCTTCTCCTCGGGGAAGTTGGGTATGCGCTCCAGCCTCTTGCGGATGGCCTCCCAGCCCAGCTGGGAGTGACCGATGAAGCGCCCCTCGCTGGTCATCTCCACGGTGGTGGTGACCCTGTACTCCTGGAGCTTCCCAATATCGTGGAGGAGGGCCCCGGTGATGGCCAGGTCCCGGTCGATGCGGGGGTACCTGGCCGACATGAGGTCCACGATGCGCGCCACGTTTATGGTATGCTCCATGTTGCCGCCCAAGTAGGCGTGGTGGTACTTGATGGCCGAGGGGGAGTGCTTGAAGGTCTCAAGGAAGGGCTTCTCTGAGAAGAAGGACTGCAGGAGCATCTTGAGGGGCATGTCCTCCACGCTGGCGATGAGCTCGAAGAGCTCCTCCGTCAGCTTCTGGATGAGGTCTGGCTCCAAGGAGGGCACCAGGTCCAGGTCGACGGCCCCCTCCTCCACCATCCGCAGCTCACCCTGGCCCTCGTTGATGACAACCCCCAGGGCCTCGTCGTACTTATCGAAGGCGACCATTCCCTGGACGTAGACCACGCTGCCGGTCTCGAAGGAGTTGTACGCCCGCATGGTCCTGGCCTCGTCCTCGGTGCCCCAGTACTTGAGGTTGATGTCGCCGGTGGAATCGCCTATGCGGACAATGAACCACTTGCCGGCCTTGTTCCTGTAGGCCCTGGGAAGGTCCTTGGACCTGACGGCGTAGAAGCCACGTACCTCGAAGCCCTCCTTCAGGTCCTTGATGCGCATCATGCCTGGGCGGTCTGCCGCCAAGTTCTATCCCCCCGTGAGCGGTATGGCTACCGCTTGCCCCCGAACATGGCCTTCTGCCCTTATCAACCTGACCCCGGGGGGTGGGTGGATGTGGGGAGCGGGTGCGGGGTCGCAAGGGTTGGCAAATCCCAAACCATCGGTGCATCATTTATAAGTAAAGGGGCGCTATACCGTAAGCTGTAGTCGGATTTCCGGGTGGCCACATGGACTACAAGCCCAAGATAAAGCTGTCCCAGGACGAGTTCCGTGTCCTGGCGTCCAACACGAGGATTGACATCCTCAAGCTCCTCGACGAGAGCCAGTACACGGTATCCGACATCTCGAGGAAGCTGGACATGAACAAGGCCACCGTCCACGAGCACCTTTCGAAGCTCATGGAGGTGGGCCTGGTCAAGAAGGACGACAGCCCCAGGAAGTGGGTCTACTACAGGCTGACCTGGAAGGGACGCAACCTGTTGCACCCTGAGAGGGTGCGGGTCATGGTATCCCTGGGCGTCATGCTCACGGTGATCGTGGTTGGCGCCCTAATCATAGCCCTCACCACCGACTTCGAGACCACCTCTCCCCCTGACGACCCCATCACCCCTTCCCAGAGGACCCTGGAGGTGTTCTGGGAGGAGAGCGGGTCCGAGGACGTCTACGACATACACCTGGAGGCGGGCACCGCCCTCTCGATAGCCCAGGTGAAGGACCTGGAGATGTACATCGAACCGGACGCCATGGCCATGACGTACAGGACACCCATCGAGCTCCCGTGGGCCTGGGAGTCCGACGTGATACACCTTTACGACTACGACGACGAGCTGGAGGAGCACGCGGGCCAGTTCCTCTACATCGAGGGGACCCTCCAGGACAACAAGGCCATCGAATGGCCCTTCAACCTGCGCAGGTACCTGCTCCCCTCCGGATGGGAGATCGACCTCAGGATCTCCCCCATGGGCATCGACATCGACACCACCAACCTGTCCCTTGGCTGGGTCTCCATCACCTTCGAGGTGGAGAACATCGGGAACATGGACGTGAACGATACGGTCGTCGAGGTGTTCTCGGTCCACTCGGCGTACAAGCCCTCAGGCTATCCGTCCTACGGCTCGCCCTACCTTTGGGAGCTGTTCAACACCACTGTGAACCTTCCGACGAACGGGTCACGGGTCATCACCTTTGACGTCTCTGCCAAGAACCTCTTCCGCCGGGGCGTGATGGTAGTGATCGACCCGGACAACGCCATGCCCGAGACGCCCATGGAGAACAACATGGCCACCTCCGACGTGCCTCTGGACGTGAGGCAGTACAACGAGGGTGAGCCATCCGATAGCCCCGACGAGCCGGAGAGCTCCGCGCTCAACCTGGGCTTCGTGGCCATCATGGTGGCGGCCATAATCTTCGTGGTGCTGATAGTCGTGGCCGTGCTGGTGATGCGGGAGACGTAGGGCGGTACCCTCAGAGCTTGCCCTTGTAGAGCATGATGAGCGTGTGGACCTTCGAGTAGCGGGTGTGCTCCTCCTTCCGCTCCTCGGCCAGGGCCTGCTCCTCAGGGGTGTCGAAGAAGCTGTCCATCTCCGTCTTCATGACCTGGCAGAGCTCCTGGCGTATCCTGTTCTTGATGTGGGCCTCGACGTTGTACTCCCACGCGATGCCCTCGATGGTATCGTCGACCCAGCGGAGGAGCCCCTTCAGGGGAGGTAGGTAGTTTTCCTTGTATTCGTGCAGCGCGTCGATGGCGGCATCGTACCAGTCGACGGGGCGGTCCTTCCCTCGGTTCTTCCTCAGCCAGTCCTCGAACTCCTTAAGGTCCTTGTACATGGCAAGCTCGCGCTATGACGTGCGTTGACACTGAAAAACGTTTGGGTAACGCTCTCAGGGACCTACTCTGCACCGAAGAAGCCACGCAGCACTGGGTGCATCTCCATGGCCTGCTCCTTGCCGATCTGCTCGTACATCCGGATGATGATCCCCACCATCAGCAGCACGCCTGTCCCGCTGGACTGGCCTGTCGTTCCGATCAGGTCCGCGAAGGCCGCCAGGGCGCCCACGAAGGCGCCCGAGAGCACTGTAACCACCGGGATGTAGCGCTCCAGCACCCGCTTGAGGACCCGCGGGTCCCTGCGGAAGCCGGGTATCTGCATGCCCGAGGACTGGATCTGCTTGGCCACCGCCTCGGGGCCCATGTTGGTCGTCTCTATCCAGAACTTGGCGAACATGATGGAGCCCAGGATCATAACTGTACAGTATGTGGCCGCATGGAGGACCACCTGCCATTTCTCCAGATAGTCCGGTAGGTAGGCCGGGTTCATTATAGGCATCAGCCAGTCGTAGACACCGTTCACCTGGCTGACGTAGAAGGCGAAGCCTCCTATCGGTGTCGTGCTGCCGGGAAGGTACTCCCCTATGTAGGGGTTGTTGCCCAGGATTGTGTCCTCCAGCCTGGGGCTGTTCCACAGGATGAGGGCGAACATCTGGATGTTGGCCAGCAGGGCCGCCATCAGGATGACTGGGATGTTGGATGCGTAGACGAGCCGGATGGGGTACCGGCCTCGGGCGCCACGGACCTTGCCGTGGGCCAGAGGCAGCTCGATGCGAGTGGACTCGGCGTACGCCACGATGACGAACACGATTATCGTGCCGATGAGGGCAATGATGGCGTTGGGCGGGTCTATGAAGACCATCCTGAAGCCCTCCCGTGTGAAGTCAGAGGAGGACATGTGGGTCAGGACGTAGATGGTCTTGGGGATGGTGCCCGCCGGGAGGTTGGGCTGACCGCCCTCGCCGGTGTTGAAGCCTATCTCGAACCCCGGGGTCGTGGGCTCCCAGTTAACGGTCCCTGTGAATATCTGCTGGGCGACGCCCGCGGCGATGAAAAGCGATATGCCGGAGCCTATGCCCCACTTGGATACCAGCTCGTCCATCAGGAACACCAGGTAGGAGCCGATGCAAAGCTGGACGACGATGATGGTCTTCGCCCAGGTGTCACCTATCTGATCGACCAGGGTTGTCGACGGTGTCAGGTAGCCCATGACCTGGGGGACGGACTCCACCACGATCATCACTATGACCAGCACCTTCTGGGTGCCCTGGTATATGGCCTTGTCCTCGGCGTCGGTCAGGTCCAGCTTTATGATCTTCGCGCCGGTGAACAGCTGCATGATGATGGAACCGGTGACTATGGGTCCTATGCCCAGGTGGAGCAGCGACCCCTGGGCACCGGCCAGGATGGCACGGAAGGAGGCGAACAGGTCCAACGTCTCCTCCTGGTCCAGACCGTAGATGAAGACGTTGGTCATGATGAAGTACATGACCAGGATGAGGACGGTCCAGAACATCTTGGTCTTGAAGGGGACGTGACCGTCGGGCTTCTTGACCGCGGGCATGCGGTCTATGACGGGCTTGAGCCTGTACAGAGAGCTCTTGTCATCATCGGCCATGTCCGGACCTTCCCTGTCGTTCCTTAACTGGTCTCACAGTCGCCAGGTCACTCGGTGCCCGGCAGCTTCACCTTGCCACCGGCCTCCTCGACCTTCTGTATCGCCCTGGGGGTGGCGGCCTCGACGGTCACCTCCCAGGCGCCCTGGCAGGCGCCCGAGCCCAGGAGCTTGTCGTATCCAAGGGCGGTAAGGTCGAGCGCCTTCCCGCCCTTCTCCACGCCGTCCTTGATGAGGCGCTCCTTGAGCAGCCTCAGCTGGCTGACGTTGATGGTGATCGGCTGACCTACCACGGACTGGGGACGCTTGAAGCCCTTCCCCTTCTGGCCGTAGTGGTCCCTGTCGTACTTGAGGGTGGAGATCCACTTGTGCTTGTGACCACCAGCGGCTCCCACGCCCCCGCGCTTGCCGTGACCCCGGCCGGCCTTCTTTCCCCGGCCATAGGTCCTGCTTCCGCGATGCTTCGAGGTCTTGGTCTTTCCCATCCAGACCACCTCACATCATCCTCTGGATGAGGACGTTTATCTCCTCGCCCCGGTCGCCGAGGGCGCCGCCCATCTTGTAGGAGCGCTTGATGCCCTCGTAGCCCTTCCGGGGGGGATGCAGTCTGAAGACGCGAACGGTGCTGTCCATCTTGGACCAGTTCGCATCACCGCTAGCCAGGGCCTTGCCCAGGTCCTCGAAGGACTTGTACTTGCCCAGGTCCTTGAGGGCCTTGTCGTCCAGGGGATGGCCCCCTCTAAGCCTGCCCCTCTCCTTGACCAGGGTGGAGGCGGTATCGGCGTCGATGGGTCCCCATGTCACATAGTCCTTCACCTTGAGGAGCATCCCCATGTGCTCGGGGCTCTCGCTGATGAGAACACAGTGATTGACCCGTCCCAGGCCAAGCATCGTCAGCGTATCGCGGATGTCGTTCTTAACGTTTATCACTCCGCGTACGCGGACCACAGCCAGCGTCACACTTCCACGCTCCCTTCCTTGATCCCGAAGGCCGTTGCCTGACCCTCGCGGACCCTTATGGTGCGCATCTGCTCGAGGGCGTCGAAGACCGACTTAGCGTAGTTCACCGTCGTCCGGGTCTGTCCACGGGCGAAGCCCCATACATCCTCGAATCCCGCGAGCCGCAGGATGTGCTTGGCCACGTCGCCAACGGCCAGTCCCACGCCACGGGGCGCCGGCTTGAGCGTCACCTCAACGGAGCTGGCCTTGCCTGAGACCTGGAAGGGAATGGTATGGGTGGTCCCACAGCCACACTCCCAGGAGCCACAGCCTCGCTTGACCTCGATGATGTTGAGCTTGGCGTTGTTGATCGCCTTCCTGATGGAGGGTCCGACCTCCTTGCCCTTGAACTGACCCAGACCGACGTAGCCGTTCTTGTTGCCCACCACGACGGTGATGGAGAACTTGACACGACGACCGGAGTCGGTCATACGCTGGACCATGTTGACATCCAGCACCTCGTCCTCCAGGTTCGGCAGCAGCAGGTCCACGATTTCCGGCTCCCGCAGCGGAAGGCCCGTCCTGAGGGCATCGTGCATGGTGGTGATCTCGCCGTCGTGGATCATCTGACCCAGTCTGGTCTTGGGCGTCCATTCGTCATTCATGAAGAACCCTCCATGATCTTTTCCTTGATCTTATCGAACATGGGCGGTACCTCCTCTGAGAGGTGCTCGCCCCGCAGTCGCTCATCGGAGGGGAGGACCTCCTCTCCGTGGGGCACCCACAGACCACCGTCCAGGGCTCCCTGGAGGGCGCTGTAGACCTTGCCGCCGGTGGTGGGCTTGCCGATGCCACCGTCCAGCACAGCCTCCTCCACTCCCGCTTCGGCAGCCCTCTTGGCTACCAGCAGGCCGGTGAGGTAGGCGGCGGGCACGGTTGAGACGGAGGCGGTCCATCCCATCTTGGTCAGCTCGGGGGAGCTGGCCTGGGCCAGGACCCTGTCTCCCTCGGGGGAGTACTCGGCCACCTGGACTATGGTCTTGGTAAGCGTGCGACGTACCACGAGACGGGGCATGCCCGACCTCAGGTGACGTAGCCGCTTCCGGAAGTCGGTCTTCCCCTCGCGCCTCCGGCGGAAGGGTACGTGATATCTGGGACCTCGTGCCATGTTCAGTCCACCTCCTTCTCGGGTTCGTCCTCGGACCCATCCGCGGCGGGCTCCTCCTCGGCGGGCTCCTCCTCGGTGGGCTCCTCATCAGGGGCCTCCTCGGCGGGCTCCTCCTCGGTGGGCTCCTCCTCGGCGGGCTCCTCCTCAGGGGCCTCCTCGGTGGGTTCCTCCTTAGCTGGCTCCTCCGCGGCGGGCTTCTCAGTCTCGGCCTTAACCTCGACGGCCTCCTTGGCCTCCTCGGCCTTCTTGGCCTCCTCGACCTCCATAGCCTTCCGCTCGGCGTCGCGCTTGGCGCGGGCCTCGGCCGCCTTCTTACGGACGCGGGCACGGGCGGCCTGGGCCTTGGCCCTTCGCTCCTCCCGTTCCCTCTTCGCCCGCTCCTTGGCGGTCTCCTTCTCCTTGATGTCACCCTCGGTGATGACACCGGCCAGCTCCAGCTGAGTAAGCATATGGGAGCGGCTCTTGAACATGTTGCCGCGCGCCTTGCGGTAGTAGATGCGGTAGGTGGTCGCGTCCAGCTTGCCGTCGGTGCGCAGGGTCTTGAGCTCGTCGCGGAGTGGGCGAATGAGCCGGATCCAATTGCGCTTCCTCGGGGCGCGGGCGTTCATGCCGCCACGGCGCGAACCGGGGCCCTTGCGGCGGCCCTTCGCCTTCTGGGCCAGCATCCTTCGCGTCCGGCCACGGGATACTCCCTGCTTCTGGCGCTTTTGGATGACACGGTAGCATATCAACCGTCGCACATCCCCGCGGGTGACCGCCTCGGCGACCTCGTCCACCTGGTCGGGGTCGATCCAGACGCGGTTCACTCCGCACTTGAGTATCTCGGCGGCCATTCTCCTCTGGTAGGAAACGTCGACCATTTCTACCACCTGTTGAGCACACGAAGGCCCAGCTCGTCGGCCTTCTCCTGTATCACGTTCCGCTTGCGACCACCCACGCCGTGGGCGATCCTGACCGCCTGGCGCTTAGGGTCCAGGTCCTCTAGGCCGCGCTCGTTGTGCACTAGCACCTCCTCGAAACCGGAGGGGTGCAGGCCGCGGGCGGCCTTGGGTCCCCGGTAACCGATCTTGGCCCGGGGCGGTCGGTACTTCTTGCCCACGCGCATCTTGGAGTGAAGACCACGGGGCTTGCGATAGCCATCGCCCAGCCTCTTGTACCGGAACCACTCCTGGCGCCGGAACTTGGGCTTCTTGCGTGAGGCTCGCAGTTCCAAGGCGGCCTTGGTCTCGTCGTCGAGCTCGGGCTTGATTTTCTTGACCGGCTTCTTCGGCCGCTCCTCTTCCTCCTCGAACTCCTCCTCGACGATCTCCAGCTCCTCTGCCTTGGGCTTTGCCTCCTTCTTCGGCTTGGCCTCGGTCTTG
>JABAHP010000094.1_pt1 | contig 30171 bp, 44 predicted proteins | sample 7062081 | NCBI WGS metagenome assembly JABAHP01 (sample SAMN14534357, study PRJNA622989) | marine sediment metagenome | biome: marine biome [ENVO:00000428]; feature: marine pelagic biome [ENVO:01000023]; material: deep marine sediment [ENVO:00002113] | place: India: Gulf of Kutch | collected...
TAGACGACGCCGAGCCCGGCAGCGTCAGCCGCGACGTCCTCCACGAGATCCTCGATCGCCACCTCGTCGGCAAACATCTCGTCACCGGCGACGGTCGGCGGCTCTGCCTGCATCAACCCGGCCATGATCCCGCCGAGCCACCGCGCATAGTTCGGGGCGTAAAGCTCATTCGCTAGGCCGCGGTCGTACAGGGAGCGCCACATGTCGAGCGCTTGACGAGCGGGCGACGTCGGATCAGCGGGCAGGGTCGCCATAGCCTCGAGCCTACGCCGCGAGCGGCGGCTCGGCCGAGTACCCGCCCGTCAGTACCCCTCCGGCCCATACGGCGGCGTCAGCGGTGTCGTCGTGCCCGGTGATCGTCTGCCCGTCGCGCTGCCACGAATGCAGCTCGACGTCGAGCGGGCCGCCGCGCAGCCGGTCAAGCATCGACATCGCCCCGACCCGCTGCCATCGTGTCAGCGGTACGGCTCGAGTGACTTTGTCACGGACCGGCTTCTCCCATCTGACCGGCACCTGTGGGATCGTCCGGGCGACCTCAGCAGCGAAATACTCGAACGCGCCGACCGCCTCGACGTTTATCACGTCGACCCGGTGCCCGTCAGCGTTCGCCGCCTCAACCTGTGCGACGATCCGGTCGATCGCCCCCTCGGGGTGCCCGTGCCAGGCTTCGGCCGCGGTGAACACCAGCCCATCGGGGCGCATCGCCGCAGTCACGATCCCGGTCGCGTCACGACCACCGACAGCAGGGTCGACGCCGATCGCCACCGACCCGGCCGGTACCGACGGCTGCCACCGTGTCCGACCCGGCGGGAACAGCAGACTGCCGGGCGGCAACGGCTCGAGCAGATATTCGTTCGCCCAAGAGTCCTCGGTCATATTCTCGGCGAGCTCCGGGTCGTACAGCTCCGGCCAGGCAGGGACACCGTCGGCGTCGACGTACGGCACGACGAGCGGCGGCCGCCAGCGGGCCGTATCGAACGGTGACTCGCGTCGCATACCTTTCGCGATCAGAGACGTCGGCCCGATCGGCGTGCCCAGCATGATCACCCTCAGCGGCGTCTCATGGCCTTGAGTGCCGAGAAGATCGGCGGACAGCCACCGGGCCAACCGCTCCGTCTGCATCGCCGAGCGGGCGCTCTCGTCCGTCTCGAGGTCGTCGATCACGGCGGTGTCGGGGCGCAGCACGCGACCATCGGGGGTGACGTGTTTGAGACCGCGGACGGCCCCACCTGGGGCACGAAAGAAGACGGGCACGCCGTCGATCAGGGCGAGCTGTCGGCGGGCGTACATCCGGACGGAGATGCCCGCCAGACGGGCCAGCCGCTCGAGGGCTTCGCGGTCGGCTTCGGCGTCAGCGCCGATGGAGCGGACCCATACCACCGCGGAGGTCCGTCGGGTCTGGCAGGCCCACAGGATCAGCCCGAGCGTCAGCGTCGACTTAGCGGCCCCTCGGAACACGGCCCGGATCTGCCGTTCACCCTCGGGGAGCCAGCCGACGAGCTGCTCGTGAAACGGTGCGCCCACCGCAGGGACAGCCTCGGGAGCGTGCAGCAACAGCCAGTAACGGGCGTCGACCCGGGCGGCTGCCCGAAGCTGCTCAAGCGGTGAGGCTGACAACGGCGGGCACCCTCGAAAGGAGCCGGACAGCGTCGGCGTCGGTCAGCCCGTCAGCTTCGCGAGCTCCGTCGTAGTCGAATTCGATCACGCCGGTCGCCTTGCCCAGCAGCTCGAGCGCCCGCAGCTCCACGCCGAGGGCGGCCGTGATGTCCCGGGGTGCTGTCGACATATTCGCGACGTGCCGGGCGGCGGCCATGATCCCACGAGCTCGGACCTCGAACTCTCCGGCGTAGCGGGTTCGCTCGTTCGCTATCGCCTCGGCGTTCGCCTCACAGAAGACGGACCACCACCGGCGGACAGAGTCCCTCGAGCAGCCGACATCGGCGGCGATGTCGCGTTCGCCGACGTGCGACAGCTTCAACTCGACGATCCGCTCGCGTTCGTCGTCGGTTAGCCGTTTGCCTGACATCGTCACCTTTCCGCCCGATGTCCACGGGCTCGAGGGTGATGGTAATCGGTCAGGGTTGGGTAGGGGTGTCCGGTGCGAGGCCGGAGGGCTCACCCGCTGCCGGTATCTCTTGGTCGTACACGTCGAGGCACCACGCGAGCGGGTTGAACGCGTCGGGGTCGGCCGGGTCAATGCGGTCGTCGTGGGCGTTCCACCGGTGCCACTGGGGGTGAAGGGCGACGGTCCCGACGCGGATCAGGTCGGGCGTCTCGAGGGCGTGCTGCAGCGGGGCGAGCGGGTTGAGGCGGAACCTGTGCAGGTCGTCGAGCGACAGTAGGTGGTGGTAGCTGTCAAGGCTGATCCAGCTCGCGGCGATCGCCTCGGGGACGAAGCTCGTCGGGTGGTGGTAGTTGTTCCCGATCGCGCCGTTGTCGAGGCCGGTCTCTAGCCACATTGTCGCGACCCATTCGGCGGTCGTGCGACGATCCCACAGGGGGTGCGACACTGCGGTGAGGGACGTGTAGAAGCGGACTCGGGCGTCATTGAAGCCGGTGTCGGGGTTCCAGATGGGCGGAAGGGCTCTCTCAGCGTCGAATAGTGCGCGGCTCATTGTCGATCATGCTCCGGTAGGCGGGTAGTGCGGGACGGATACAGCTTGCGGCAGACGGGGCAAATGACGGTGTACGGCGTCAACCGTCGGCCGTACTTCTGACGACAGCGGATCATTGATCACCTGCCACGGCCTCGAGTACTGCTCGAGCGACCTGCGGGTTGACGGCGTTCCCTATCTGGCGGAATTGTGCGGCCACGTTCCCGGCGAACGGGTAGCCCGCCGGGAACCCCTGCAGGGCGGCCGCTTCGCCGAGACGTATTCTCCGACCGTCGGCAGTACGGTCGGGTGATCGCCAGCCCCAATCGTCGCCGACGTAGGCGGTGCCCTTGGCGGTAATGGTCGGCGCGGGGCGGGTGACGTGTCGGGGGCGGCCCTCGCCGTGACGGCCAGCGCCCGCCATCTGCTCGAAACGGTCGCCGAGAACGTCGTGCATCGACACGGGCGGCGGCGCGAATAGCTCGAGCTGCCCGTCCGGGGCGTATCTGGCGCGGGTCGGGGTCGGCGGTGCCGTCGGGCGAACCCGTGAAGCGCCCAGCCAGGCCCGCACCCTCGTCTGAGGTACCCCGTACTGCTCGGCGTGCAGGAGCGTCGCCCACGCCGAATAGCCGATACCGCGCAACGCGTCGGCGTACGCCTCCCAGATGGGCAGGACGGGCGGCACTTGCTCAAGGCTGATCGAGTCGGGCCACAGGTCGACAATCCACCGGGCAGGCTCGAGCACGAGCGCGGCTTGAGCGACATCGCCGTAACGGTCCCTCACCGTGTCGTCCCCGCCCAGCTCGTCGACAGGCCACCGGTCGACTATGGCACGAACGGCGTCAGCCAGGTCGTCGACGTGTTCGACGCCGTCGCGGCCGCCAGCATCGGAGAACGTCTGGCACGGCGCGGAAGCGTGCAGATGCACATGCCGCCCGAACAAACGACGGCCCGGGGCTCGTAACCCTGCCACGGTCGCCCGGCTGATCGCCGGTACGCCCCGGTGGAGGCTGCTCGGGCGCACGTTGCGCACGTCCGCCTCGACCACCTCGAACCCGGCGGCCCGCATCGTCGCGCACGCGTCCGGGTCGATCTCGACGCCGACCGATTCGACGTCCGCGTCGTACTGGTGAGCGCCGAGCGTAAAGCCCCCGGCCCCGGCGAACAAATCGATGACCCTCACGTCAGCGCCTTGCGCCGTCGGTTGTCGGCGGGGCGGGGCGCGAGGCCGAGGCGGCGGCGTGCCGCCAGGTACTCGCGGCGGATCTCCGCGACAGCCTCGCGGCACTCGAGCTCTAACCGGTCGAGCTTCACGGCTCGACCACCATCGGCTGATCCTCCACGCCGAATAGCACGATGCGGCAGCCCTCGCCGCCCGTCAGCAGGGCGCGAAGCGAGTAGACGGTCGCCTCGTGACTGCCTCGTTTCACCGTGCCGCGGCTGATCTCCACCCGTTCGACGTTGTGCACGGTCACGACCGAATGACGGCCGCCGGGACCGTTGGCGAACCCCTCGAGCGAAACCCTGTTCCCTGGGTTGTCGGGGTCGACGTACCAGGCCGTTTGCGAGTCGAAGCTCGGCAACTCGTCCGTCTCGACGAAGTACAGCGCGTCCTCGAGGTCGATGATCGGCCGCTCGAGGCCGTGCGGTGGGGCCGGGTCGGGCTCCACCTCGTACGACAGCCAGACGGGCCGCTCGCCGTGCGGGAAGTCTGCGTCGGGGTTGGGGTGCGGGCGGTAGCTCATCACCGCACCACCATCGGGTCGATGTCGTCGGCCACTTCCTCGGCGACCCACCAGCGCTGATCGAAGATCAGGCGGCCGGTGTCGGCGGTGAGCTGCTCGAGCTTGGCGACCGAGCGGCGAAGCTGCCGAGCGAGGCGGCGGCGGGTGATCAGGTTGATCTCGTTGCTCATGGGGTACACCATACGCCCACCTGACTACGTTGTCAAACCCCTCGGGGGGAATTATTCGCGGCGATCCCACGACCAGCCGACGAGCCCGCGACGGTCGGCCTCGGCCGGGTTCGTGTGCCGCCAATTGTGATGCGCCCGGCAGACGGTCCGACAATTCGACGCGACGAGCCAGCCGCCCGGCCACGCCGATCGAGGTATCACCTCGTCGACGTCGAGCGGCCCGGAGCAACCGACCTCGGGGACGACGTGCGCCAGGGTGCAGACGTAACGGTCGCGGGCAAGCACGCTCATACGGACGTCGGCCCGTTGGGCGAGCTCGCTTCGCCGCTTCGCCGAGATGGGCGCAAGCGCCTTGCGGCGACGCAGCGGCCTCGAGCGCTTCATAGCTCGCCGCGCATGTTCAGCCAGGCCAGCGCGACAGCCGCGCCGAGCAGCACGCCGACGACGATCATGGTCACGGCAGTCGAGGAGCTTCGGCGGCGAGCTCGACCGTGATCCGGTGCGAGATGGTCATGAGCCGATCGTGATAGCCGCGCAACAGCGCGGCCCGTTTCGAGCTCGCGTCGGTGGCTATCTCCTCGAGCAACTCGTCGGCGACGGCCTGCACGGCGTGCCGTACGAGCTTCGCGTCGTGACGGCTCAGGTAGACGCGCACCGGTCGGGCCTCCGTTCGGGCTTGACGGCCGGGCACGTGTTGCGGCTGCCCGGCGTCGCGTGGTCGATGAGCGCGATGAGTGGGTGGCGGGCGGCCGATCGGATCAGCCGCCCGCACACGTGACACTCGATCATGTCAGCGGTACCAGTCGCGCCGCGAGTCCTCGTAGCCGTGGCGCAGCTCGTCGAGCTCCTCGGCGATCCGATCCTGACCCTCGCGCCACGTCTCGAAGTCGACCCGGGCGGCCTCGCTGGCGAAGTACCACGGCTTGCCCCAATCGTACAGCTCCTCGACGAGCGGCGAGGCAACGACGTCGGGGTCGTAGGCGGCGGCGACCGAGCGGGCGCTCTTGTAGAGTCCGCCGTCGTGCCGCCCGTGGAGAGTGTTCGGGCGGCGGTCGTACAGACCGCCAATCATGTCCTTGCCGTCTTCGGTCGTCATGGCTTGCGCCAGGATCTCGGCGATCACGGCGTCGGTCTGGTGCTCGAGCCAGCGGGCGAAGCCTTCGACGGCGTCGTCGGTGGTCTCGAATTCGACGGTGCCGAACCTGTAGGGGAACGGGCCGGAGGTGGTGGTGTTGTTGTTGCTCATGGGGACCACACTACGCCGACCTGACGACAATGTCAAGGGGTTGACAACGATGTCGGGTCATGGTTTACTTGACGACATGAGCAACAACTACGACACAGACCGATTCGAGTTCGGCACCGACGTCGACGACGTCGCGAAAGCCGTCATGTCTCGCCGCTCCGAGCGGCCCGCCCTCGATGACTCGGCCCGCAATCAGCTCGCCGGGCTCGCTCACGAGCCGTGCGAGCACCACTGCGCCGACTGCGGCCGGTGCGATTGGGAACCGGTCTCCCCGTTCGACACGGTCACCGTCCCCGGCCGGGTCGTCGACGGCGAATGGCTCTGCGAAGACTGCGACGAAGGGAGCGACCAGTGATCCGGCGAATCTTCTGCCGCTGCACGAACACTGCGCAGGTCTCGCGATGGTCCGGCGTCGGCTGGGTATGCGAGTCGTGCGGGTCGCATAATTTCAGCCACGACGAGAACGGTGAGCGTGTCCCCCGCCAGCCGATCCCGACCTACCCGGGCGGCGGGAATTGGGTTCCCGCCCGCCCGGAGCGGACGGCCGCCGGATACGTCAAGTACTACCCCGAACCCGAGGAGCCGGAGGGGGAGCGATGAGCCTGCACCCTGAGCAGATTGCCGCCCTCGGGAAACGCATCAACCCGCACCGGGTACGCACCGACCCGAAGGGCTTCGCCTACGTCGAACAGTACGACGTGCGCGCCATGCTGTCGCGGCTGTTCGGCTTCGCCGGGTGGTCCCTCGAGCAGCTCCACGAGCCGCGGCTGCTGTTCGAGCAGCGGCGCGAGATGCGCAGCGGTAAGCCCGGCGTGGCCGTCGGCTATTTGTGCTCCGTCGCGATCGTCGTGCACGAGACCGGGGCCAGATATCAAGGCACGGCGACGGGGACGGCCGTGATGGGCGAGCAAGCGATCGGCGACGCTCACGACAGCGCGCTCAAGACCGCCGACTCGGGCGCGCTCAAGCGGGCCGCAATCAACCTCGGCGACCAATTCGGGCTCGGCCTCTACGACGACGGCTCGACCGCCGAGGTGGTCCGCAAATGGTGGGACGGCTCGAGCTTCACGACCGGCTCGACGCTCAAGACCCCCGACCCCGAGGTCGGCGCGTCATGAGCTGGACCGCTGCCGCTGACACGTTGCACGAGCTCGGCGAACGGCTGCGCGTGACGCGTGACGCGCTGGGGCTGACGCAGGCCGACGCCATCCGGGCGTGCTTTGATCCTGCGCGCGGCGTCATGATGGTGCCGCCGTCGGTGCCGCACTGGTCGAGCTGGGAACAGGGCCGGGGTGTGCCGTCCCACGAATTCGCGGCGATCCTCGACCGGTGGGTCGCCGCTCATGAGCCGGTACCCGCCCACGGTGCTCGAGTCCCCGATCAACGAACCTCGACGGCCGCCGCCGACCGTCACCACACTGACAACGTCCGACGCTTCTCGAGCCGGTCGTATTCGGCGCGGCTGCTGCACGCGTTCGCCCGTAGCGGCGATGACCGCTCACCGGCCGGGCTCACCGACGCCGAGGCCACCAATGCCGTGATCGGGCGCAGCGGCAGCCGGTACTGGGCCGTCAGCCGTTGGGAGGGGTGCCGACGCCGGTGCTCGGACCTGCGCGCGGCCGGGTTCATCGAGGACTCGGGCCGCGAACGCGACGGCCGGATCGTGTGGATCGTGACCGACACCGGACGAGACGCTATAGTCAAGCTCGACGAGACCGGATGGTCTCGAGGAAAGGCCGCCCGATGACCCTCACCGTCGACCAGCTAATGACCGCTCCGCAGGTATGCCAGGCACTCGGCGTCAGCCGTCAGACGTGGCACACCTGGCAGATCCCGCCCGATTGGGTCAGCCCGGGCGGGAAACCGCGCTATTGGGCGCGGGCGACGATCGCCCAGCTCGCGGTCGACCGTGGCCGCCGCGAGCAATACGACGCGTTCCTGTCGAGCTAGTCGCGTTCGATGATCGGCGCTGCCGCGCCGGTGCGCGCCGTGAATTCGGCGTTCCCGACGACGTAGCCGACGAGCAGGCCGAGCAGCGGCACGGCCCACGATGCGGCGTCGTCGTCGATCACGACCGCGACGATGAGCACCACCGCGAGCAGGGCCGCGACAATGAGCTTTCCGGCGTTGTAGGTCATGGCCTCGAGGGTACTGCGAAATTATTTCCGACCCGGGGTTGACAATGTAGTCAGGTAGGCGTATGGTGTTCCACATGAGCAACGCACTGACAGCACACGAGATCAACGAAGCCAAGCAGGAGATGAGCCCCGGCCAGGCCTGCGAGTGGCTCGCCAACCTGAGCCGCAGCGTCGCCCGCATCGCCGAGGGCAAGGGCGTCGAGCTCACCGAGCAGACGACCGGCCAGATCACCTCGGCGTTCCTGGCCGAGATGCTCGAGCGGGGCGACCAGGGTCGCCGGATCGCTCGGAACACGGTCGCCGCGATGATCCTCGACGCCGAGGCTCGCGGCCCGGAGGCTTGGGAAGCCTGACCGGCTCCGGCCCTCACGAAACGGCCCGCCCTTCGGGGCGGGCTCTTTCGCGTCTAGGGGAGCCGCTACCGTTGGGCGGTATGGCGGCGATCGGCGGCTCGTGCTCGTAATGCTCTGGCGAGTACTCTCGGGCGTTGCTGCGGGCACTGGGGCCGGTGTCGCGGGCACTGCGGCGACCGACGGCGAAGCCTCTGTAGCGATTGCCGCGCTGGCGATCGCGGGGACGCTGGCCGGGGCGATCGTGCTGCTCGTCAAGATCCGCGAGCAGGCACGCACCGCGGCGAGTCAAGCGACGCAGGCTAATCAAGCCGTCAACAACGTCGCACCCGGCGAGGAGCACTCGCTATGGGATCAGGTCGCGTTTATCCGCGAAGACGTCGCCGAGCTCGTCGAGGCTCAACGCGACTTCGCGCAGCGCGGCTGGCGGACACTACCGGACGACATCGCGACGGCGTCACGGCTCACGGAGACGATCAGGTCGCTACAGCACGCCGACGAGCGTCAGCTCGAGCGGTACGACGACATCGACCGCAAGCTCTCGACGCTGCACGAATTCCTACGTGACCACGACCGATGGGAGCGCCAGGAGAAATATCCCGATCCGGGTTGACAACGTAGTCAAACGGTGCTTTACTTTACGACATGGCCCAGGAGCAGACGACCCAGAGCCCCGAGAGGGGAGAAAGGAGCGGCGCCATGTCGCAGTCCCTGTCCACCACCATCAAGATCGGCGACGAGGTCGTCGTCGACATGTCGAAGATGGTGGGCTTCGGCTCATACATCGCCGACGGTAACGGCGGCAGCCCGGTCGTCGTCATCCGCGTGACCCAGGTCGACGCGGACGGCGAGCAGGGCTTCGGCGTTGCCCGGTCGCTGCTGCCGATCGGCGGCCACGACATCCTCTGGACGAGGGCTTCCCTCGTCGAGCAGGACGACGAGACGGTGGTGCGCCACCGTGACGGGCTCGTTTACCTGGCGGGCTGAGCCTGCGGGCTCGAGCGGCCCTCGGCGCTTCGGCGTCGGGGGTCTTTCCTGCTTTCAGGGCAGCTAGCGGAGGGGCTGATCGAGCGGCCCGAGATCACGGCCCAGGAGCCGGACATCGGCGGCCGGGATCGTGCCCAGCCATTCTGCGTCGAGCTGCCCGGCTGCGGTCTTGCGGTCGTAGTCGGCTCGGGACATGCCGCGACGCCACAGGTAGTCGCCGACGTGTACCCAATCGGCCGCGCCGTCGCGGTTGATCGCTGCGTAGAGCTTCGCCATGTTTCCCTCCGGTGGTCCGAGCGGCGCGGAGATTCGCGCCCAATAGGAGCGTGTCGTATACAGCAGGCCGGGGCAGCTCGTCTGCGCGTTGGGCATGTTGAGATGCGCGACGACACGATGATCGCCGGTCAGGTAGCCGAAGTCCTGAGCCTGCTGTCGAGCTCGGCGGATCCCTCGGATCAGCCGGTCGGCCTCGTAGTCGTTCGGGATGTCGTTACCGAGCAGCGCGAGGTGACCCCACGCCGTCGTATTCTCCCCGGCACTATGCGCGGCCCGGTACGGCCCGGCGTACTCCCAGGTGATCGACTCAGAGTCCGACGCGCTGTTGTATTCGTTCGGCTTCTTCGACGGGATGGCGTGCCAGCGTTCGATCGCGGCCAGCTCGAGGGCGCTGTCGCCCGGGTCGAGGAACGCGCCCGCGCCGACGAAATGCACGGTGAACACGTCGAGCGGCACGCCGAGCTTCGGTCGGGGGTGCCCGGTGGAGCTGACGACAGCGGCCGCCGTGTGGGTTACGCCGTTATACGTCGTCGTCGGATACCAGTCGAATCGACTGCGGTCGAAGGGTGTCACCAATTGACCCCGGTGTCGGAGACCCACGAGAGCCACAGGCCGAGCCACCAGACGGCGGCGAGCGTCAGGACGATCGGGCGGATCATGGCAGCGGCGTCGGGTCGAGGGTGACGAGCACCCGCGGGTAGCGGCCGCCGACCCTGAACTCGCGGACGTTCGTATTGGTGTCGGTGACGGACACAACGAGCTCGTACTCGCCCTCGGGGACGTCAGCGAAGAAGCCGACGGGCCATCGGACGATGACGTTAGGTGAGGTGGTGCCGTCGGTGCGGGTCATGTCGCTCGAGGCGACGGTCTTGACGACGGCTCCGGCGTCGACGAGCTTGGCCTCTGACGAGGTGATGTTGGTCACGAGGTCGAGCAGGGTTCCTGAGCCGTCCCCGGAGTACCAGTCACCGGACCAGGACGGCAGGTTCGCCGATTGAGACCAGGACTGCGGCACGAGCTTCGCGCGTGATGTCATGGCCCCGAGCCTAGGACAGCCGGGGCGTCGTCCGAAACAACGGGCGACGGGTCGACCCCGATCACGCCGGGCCGGTCGTCCGAGCCGATTGGGCACGGCTCGACAGCGAGCACCGGGCCGGGGTCGTCGCCCCGGTAGACACGGGTGACGGTCGGCGGTGCAGTCCCGGCGAACGCTGCCCCGGTCGCCGAGAACGCGAACGACGCCGTCGCGAACGCTGACGTGTCGCGCAGCGCTGACGCGCCAGCGGCGAACACGAACGAGCTCGCACCGGTCGCTGACGTGTCGCGGACAGCGACCCCGGTGCCGGTGAAGACGAACGAGCTCGAGGCGGTGGCGAACCGTTCGATGCGTTTCGTGCCGGTCGCGGAGAACGTGACGGACAGGGATCCGGTGGCGGTGGCTTGCCCTTCGGTCGCGCCGACTGCGGTGCCGGTGAACACGAACGACGACGCAGCCGTCGCGAACGTCTCACGTTGCCCTGTGCCGGTCCCCGAGTACACGAACCCGGCGGCGGCGGTTGCGGCCGTCTCACGGGCAGCTAGGCCGTTTGCAAACCAAACGAAGGACGACGAGCCGGTCGCTGACCGTTCGACCGTGGCCGAAGCTGCCGCCGAGAACGTCGCCGAGCTCGAGGCGGTCCCGGTCGTCTCCCTCGAGGCGGTGGCGGCGGCGTCGAACACGAACGACGACGAACCCGTCGCCGGGACCTGCCCCTCGGTGGCGGCGACCCCGGTGCCGGTGAACACGAACGAGCTGCTGCCGGTCGCCGACGTGTCACGGGTCGCCGTCGCGGCGGCCGAGAACGTCGTCGACTGCGCACCGGTCGCCGAGGTGGTGCGCGTCGCGGTGACGGTGCCGGAGAACGTCGCCGAGCTTGCCCCGGTCGCGTTGACTGTCGTGTACGCCGTGCCGGTCGCTGTCCCTGAATAGGTGAAGCTGGCCGAGGCCGTCGCGGGGACGGTCGTGTACGCCGTCCCGGTCGCCGTGCCGGAGAACGTTGTCGACTGCGTCCCGGTCGCGGCCGTGTCCCGGGTCGCCGAGCCGGTAGCCGACCAGACGAAGCTCGAGACGCCGGTCGCGAATACCTCGACGGCCCCGGCCCCGGTCGTCGCGTCGTCCGAGGCCGACCAGGGAGATTCGCGCAGAGCCGACCCGGTGCCCGAGTAGACGGCCGAGGTGCTGCCGGTGGCCGACGTGTCGCGGACGGCCGTGCCTGTCCCCGAATAGACGAAGCTGCTCGAGCCGGTCGCGGTGACGTCGGTGTACGCGGTGCCCGTGGCCGCCCCGGAGTAGACGAAGCTGCTCGAGCCGGTCGCTGTCGTTTCGCGGGTGGCCGAGGCTGTCCCGGCGAATGTTGTCGACTGCGCGGCGACGGCTGTCGTTTCGCGGGTGGCGGTGCCGGTGCCGGAGTACGTCGTCGACAGGCTGCCGGTGGCGGCGGTGTCCCTCGTCGCCGAGGCGGCCCCGGAGTAGACGAAGCTCGACGCGCCGGTCGCGAATATTTCGTTAGTCGGGGTCTCGGCCGTGCCCGTGGCCGTCCCCGAATAGACGAACGACGACGTCCCGGTCGCCGTGATCTCGCGGGTGGCGGTGGCAGTGCCGGAGTACGTCGTCGACTGCGCGCCGATCGCCGACGTGTCACGGGTCGCCGAGGCTGTCCCCGAATAGACGAACGACGACGTCCCGGTCGCCGACGTGTCCCGGGTGGCCGATGCCGTCCCCGAGTAGACGAAGCTGCTCGAGCCGGTGGCGAACACTTCGCCGGTCGGTGTCTCTGCGGTGCCCGTCGCCGTCGCGTCGAACGTGAACGACGACGACCCGGTCGCGTCAATCGCTCGAGTCGCGGAGCCAGTGCCGTCGAACACGAACGACGACGAGCCGGTGGCGTCTGTCGCCCTCGTCGCCGTCGCCGTACCGGTGTATGTCGTCGACTGGCTGCCGGTCGCCGACGTGTCGCGTACCGCTGTCGCGGTCGCGTCGAACGTGAACGACGACGCGCCGGTCGCGCCGACTGATCTCTCCGCGGTGCCCGTCGCCGAGAACGTGAACGACGACGCACCCGTCGCCGTGACCTCCGTGTACGACGTGCCCGTCGCCGTACCAGACCAGACGAAGCTGCTCGAGCCGGTGGCGGCGTGCTCGACCGTTGCCGACCCGGCCGCCGAGAACGTTGTCGACTGCGCTGCGGTGGCCGACGTGTCACGTGTGGCCGTAGCGGTGCCCGAGTACGTCGTCGACAGGCTGCCGGTCGCGGTGACCGTGCGGCCCGCGGTGGCGGTGCCCGACCAGACGAACGACGACGCACCGGTTGCGAACACCTCGTTCGCGGGTGTTTCCGCGGTGCCGGTCGCTGCGGCGGTGAACGTGAACGACGACGACGCTGTCGCTGACCGTTCGACGGTTGCGGTGCCGGTCGACCCGAACGTGATCGACTGCGCGCCCGTGGCCGACGTGTCACGGGTCGCCGACGCGGTGCCCGAATAGGTGATCGTCTGCGTGCCGGTCGCGAATACTTCGGTCGTCCCGGCAGACAGGTTGAACGGCGCATCGAACACGCCGTAGCTCTCAGTGTCGGACGTGTCCGTGTTCTCGAACCATGCAATCTGAGCGTCGCCGCCGTGCTGATTGTCCGACCTGAACCGCAGCTCCCAAACCAGCCAGTCGGTCTGCGCCCACGAGCCGAGGTTCTCCGACGTGACAGCCTGCGAGTTCTCGTCGATCGAGTCGAAGCGGTCGGCGGTCGTCCACGCTGTCGAGTCAGCGATCGTGCCCGTGTCCGTCAGCCGATGCCAACGCATCTGCCACTCGACGTCAGCGCTAGCCGAGCTCGGGTCGATCCGGCCGGTGAACGTGCCCGTCGTGTTCTCCGGCTTCGTGCTGTCGCCGTCGAAGTCGTACGAGTAATAGACATACTTGTACGAGCCGAACCCGCCGCCGCTGCCGTTCGGCACGCTCATGACGAACAGCGCTCCCGACCCGGCAGTCTTTAGTAGGCCGTTCTTCTGCTCGACCGTGCCAGCGTCAGCGGGGAGGTTCGTCCCCGGAAACGTGTTTGTCGTCGAACTCGAGATCCACTGCGTCGCCATCAGTCAGGCTCCTGCACTGCGCGCACCCGGTACACGTAGGTTGTGCTCGCCTGTAGCCCGGAGTCTTGATAGCTGGTGAGCGTCGGCGACCCGTACGGTGACACGATCGACCCGTCGCGTTCGACCCGGTACCAGTCAGCGCCGACAACCGCATCCCACGTCAGGTCGACTTTGTCGGAGCCGTTCGGCGTCGCCACTAGATTCTGCGGCGCGCCCCAGCCTGGCGCGGCAGCCGTCCCGGTCGCCGCCGCCGTGAACACGAACGACGACGCGGCGGTTGCGGTCGTCGCCCTCGTCGCGGTGCCCGCCGCGGAGAACACGGTCGACGCCGTCCCGGTCGCCGAAACGGTCCGGGTGGCGGCTCCGGTGCCCGAGTACGTCGCCGAGCTCGAGGCGGTCGCGGTGACGGTCCGGCCAGCGGTGGCCGTGCCCGAATAGGTGAAGCTTGACGCGCCGGTCGCGGTGACGTCGGTGTATGCCGTCCCGGTCGCCGTGCCGGAATAGACGAAGCTGCTCGAGGCGGTGCCTGTCGTTTCGCGGGTTGCCGTGCCGGTCGACCCGAACGTCGTCGACTGCGCACCGGTCGCCGACGTGTCGCGCGTGGCGCTGGCGGTCGAGCCGAACGTGAACGTCGCCGTCCCGGTCGCGGAGACGTTGCCGCTAGCCGGGTCGAGCGGCGTTATCACCTCGACGTCGGTGTCGTTGAAGCCGAGCGTAAATTGTTCGTTGCCGTGCGGATGATTGCCGCGGTGCTGGATGTTGACGACGAGCCAGTCGCCCGCAGCCCATGTGCCGAGATCGGTCGACGCCGTCACGAACGTCAGCAACGACGTCGTGTAGTCCTGCTCGGCGGTGTAGGCCGTCCACGTCGCGTCGGTGGGGTCGGTCCCGTTGTTCGGCATACGGCCGACGCGCACACTGGCGAAGATCGCGCCGTTACCGACGTCGACGTACACCTCCACGGTCCACGTCCCGGCCGCTGCCTGCTCGACGGTGTCGCCGAGCTGGATCGCCCAATAGTCCTGGTAGGTGGTGCCGCCTGCGACGTTGCCTGACGTGACGGTCGCGTAGGTGGTCGTCGCGTCGATGATCGCCCGCTCGCCCATCACGACCGAGCCGGTCACGCCGGGGATCGACTCAGTGCCGTCGCCCAGGTAGTAGGTGATCGCCATTAGCCCTCGAGCTCCTCGCCGGGCATGATCTCACCGTGTACGCGGTCGAACAGGGCGAAGTATTCGCCGTTAGCGATCCACAACCCGTATTTGCACGGCACGCCGGTCGCCTCCGGGCCGAGGATCTCGACAGCGCCGTCGGGTGGCGGCAGGCTGTCCGGCCAGCGGAACACGGAGCGATCGTGTTGCTCCATCTGCACGAGACGAGACACGCCCTTCGGGCCGACCCGGTAGTACACGATCGCGAACACGCCGAACGGCGGTGCCTCGGCCCACGACCCGTCGGCGCTCGAGAACGTCGAGCCGTCGCCGTAGTAGACGATCCACCGGTCGACGGGCAGCACGGGGGCCGCCCGGGTTACGCGGCGATCGGCGTCAGGTCGAGGTCAAGGTCGCCGATTGCGATCGTGAGCGTGTCGCCCGCCGTGTACGCGTTCGCGGTGAGCGTGCCCGACGCGAGGAACGTCCCGGCCGTCGACGCGTCCCACAGCGAGAAGTGGGTGGCGTCTTCCGACCCGGCGATCGACGTCCACTGGATCGCCGTGTCGTTCGACACTGCGCCGCCCGACGCCGATCCCCACGAGATCGGTCCCTGCCGGGTCGTCTCTGTCGCCGGGTTCGACGCACCAGCGCTGCCGGGATCGCCGATGTGGAGCTTGATGTACGTGTTCGCGATGCTCCACGACGTCGCGTTACACAGAGCGTCGAGCATCGAGTTCGCCGTCGCCGCTGCGAGTCCTGTTGCCATTGTCTACTCCTCGAGGGTCGGTGACAGGTCTGCGGTCAAGGTACCACCGGCGACCGTGCCGCCCGTGGAATTGTCACCGCAGTGTCAGCCATGACAGGTCTAGCGTCGTATTCGTCTGCGCATCGCCGAATTCATTCCAGTACCCGATCCAGAAGTAGGACGCGGTCCGGCTGTACACGTTGCAATATCGAGCACCGCTATTCTGCGCCGTGAGAATGATCGTGTACGACGTGTCGGGATAGGCGCGCGGCATCGTGATCTTCGCCCGTCCGTTCCCGTCCGTCACTGCGGTCGATCGGCCGTGCTGGATATCGGCGCGCAACATCCGCTCGGCCAGCGCTTGACGGTCCCCTACCGGCATGTCAGCCCGCCTGCTCGATCAGGCCGCGGTCGTCGAGACGGCCCAGTCCACCGGTGAATGACTGATCGCCGCGACCGTTCCCGGTGCCCACGGTCAGCCGGTGAATATGCCGGTCGGGCATGTCCAAATATTCGGTGATGTCGGTCAGCCGGTCGACATTGTCGGCCGTGTTCTTGCGCCACAAGTAGACCCCCCAGCCTTGCGGCACGTTCCACGACATCGCCTGCACGCGCGCCTTGACCGGAAACCGCGGCTGTCCGCCGTGCAGGATCACCTCAGACGAGCCGATCGTGTCAGTGTCAGTGATGCCGTCATCATGTGACTCGACGTAGATCGAATCGCCGGGAGCGATCCATCGGCGGGCGAACGCGTCATCGACGTCGACGTCAAACGAGTGCCGCGGGTTGCGGAACAGGTTGTGCACAGCGGTCGCCATGTTCGCCGCGGCGGTGTCCGACTCGACGTCGGGCGCGTCGACGACGCGAGTCTGCAACAGATTAGCGCCGCCCCAGTGACACGTCCCGTAGTCAACGGTGCTGTTACCGCGGTACGCGGCCGCGCCGACGCCGCCACCGAACACGGAAACCTTGGCCGTGACCAGCTTCGCGTTGATCTTCGGTGACCTGATCCGAGCCTCCATACCGCGCAGCCCGGACGATGTGCCGTAGCCTTGCAGGCTCGACCCGCCCGTGATCGTCGACAGGAGCACCTGCGGCGGGTCGACGAATATCTCGCCGGGCAGACCGCACGTGAACGAATTGAGCCCGCCGAACGCCGAGTTTTCCGGCGCGTACCGCCACTCCGTCCCGTAGATCGAGCCGATGTGATCGAGCAGCTCGGCAACCGACGAGCCGATCGGAATGACGAACGACGACGTCGCCGTCGACACACCCGTGGTGACCGCCGTTATCACCGCGCCGTCGCCGACACCATCCGCGGTGGCAACGAGCTGAGAGAACGTCCGCGACGTCTGCGTCGCGTTCGCGGTGCGCAGGTTCGCCGGATACCCGTCAGCGCCGAAACACCAGGCCATCCCAGCACCCGCGAACGTCTGCCGGTCGGTCTGCTCGAGCAGACGGCCCGTGTAGATCGCCATCGACGCTTGCACCATCGACGGCGGAATCTGGCCGGGCAGGACGAGGATCCAGCCGTCGACGTTCGACCAGTTGTCGCCGTCGCCGGTGTAGCCGAGCGCCTTGCGCATCTCGGCGATCACTTCGTCGCGTGCCGAGTCTTTGAACTTGAGCGAGAACGAACCCGCCCGCATCAGTCGCTCGTCGACTTTCACGGTGCCACCACTTGATGCGAGTCGCCGGTCGCCGCCCACCACTGACCGCCGACGTAATCGGCTGCGTCGTACGTCGCCGCGGCCGAGCCGCCGGACTCGATCCCGATCATCGTGTTGAAGCCGTACGACGACGACGCCTGTAGCTCGATGTACGACGACGACGTCGAGAACACCACGTTCGCGTCGGCTGACGCTGCGATCCAGCGGTTGCCGTTCGCGTCGTTCGACGTCTGCCGAATCACGTCACTGTTGACGGTCGTGCACGAACCCGCGCCCGTTTCCTGCAGTCTGACGTCGTTCGTGCCGTACGTCTCGAGGAGGTTCCAGTCGACGAAGTGATGGCCGCGACGCGCCGTCGCCGTCGCGATGACGCCGAACTTTGAAGTGTCGCGGCCATTACTGTTCAGCTCGTCATCCCGACCGAGGTAGAATTGCACGCTGCACGCCAGAATGTCGTTGCGGATGATCTTGTACTTCAACGGGACGAACGTGTAGTTGTACACGTCGTTCAGGATCGAGTCGAAACGAAACTCGCCCTGATCGGTGTACGAGAACGGCAGGAACGACGACGCGTCGGGAGCCTTGTGATACGACGTGATGTCGCCATCCTTGGCGTAGATCTGCCGGAACACGCCGGTACTGATCCGGATATTCATGTTGTCGTTCAGGTCCGACGAGAGGTGCACGTCGCCGGGCAGCTGACGGCCGACGATCGGATACCACGAGCCGTCGTCGGCGAGCCACTCGAGGCACGCGCACTCGTCGTAATACGAGGCCGGGTCGATGTTGTAGCCGAGCGTCGCCGACGTAAACGGCGTGGATACGTTGTTGAATTGCTTGATGCCGTCGTACAGCATGTAGAGGTGCTCGCCGCGTTTCGGCGGGGACCCCGTCGACGTCGTCGGGATGTTGTCGGGGTCCGGCCAGAGCGTCGAGTAGTGATTACGCGGCACGACCCACGTCGGCCGCGACCACGTACCCGGATAGGTGGCGCCGGTCGCCCTCGGCGCTGCCGCTTGCGTCATCTCGACACGCGGGAACGCGAACCCGCCCGGCACACGTTCCCCCCGGTACTGGTATCGGACGGCTCCGGCTTCGGCCGTGTTGCCTTTCAGGAACTCGACGGTCGCCGACCGCGTGTGATAGAAGCCGGTCACCATCGGCCAGTCAGCCGCGGTCGCGACGACCGGTATCGCGACGTTCTCCTCGTTGTAGCCGAGCCACTGCTGAAGGAAGACGCGGACGTCGTACGTGTCCGGGTCGTCGGGGTAGAACACTCCGGCGATGGCGAGCTGGTCGCCGGTGAGCTGCACCGACCGCGGCCCGGCTTTCGACCGTCCCGCGTTCTCGAGCGAGGTTCGGCCTACTTGAAAGGTCATCGGGTCTCCCTCAGCGCCTCTGACGTGTGCACGACCGTCTGCTCGACGATCGCGGCGAGCTCGGCCTCGCCGACTCTGACGATTACGCCGACGTTGGCGTCGACGTTAGTCGGTCCCGGGTTTGCGTTGATGGTGAAGTCCCCAACGCGGCGGGTCGGGTTGAGCGGTTCCGCCGAGACGGGTGATCCGGCCGGGGCCGGTGGGATCGGGTTGCGTACCGGCTTCTCAGTGACGGTCGCCGGGCCGGTGATCGGGAACCGTCCGCCGGGAGCGACCGGGCGGTCGGGTTCGACGATCTCGTCGGCGGGCTCCTCGGGCGGCACGTACATTCGGTAACCGAGCCCGGTGAGCATCTTCTCCGCGAAGTCATCGACGAACCCGGCTCCGGCGTTCGACTCGGCCCAGCCGATCATGGCTTCGGCTGACGTGTCGCGCACGTTGTCGATCGACATGAGCGTCTCCATCCGCTGCGGCTTCGTCAGCGGCAGGATTACCTCGGGGCCGTCCTCGCCGACCCACGTCAGCATGGGCTCGTCAACGTAACGGCCCTCCGACGACACTCGAGCGCCACCAGGCAAAGTGACAGTTACCGGGATGTACACGGACTTCGGCAGGTTGGCGATGGAGTTGCGGATGGCGGCAACCCGGTCGAGCGAGTTGCCGAGGTCGACGCCGACCGTGGACAGGATCGACGTCGGCACCGCGTAGAGCCGTCCGATGTGCCCGTCGATCGCCGCCCGCACCGGACCGGTCAGCGACCCGGCTACTTCCTCGAACGCGCCGCGAAGTATCCGCTGTTTCTGTTCGGCGGTGACCGTCTCGCCGTTCGCTTCGCGCTGGGCTATCTCCTGCTCGGCAAGCGCCCGAGCGTTCGCGTCAACCGCGAGTACGGCGTCGTTTAGTGCTGTCTCCTGGTCGCGGGTCATGCCGATTCCGGCGCGCTGCTCCTCCGTCGCGGTCTCCATCGTCGACGTGTACGTCGCGAGAGCGTCGTCCTGCGCCCACTGCGCTTCGGTTACGTCGATCGTCAAGCCGAGAAGCGAGTCTTGAGCGTCGAACGCCCGGTCCGTCGCCTCTTTCCACTCGTCGAGAGCGATCGCCGCCTCTCTCGCCGCGTCTTCTTGTGCCTCGGCGGCCCGGTTGGCTTTGTTCACCTCGTCGGCCAGCTTCGCCTGTTCGCGGGCCTGCCCCTCGGCGGCCTCCCGGCCGAACCTCAACCCCTCGGCGACGTCCTGGCTGTTGTCGTAGAACTCCACGCCCCGCTCCGTCGCGAGGCCCATCGCTAGCTCGAGCTCCTCGAGCGTCGCGACGTGCTCGGCGGCAATAGCTTTCGCCTCGACAAACGACACGTTGCCCTCGTCGGTGGCCTCTTTGACCGCGCCGTACGCTTCCGTCACCCGGTCTAGGTTGTTGTCGTAGTCGAGCAGCTCGAGCGCGTTGTCGCGCAGCACTTCACCGACCGGGCTGAACGCGTCGAGCGCTGTCCGTTTCATCGCGGTCAGCAAGCTCGTCGTGTCGGTGTAGGAGCCTGCGAGCTCGGCGTTACGGCCCTCGAGGTCGAGGGTTGCGTCGTTGATCGCGAGGAGCGCGTCGAGGCCGGTCGGGCCGAGGTCCTCGAATTGTGTGCCGAGCAGCTTGACGCCGATCTGAGCTTGAGCGATGTCGTCGTCGAGTACTGAGAGCCGCGTGATGACGTCGCGGAACGCGTCGCGGGCGCTGGCTCCGCCCTGCCCGATCTTTGTCTGGAAGTCGGTCGCGCTGATCCCGAGCCGGGCGAGCTCGTCGGCGACGTCCTCGATCGGGCCGGTCGCCCGTAGCCGAAATTCCTTGACGGCGTCGCCCATTTTGTCGGTGTCGCGCTGCCCGTTCAGCATCCCCTCGCGGAAGATCGCGAACATATCGTCCGCGGACAGGCCGACCGCCTCGAAGTGCTGCGCGTATTCGTCGATCGACTCGAGCCAGTCGTCGGCCAGGTTGACGCCGTCCTGAAACCCTGCCGTTACGACGTCGAGGGCTTCGGTGGCCGACGGGGCGAGGTCATTCTGCAGGAGCTGCGACGTCGACCTGATCACTTCCTGAACGTCGACGCCGAACGTGTCAGCGATCGCCAGCGCCCCGGCGCTGATCTCCTCGGTCGCGTCGATCGACGCGAGGCCGAGGTCGGTTATTTGCTGCTCGACGAGGCCGACTGCGACGGCTACTTCCTCCATCGACTCGCCCCAAGCGTCAGCGAACAGGGACGCCGCGATCTCGGTCTGCCGTTGGATCTCGTCGTAGCCGCTATCGAATTGCCGTTCCAGCACGAGAGCAGCGCTCTCGCGTTCGAGCATCTGCCCGAAGCCGACAGCGACAGCCGTGCCGATGGCAGCGCCGACGGCGGCCGCTGCGGGCACCCCGGACTGTGACAGCCGCGACGTCAGCGACAGCCCGGCCTGATCGCCTGCGGCTCCGGCCTGCTGCTCGAGACCGTCGAAGCTTGCGCCGATGTCGTCGACGGCCCCCTCGGCCTTGCGGGCACCGTCGCGGATACCCTCGGCGAGCCGGTCCCCGGCACGGTTGCCCGCAGCTTTCGCCTCGAGCCCGCCGATCGACGTCTCGATACCGGCGATCGCTCGTTCGGCGTCGCGGGCTCCGTCGCGGAACCCGTCGGCGAGACGATCCCCGGCCCTCGAGCTGGCAGCGTCGGCCTCGAGGTCGGCGAACCTCTGCCCGACGTCGTCGATCGCCCGGGTGGCGTCTCGTGCGCCGTCGCGGATGTCATCGCCGATCCGTGCCCCGGCGCGTGCCTGCGCCGCTGCACGATCGACGTCGGCGATGCCCTGCTCGATGTCGTCGAGCGCCCGGGTGGCCTTGCGCGCCCCCTTCGTGAATTCGTCGCCGAGCTCGTCGCCGCCGACATCCGATGCCGCTTCGTCGACGTCGTCGAGGGCGTCGCGGATGTCCTCGAGTGCCCGCTGCGCCTCTCGTGCGCCTTTCTTGAAGTCGCTCGCGTCGATTGACAGACGGGTCGACAGGTTCGCGGTCATGGTCGAACAGTACCGGTCGCCGGTTGCGCCTGTTGCTCTTTCTGCCGTCGGTGGAGCTCCCGACGGGCCTCGTACGACGTTCTCATCGCGCTATCGCGTGCAGGGTCGTCGTCGGGGCCGAGCGGCTCGAATTGGATACGCATACCGGCCCGATCCTCCGGCGTCTTGAGCGTCGACATAAGCCGTTGTGCGTCTTCGCACGACGGGCACCGCACGAGCTCGGTCGATACCCACCATTTCTGCTCGTCGGTCAGCCCGCACTCGGGGCAGCGGCGGGCCTCGGCGTCGATCGACTCGACAGCGGCGACGACGTCGCCCGGGGTCCAACCGTCGACGGTGGACACGGGCAGCCCGTACCGGTGAGCGATCCGGGCGTGCCAGTAGTAGCGCTGGTCTTTGGCGCGGCGTTCCCGCTCGAGCCTTAGCTGTCTTTTGGGTCGACGCTGTCCCCCTGGTGAGTCCACGCTTCGACGGCGGCGTACAGGTCGCGACGGGCGAACGGCGGCCAGTCGTTGGCTACTTCCTCGGCGTCGGCCCGGGTGAATTCTTGCGGGTCGGCTTCGTCGGGTTCGACGAGCTGGGCGGTGCGCACGGCTTCGGCGAGTAGGTCGGCGGTGAAGCCCGCCGCGTTGAATTCGTCGCCGTCGCGGTTGGACTCGTACAGCTTTGTGAGTCGGCTCGCCGAGACGAGGCCGATCACGAACGCTACGGCCTTGTCGCCGACGCGGATGGTGTGGGTGGTGGTGACGTCTGACAGGTCGGGAATCATCCGGCGACCTTACCGTAACGACAAACGGCCGCCGCGCTCTGCGGGACGCAGAAGAACGCGGCGGCCGTTGGCCGTGCAGACGTCCCCCTCAGGAAAGGGACGAAGATGAGTGTACTACGCGGCGACCGTGCCGTCGTAATCCACGGACACGGTCGAGAGGGTCGCCATGAACCGCTGCGCCTCGCTCTTGTTCGGAGCCATCGGCGACCGGCTGACGACGTTACACGTGTACACGTCGACGTCGTCGCCAGCGGTCGGCGTGCCACCGGTGAAGCCGCCTCGAGCGATGACGAGGTACGCCGTCGGCGGGGGGACGGTCTGGTCGTCGAACAACGCCCAGAATTCATCGGTGCCGTCGAACTCTCGGTAGAACGTGCCGGTGATGTTGCCGTTCTCGATGGTGGCGGCGACATTGAACGTCTCCCGCTCACAATTCGCCGAGATGTCGGTCGTCGAGCCGGTGCGCGGCGTGTCCAGGGTGCCGGTGATCAGCCCGCACTCGATGCGGGTCAGTGCGGTGATTTCGGCGACAGTCGGGGCGGTCGTGTCAGCGATGGCCGACGTGCCGAACGCCATATCCGCCCTCGCGCCGGTATCACGATCCTCGCGGGCCATTTGTTACTCCTCGGGGTCGGGGTCGGGGTCGATGATCGGGTCGGGTTCGGGCTGCGGCTCGAGCGGGGCCGAGCGTTCGCCGTCGACGATCCGGTAACCCTTCGGCGCGTACAGCCGCTCGAATTGCACGGCGTTCGTCTGAACACGCGTGCCGTCCGGGGCTTCGGCTGTCAAGCGATGACGGATCACAATGGGAACGGTAGCGCACGTCCGGGCACGGACAGCGGAACACCGCCGCCGTTTCGTCTGAGCAACAATCGCCGCCCGGGTGGGCGATGGGCGGCAATTGACGAAACGACGACGGTGCTCTACGCTTGGCCGTACCTCTACAACCGAGAGACATCGTACCCCATTCGGACGACGTTGTCGACCCGCACCGCTCGCACACCGGCCGCCCGTGGGCCATCCGCCGAGAGCCTGTCACCTGAAAGGGTCGGCAGGATCGCGCCCGGTCGGAGCTGCTGAACGACGGGGACGCCCGGGCGCACCCTTCCCCCGCCTGTGAATTGAAAGGGGGAGGGGTAGGGGGAGGGGGTTACGTCCGCGCCCGCAGCTCTCAAGCTCGTCGCCTCGAGGGGTTCGGCTGCCGCCCGCCCTTCGGGCGGTTGGCCTCAAGGGGGAGGGGTGGGAAATAATTTCCGACCCGGGGTTGACAATGTAGTCAAGAGGGAGTAGCTTTACGGACATGAGCAAGAGCACCACCACCACCAACCCGTACGAAGTCGGGACGCTCTACTACGTCCTGCTGATGCAGCTCGCCGCCTCTCGCCTGCCGCTGTCGGTCGGCGAGATCATGGCCGACATGGCCCAAGCCGCAGCGGGCGAGCGCCTGGAGGACAAGCCGGTCTACTTCGACCGTGCAGCGTTCGTCTCCCGATTCTGCCCGTGGAGCCGGGGCCGCATCCTCGACGCCCTCAACTACATGGTCAACGACGGCACCGTCGAAGCCCGCAAGATCGACGCCTACGGGTTCAACAAGCGGGCCACCTACTACGAAGCCGCCTGACCGAGACGTGCCCCGGGATCGCCGGGGCAGGAGGGAGAAACAATGACCACCACCACACGGTACATGCGCCTCTCGGCGACGATCATCCTTGATGACGACGTCGAGTACAACGAGGCCCAACTCCAGCGAGAGCTGGGGTCGGCCCTCCGACAAGCGGCCACCGCCCACGATGCAGAGGCCGCCGACTTCTACATCGAGAGCGAGTGATGTGCGTCGTCTGTGAGGCCGACTCGGACGCCATCGTCCGCGCTGCGTTCGACCGGTGCGACGAGCTGCTCGAGGAGCTGCCGTACATGTCCGACCGTTTCGTCTACGCCCGGGCGTTCGGCGCTGCCGCCCAGGTCTTGCTGGCCTGCGCCGTCGTCGGCGACCACGGCGCGCTCCTGTGGCCTGCGCCATGAGCGCCCGATGGTACGACCGGCCGCGTACGTTGGGCGGATGGCCCCGACCGCTGTCGAGCTTTACGAGGCCGCCCTCGCCCGGTACGACGAATCGCCGTGCTGGTCAGACGACGCCACCGCCGAGCAGATCCTCGAGGCGGCCGAAGCCCTCGAGATAGCGGCGATCATCGCCCAACGGCACGAGCTGCTGACGGTCGCCGTGCGGGCCGGGATGTGGCGGACAGCGTCAGAGCTGCGCGAGCGGGCCGCTCACCGGTAGTCCGGCGACCAGCCGCCGCCGCTGATCGCCCGGCGCATCTGCCGTTGTATCTTCTGCTCGAGGGTGCGGCGTTCGTCCTCGACGTGACCGTAAGCGGGCCGCCAGTACGGCTGCGGCCGCTGGAACCGTGTCCCGTACTCGACGTACCCGGCGTACTCGGCGTCGGCGATCATGATGGCGTCGGCTTTGACCTCGGTACCGACCGTGCCGAAATGCTGGATTGAATCCATGAGGTTCCCGGTGTCGACCGGCACCCGACGGCGGGCAGCCCGGGCGAATTCGTCACCCTGGATGTTCGCCAGCTCGATCGCGCCGGGGTCGTCGGCCATGTCGCCGAGCGTGTCGATCATCCGATCCAGCTCGCTCACGACATGCCCCGATATCTGAACACGGCGGGCCAACCGAACGACGGCGGCGTGTCGTCGTTGTCGACGATCGGCGGGCCGACGTCGGTGCGTTCCCACAGGGCGGGCCACTGGGCGTCGTCGTTCACCGCCTCGAACATGCCGAGCATCTCGGAATGATTGCGGCCCCATACGGTCACCTGCCACTGATTGTGCAGGATCCCCCAGCAGTCATCGGCCACCGGGTCGCCGACCTGGCGAGGTTCGACGAGCTGCACCGTCGCGAAAGGTAGCTCGGCGTCTCGAGGGGCGATACCGACGTACACCGACGCGGTGATCGAGTCGGCGGCGAGGGCACCCTCGACGATCCCGGCGACGGTGGGCGGGTCGTCCTGGCTGATCCAATTAGACATCGGAGGAAACCTCGACTTCGTAGCGTACGACCCGGGCGTTCGGGTTGCGGTGTACCGAGGTGACCCGGCCGAACCTGTCGGACAGCGGTGAGTCGGACTGCACAACCTCGAATCGCCAGCCGACCCCGACCTCGTCGGCGACGCCCTCCCCGACGATCACCGTCAAGATTCGGACGGTGCGTTCGCGGCCCGGTGAGTCGACGTCGGTCCTCGAGTCTTCGGTGATCGCTGCCGAGCAGACGACGGCCCCGGTGATCGTGTCGGCCTGCGCGTTGAGTCCTTCGGCTCTGGTGCGTTCGGTCAGGGTCGCGTCGACGAAACGGACCGTGTGCACCATCCACCGCTGCCGCAGGTTGGCGAGACGTCGAGTCGGTGGCATGACCCGAGACTAGACGAGGGTCACCCGCGCCCCGCGGGGCAACGTCATCGGCGTGCCACGCCGCGTGCAATTGGGATGCTCGACCGTGTTCGCCCGCAGCCATGACGGCGTCGCGTAGCGGCCGTCGACGTCTTCGCATTCGCGGTCGGTGTCCCCGAACAGGGCGTCCTCGACGTACACGACCAAATAGGCCCGGTCGGCGAGGTTCGCCGCCCAACGGTTACGGCCGATCGCCGCCCCGGTGCGCACCGCCGTTCTCAGTCTCGGCCCGAGCGATGCCGGTGCGGGCCTGTCGAGCGCGGCGGACACGTCACGAAACGACACGGCAGCCCTCGCCCGATCAGCGACAGCGGCCCTCAGCGCCCCGACACGTTTCCGCAGCAGTGCCAGGGCAGCCCCGGCCGTCGCGCCGATCCTGGCGGCTTGCAACACGTCCACACGGGCCTCGGTGGCGTAGTTGCGGGCGGCTGTCGCTTGCCGGGCGAGCTCCTCGAGCTGCTCGTCGGCCATCGCCTCGGCCTGTACCTCGATGGCGTCGGCCTGCTCGTCGACGAGGTCGCCGGGCGTGACGTCGACCAGTGCGTCGCGGTAGGCGGCGACGACGTGCGGGCGAAGCTCCTCACGGTACGCGTCGACAGACGGCGCGGCGGTACCGTTCGCGATGTGCGCGGCGAGCCTGTTCTCGAATGCGGCAGCGATCGCTGCGGCCACGATTGCGGACCGTTCGACCTCGTCGGGCAGTGGCATCGGCCTACAACACGTAGACCGCGCCACCCGGCCGGACGTGAGCCGACCGGACCGTCGACACGCGCAGCAACGCTCGAGGAGCCCCTCGCAGCGGATCCTCGGCGTACCCCTCGGCCATCACCGGATCAGACGACGCCGAGTAATCACCCTGCGCCTCGGAGCTGACCGCCTCGGCCCCGACCTCGGTCGACGTGAGCGCCAGCCGGGCGGCGACGATCGCCCAAGCACGTTGCACCATGCCCGAAGGGATCAGCCGGTCGTCGACGTGCTCGTCGCATGTCCACCCGGTGTCGTACTCGATCAGGTTCGCGGCGTCGGTGATGTCGCTCGAGGTGACCTCGCGGCGGGTCAGCTCGTCGACCTCGTCGGGGGTGAGCGTGACCGGCATCTCAGCCCTCGCGTTCGATCAGCGAATGCTTCAACCCGAACTCGGCGACGGCAGCGTCAGGCAGCGTGAACGACGCCCCGGCCGAATACTGGCGGCCGCCGAGCCACACTTTACGATGTGCCGGGGCGACCCGGTAGCGCTTGGGCTGCGGCTTCGGCTTCGCGGTGGTCGCTTTAGCTGTCGTCTTCTTCGTCGCCATGACATGACAGCGTACGCGACACGGCCCCCGGCTGCGTGGAGTCAACCGGGGGCCGTGTCGGGCTTGGGGGAACCGTCAGATCAGACGTCGTCGACGATCTTGACCCAACCCGTCGCCGGGATCACCGACGTCGAGGGGGCCACGAACCCGAGGTACCGCTGAACGAGCAGGGAGAAGATGTTCTCCTGGGCGCCTCCGGCGGTCGGCTCGAGCTGGTCGAACACCTTCACCTCGGTCGCTCCGGCAGAGCCGACAGCACACGACGCGAACGGCCCGATGACGGCGAGCAGATTCGACTCGCCAACGTCAGCCGACGTGATGTCGGCCCGCAGGATCGGCCCGTCGAACGGCAGAGCGTTCGCCAGGTCGCCGTTGAATTGAAGCCGATTCTGCGAGTCGGTCGCGAGGCCGAACACGCGCTGACCCTTGCGGGTGACGATCATCGCGTCGCCGTTGTAGGCCGCCTCGTCGTACGGTGCGAGGGCCGTGTCGATCGCCGCGATGGCGTCCCCGGCGTACTCCACCGACGTCGCCCCGGTCAGGAGCGGCGTCAAGTGAGCCGCGTCGAACCCGGAGTAGATCGCCGGAGTCTTCTCCGCGACGAGCTGCGGGCCGTAACCCTGCGCCGTCGACGCGCCGAAAAGCTGCGCCTTGAGACCCTGATCGGTCAGCTTCTCGACCTCGCCGTGAGCCGCGACCAGAAGATTGCGGCCCTCCATCACTCGAGCCGACGTCGGCAGGCTGTTCGACCCGCCAGTCTGCGACTCTGCGGTTGCCCCGATGTCCGTCTGCCCGGACTTGACCGGGATCGTCGTCGGGACGGGCGCGAGGTTCGCGAAATTACGACCCCCTGACTGGATGACAGCCTGTTGAACGGCGGACTGCATACGCCGGTAGCGGGTGACCTCGATCCCGCCGCCCCGGATGTAATCCTGAACGGCGGTTTCAGCCACCGAGAAATTCGTCGCCATTGTTGAACCTCCGTGCGGTCATGGCGGGCGTGCGGTGGGCATTAGGTCTGACCGCTACCGGGTCATCACCGGCAACCGTACCGGCTCAGTCGGCCATGCCGGTGGCTTTCCGCAGGTAGTCAGTCAGCGGGTCGCCGCTCGAGCTGCCCGGCTTCGCCTCGCCAGGGTCGCCCGTTTCGTTGTCCGACGGGCCTCCCCCAGTGCCGAACAGATACGGGTCAGACGTCTTGAGCGATGCGACGGCGTCGTCGACCGACGCGGCTCCGGCGATCAGCCGGGCGACCGTCGCCGGGTTACGAGCCCCGGCGGTGGCCGCCGCTCGCATCGCCCGCTCCGTCGCGAGCTCGGCGCGCACTTCGTCGATCTTCTCGGCCTCGGTCTTCGCGGCCTCTTTCGCCGCTTGCCGCTCATCGAGCACCGTCTGCCATTTCGTCGACATGTCGGCGAGCTGCGCCTCGAGCTGGGCGATCCGCTCGTCGCGGCCGCTGTTGCCGTCGCCGCCCGGCCTCGAGGAGCTGTCGCCGTCCTGGTCGGGTCGGAACGTGCCGGTACCGCTGGCGTCGGTCACGTTCGGCGCTGTCGTGTTACTGGTGTCGGTCATCTAGTGGCCCCTCCGTTTGTGCCTCGGGTTACCGGGGACGCTAGCCGACTGGACAGGGCTGCCCTGTCCAGTCCCCCTGTCCAGTCCCCCTGTCCAGTCCCCCTCCACACGTCCCCAGGGAAACGGGCACCAGACGCCCACTCGAGGGGTTGAAAGGGGCACCAGACGCCCACTCGAGCCCGCAAGCGTGAAGCGGCCCGAGATGCCCGCTGGGAGGCCGAAGGGCTCACCCGGTGCGACCGGTGCGGCGGTGCGGGCGGTCACAAAGGTTGGCCCGGCTTCACGTGCTACGACTGCGGCGGGTACGGAGCCGTCGCTAAGTGACGGTCAGCCCTCCGGCGGCTCGAGGTCGCCGGAGGGTAGCCCGTCGGCCATCGACAGCCCGGCCTGTTCGGCCTGGTACTGCACGACCTCGGCGGCGACCTGATCGTCGGACCAATCGGGATGAGCGGTGCGTACCCGGGTCTCGACCGTCGACGCGTTCGCCGTGTACAGGTCGCGGGCCATCTCGACAGAGTCCGACGCGATCGGGCGCAGCCCCGGCGTGATCGAGACGGACACGTCCCCGGCGGCCGCCAGGTTCGCGCACTGCTGAACCGACATTTGAAGGGTGCGGGCGAGGCGGCGGCCCGGCCCGGCGATCGTGTTGAGCGTCGTCTGCTGATCGGCGCGTTTCGCCGCTGCCGAGTCCGACCGGCCGCCGACGTTGCGGCCGATTGATTGCGGGTTGATGCCGCAGAGCTCTAGGAGCCCGTTCTCGCGGCGTTCGATCCTGTCGCGCTGGGTCAGCGAGTCGGGGAAGCTGACGACGTGGAACGGGACACGGTCGGCGACGGCTTGAGCCTGCCCGGTCTTTGCCGACGACAGGGCGAGAATATTTGACCGCAGGTTGAACCCGGGTTGAGCGATCACCCTCGAGCCTTGCGGCATGTTGTTCGTATCGGCGTACTGACCGAGCACCGGCTGAGTGCGCAGCATGTCAGCATCGAGCGCGACCCGGTGGCGGATCATCTCGGCGTCGGACTGCTCCTGATCCCAGAGAGCCTCGAGCCCTCGGACGACTTGCTCGTTGGAGACGTAGACGGGCGCGGCGAGCTTGCGGTACCACCGCCACACGAACCCGTGAACGCGGACGTCCTGCCCGGCGAAGCGTGCCGCCGAGTCGGCCGCCCTCGAGAACAACGGCACGTCGGAGCCGGTGACGTCGATCGGCCGGGTCGGGTCGTACTCGACGGTGCCGCCCTCGGCGAGCTTGCCGTCGTAGCCGGTCATCTCGACGGTGCCGACGTTGTCGTCGGATACCCGCCACCGTTCGACGAGCAGCCAGACGGCGGTGCGGTCCTCGCCGGGCTTCGGCTCGATCAGCCACGCGTCGCCGCCCATGAGCCGCTTGTGCCGCCAGATGGGATCGAACATCGCCGGGTGAATAGTGGCCGGTACCCACACGTCGCCGTCGACGTAAGTGGGCCGCAGG
>JABAHP010000434.1_pt1 | contig 30077 bp, 23 predicted proteins | sample 7062081 | NCBI WGS metagenome assembly JABAHP01 (sample SAMN14534357, study PRJNA622989) | marine sediment metagenome | biome: marine biome [ENVO:00000428]; feature: marine pelagic biome [ENVO:01000023]; material: deep marine sediment [ENVO:00002113] | place: India: Gulf of Kutch | collected...
TGGCGGCATCGAAGGTGCTAACCGGCCCGAAGCCGGATTTTACCGGTGATAAAAAGTCATTCGTAGACGACCTTCGACAGGCACTGTACGCCTCGAAGATTGTCAGCTACGCCCAGGGTTATCAGCTTATGCGAGCGGCCGCCCAGGACCATAACTGGAACCTGAACTATGGCGGCATCGCTTTGATGTGGCGCGGGGGCTGTATCATCCGGTCGGTCTTTTTAGGTAAAATAAAAGAGGCGTTCGACAGAAAGCCCAGTCTTGATAACCTGCTGCTCGACCCGTTCTTCAAGGACGCCGTCGAGAAGGCGCAGCCGGCCTGGCGTCGCGTGGTCATCACGGCGGTCGAGATGGGCGTTCCGATGCCCGCGATGAGTTCCGCTCTGGCATTCTACGACGGCTACCGGTGCGGGCGGCTGCCGGCCAATCTGCTGCAGGCACAACGCGATTATTTCGGGGCACATACATACGAACGGGTCGACAAACCGCGAGGTGAATTCTTCCATACAAACTGGACCGGTCGAGGCGGAACAACGGCAGCTTCGACATACAACGTATGATAATTAGATTTCATACGAAAAATGCTTGCAATTTCAGGATGGTTTTGTTAATTTATAACTACTGTAGGAAATAGCAATTCTATCAAAGAGGATTGCCAGCAAATTAGGAGGGCAAATTATGTGGCGAATATCATTTGCTTTGGTGATTATGGGCTTATTCGTAAATACTGCTGCGGCTTTGGATGGCTCGGGTACGGAGGCGGATCCCTGGCGGATAGAGTCGTTGGCGGATTTTGACGAGTTTGCGGCTGACGCGAATTACTGGGATGATTGGACACGCCTAGAAACCGATGTAAACCTGGCCGGGCTGACTTACATAACTGCTATTATTTCACCGGATGTTAATTCCAATACGTGGTTTGACGGCACTGCCTTTAGCGGTGTCTTTGACGGAAACGACTATAATATTATAAACCTGACCATCGATGATGGCGGCGTCCGTACCGATTATCTGGGTCTTTTCGGCTGTATCGGAGAAGGCGGGGAAGTCAGGAATCTGGGCCTTGAAGGTGTCTCTATCGTTGGAACCGGGCCCTATGTTGGCGGCCTCGTGGGGGAAAATTTAGGCATTGTCTCGAACTGCTATTCTACCGGCGATGTCAACGGTGGTGGCATTGTCGGTGGCTTGGTAGGAAAGAATGGTTTCGTGCTCCCTCCTCCCACGTTTTCAATAAAGGCTGGCTACATATACAACAGCTACTCTACGGGCAGTGTTCAGGGGGGTTCGGCTGTCGGCGGCCTGGTGGGGGGTAATAGTGGTTTTGTTTCGGACTGCAATTCTACCAGCTCTGTCAACGGCTTTGATTCTGTCGGAGGCCTGGCGGGGGGAAATTGGTATGGCACCGTTTCGCACTGCTATTCTACCGGCGAGACAAGCGGCGTTTATTGTGTCGGTGGTCTGGTGGGGATCAGTGGAGAAAATAGCAATGTCTCGAAATGCTATTCTACCGGCGAGACAAGCGGTGATCATGTTGTCGGTGGTCTGATAGGGAGAAATTTAGGCATAGTCTCGAGCTGCTATTCTACCGGCGATGTCAACGGTGGTGGCTATGTCGGCGGTCTGGTGGGAGAGAATTTTGAATATGTCTATATATCTAACTGCTATTCTACCGGCGATGTCAGCGGCGGTCATTGTGTCGGCGGCCTGGTGGGAGCAAATGACGGCACTGTTTTGAACTGCTATTCGATCGGAGATGTGAATGGTCTTGAGGCTGTCGGTGGCCTGATGGGGTATAATTTCGACAGTGTATCAAACTGTTTCTGGGATACCGACACCCAGACCCACGGCGTAACTGAAAGTATTGGCTTAAACGAAGAAGGAAGCATTACCAACGTTTCAGGTCTACCTACCGCACAAATGCAAACAGAAAACACGTTTACCGACTTCGGCTGGGACTTTATCGATGAATATGCCAATGGCACGAGTGAAACCTGGCAGATGCCTGCCGGTGGCGGGTATCCGATATTGAGCTTTTTTCATATTGATATACCGTATCCTCTTGCTGGAAGTGGAACGGAAGAAAAGCCTTATATTGTAAGCGATGCGAATGAGCTTGGAATGTTAAGCTGGTATACTGATGGTTGTCATATCAAAATGACAAGAGATATAGACCTTTCGGGGATTAATTGGTTTGTGCCTGTGGTGCCGGCATTTAGTGGTTATTTTGACGGTAACAACTGTATCATAAATAGTATGCAGATATCAGGTAGCGGTTATCTTGGTCTGTTTGGTTTTCTGAGAGACCAGGGCCAGATAAGAAATCTGGGCCTTGTGGGTGGCTCTATAAGAGGAACGGGGAATTTTATCGGCGGTTTGGTGGGGTATAAACAGAAAGGTTTCGTCTCGCACTGCTATTCTATCAGCGATATAAGCGGTCTTAAGTATGTCGGCGGCCTGGTCGGGGAAAATTGGAATGGCAATGTTTCGAATTGCTATTCAACCGGCGATGTGAATGGTGTTAGCAGTGTCGGCGGCCTGGTCGGGGAAAATTGGAAGGGCAATGTTTCGAATTGCTATTCAACCGGCGATGTGAATGGTGTTAGCAATGTCGGCGGCCTTGTGGGGTATAATTATTTTGGCGGTGTCTCGAACTGCTATTCTATATCCTCTGTCAGTGGTGGTAGGTATGTTGGCGGCTTGGTGGGGAAAGCTTTTTATGGAGATATGTGGAACTGCTATTCTACCGGCAACGTTTCTGGTGCAAATGATGTCGGCGGGTTAGCGGGATATAATCTGTATGGCAATGTTTTAAACTGCTATTCTACCGGGGATATAGGCGGTGATGACGATGTCGGCGGCCTGGTGGGATATGATTATTATGGCAGTGTATCAAACTGTTTCTGGGATACCGACAACCAGACGCACGGCGTGACTGAAAGTATTGGCTTAAACGAAGGAGGAATCCTTACCAATGTTTTAGGTCTGCCTACTGACGAAATGCAGACAAAAAGCACGTTTACCGATGCCGGTTGGGACTTTGTTGACATTTGGGACCTTACCTGTGAGGGGATGAATTATCCGAGGTTTATCTGGCAAATACCACCTGCAGACTTTTTATGTCCACACGGAGTCGATTTTATAGATTATTCATTCTTTTCTAATCACTGGCGAGAGAGCACTTGCGAAGCAACTAATGACTGTGAGGGAGCTGACCTAGATTTTTCAGACAAGGTCGATGGGATTGATTTGAAGATATTCTGCAGTCTCTGGCTGGAAGGGTGGGGCACTAAATAAGGGTCCCCTTGTGCAGACAAGTTGCACGCCACAAGTACTGCTTTTTATTGGACTATCCGGTCATTATATGCTCCAAAAAAGGAAATATATTGAATAAATTGACGCTTTGTGATGTATATTAATAAGGAACAGACTGTAAAACCGGCGTTTGAATCACAACCACCGGTTTTGGAGCCAGATAAAGTGAGCAGCGTTTGTGAAGAAGAATTAGTATTAACGGGACCCGCCCGAAGGGGGTCAAAAGAGGCGTTCGAGTCCATAGTCAAAATGTATATGAAAAACGCGTACTATACCGCCCTTGGTCTCGTGGGCAACCGCGACGATGCACTGGAACTTTCACAGGAAGCTTTTATCCTGGCATACCGTAATATAAAGCAGCTTAATCCCGGGAGGAAGTTTTACCCCTGGTTCTATCAAATCCTAAGAAACGTATGTTTCAGCCATCTAAGAAAGAAGAGAAACCGACAGAGCAAATCCCTTGAAAAGATTGAAGAATATGGACCGGTGGCTGAATTGAATGATTCGTTCATGCCCGATGTTGTGGCCGAAAGAAACGAGGCCAAAGACCGAGTGTGGAAAGCTATCGGCAAACTCGATAAAAAACATCGCGAGGTGATTATATTACGTCATTTCCAGAACCTATCCTATGAGCAGATGGCTCAAATCCTTTTTTGCAGCAGGGGAACCGTTATGAGCAGATTATATTACGCGCGACAAAGACTAAAAGAATTATTAGGCACAGAGAAAGGAGGTGACTAAGATGGCCTGCGAGGATTATAAAGACCTGATGATGGGTTATCTTGACGAGGAACTCTCCGCTGAACAGATACGTCGCTTCGAAGAGCACCTGAAAACTTGTAAAGATTGCACAGCTCAACTTCAGGAGTTTCGACAGCTTAAAGCAATTACCGACCAGATGACACTGATCGAGCCGGAAGACAGGTTGTGGCAGCAGTACTGGGACGGTATCTATAACCGCGTTGAGCGAAGTATCGGCTGGATAATCTTTTCCGTGGCCGGGATACTGCTGACAATCTACGGAGGTTTCAAGGCCATAGAAGAACTCATCAAGGACCCGACAGTGGGCTTGTTTTTTAAGATTGCGATGGTGGCACTTGTCGCAGGACTTGCAATTTTATTTGTCTCGGTGTTGCGTGAGAGAATCTTTTTCTGGAGCAAAGACCGCTATAAAAACGTAAGGAGATAAGGCAATGTTAATGTCAACAACGGAAACGATAGAGGGGAAGAAGATTGTAAAACACCTGGGGCTGGTAAAGGGAAATACCATTCGCGCCCGTCATATAGGCCGAGATATCATGGCCGGGCTTCGAAACGTAGTGGGGGGAGAGATAACGGATTACACGAAAATGATGGCCGAGTCGCGAGAACAGGCCCTCGACCGAATGACTGAAGACGCCCAAAACCTCGGCGCAAACGCCATAGTAGGGGTCAAATTCGCTACCTCCATGGTGATGCAAAGCGCATCCGAAATCCTCGCCTACGGCACGGCCGTAGTCGTTGAGTAATACATATCTGAAGGTTAGTTGACCTGCGGTGCATAATCGGCTATATTTCAGCCAGTTCTATTAATTAATGAGAGGATTTTTAAATGGCTGAATTTATTACGGCAGATTTCCTGCTGGAAACGAAAACCGCGAAAGCCCTTTACCATGAGCACGCCGAACAGATGCCTATCTACGACTATCACTGTCATCTGCCAGCCAACCAGATAGCCACTGACCATCGGTTTGGCAACCTGACGCAAATATGGCTCTACGGCGACCATTACAAATGGCGAGCAATGAGGGCCAACGGCATACCGGAAAAATATATTACCGGCAATGCAAGTGATTACGAAAAATTTGAAAAATGGGCCCAGACCGTACCATATACCCTGCGCAATCCCCTTTATCACTGGACACACCTGGAATTGAAACGTTATTTCGATATTGGTGATAAGCTTTTAAGCGGCGAGACAGCCAAGAAAATCTACGAACACTGCGGCGAATTGTTAAGAGCGCCGGCGTTTAGCTGCCGGAACCTCATCCAAAAGGCCAACGTCAAGCTGCTCTGCACGACCGAAGACCCGCTCGATTCGTTAGAGCACCATAAAAGAATCCGCAACGATGGATTCGAAGTTGCCGTTCATACGGCCTTTCGTCCGGACAAAGGCATGGCCGTCGAAAATCTCACAGCCCTGAACGCATGGATTGATAAACTGGAATGCCTCTGTGAAATCGAGATTATCGACTTTCATTCATATATTGAAGCCATACGGCAGCGTCACTATTACTTCCACGAAAACGGCTGCCGGCTTTCCGACCACGGCCTGGAGACCGCTTACGCTGAGGATTATACAGAAAGTGAAATCAAAAAGATCTTCGATAAGATAAGATCGGGAAAAAGCCTTGACTGTCTGGAATGCCTGAAATTCAAATCGGCTATGATGGTAGAATTTGCGCTGATGGACTATGAATCCGGCTGGGTGCAACAACTTCACCTCGGCGCCCTGAGAAACAATAATACCCGAATGCTCAAAACGCTGGGACCGGATACCGGTTTCGACTCAATGGGAGATTTCGAAACAGCCAGACCATTGGCCAAGTTTCTCGATACGCTCGATAAAAACAACGAGCTGCCCAAAACAATTTTGTACAATCTCAATCCCAGAGACAATGAGCTGATAGCTACAATGGTCGGCAACTTCCAGGATGGCAGCTCGGCCGGCAAAATCCAGTACGGCTCGGCATGGTGGTTTCTGGACCAGAAAGACGGGATGGAAAAGCAGATCAACGTGCTTTCAAATATGGGCCTTTTGAGCCGCTTCGTCGGGATGCTGACCGATTCACGGAGTTTCCTGTCGTATCCAAGACACGAATATTTTCGCAGGATTCTATGCAATATGCTCGGCAACGATGTCGAGGCCGGGCTGCTGCCCGATGATTTAGACCTGCTCGGGAAAATGGTCGAGGACATCTGCTTCAACAACGCCAAAGACTATTTCCCGATGAAATTAGAATAAATTGACTATTGACAATTGACCGTTTTTTATTTTAATCTATTCGAGACAGTAACAAACAAGGGTCGGTGCCCGAGTGGCTAAAGGGGACGGGCTGTAAACCCGTTGGCGTAAGCCTACGTTGGTTCGAATCCAACCCGGCCCACTGGCCTGCAATTCGCATAGAGTTGCAGGCCGCTGTTTTTTTGTAACTTATTGTGTTCTTTAGATGTTATATCAATATCACTGTCGCTTCCATTCAACTCTGTGCAAGGTGAATCTGCCCCATTGTGCACCGGATCATGCCCCTCCTTTCCGGCCGCATTCAGAATGGTCATTTTCGCTGTTTCTTCATTGTCAGCTTTGGTGATTTGTGCGTAGAAGCCAAGGAGTAAGAAGGCAGTTTTCATGTCAGAAATGAGGGCAAGTATTGTACATAGAAAAAGGATACTATGTAAAAAATAGGCTGAAACGATAAAATTTACTATACGTTACCCTAAATATTTCGCTAAAAAACGAGGTGTTTATAAGTATAAATAATAATGTCGAAATGCTAAATAATTCCAAAAAAATCCATCAACATTTGCCACTTGAGAAACGGCATATAAATAAAAACTGCTTTCCAACAATTACTTATCAGCTTCTCCGGTCATGGGAGTATAGCCCATGCCGTTCACGATATAGCACATAAGTATCGTCTTTCATGAAAAACGAAAACATATATGTAATAGTCAGGCTTCACATAAAAAGGAGGTGATGCGATGGCTGGACACTAATGTAAAAACTGGAGTAAGACGGGTAGATATTATGTTTGGTAATTGGAACAAAATAAGAGTCACATTTTCAGGAACGTTCTAAGACGCAAAAGGAGAAAAAAATGCTAAAATTTAAGATTAGACCGCTGTTACTGCTCGTATCCATCACATGTATGTTGATGGGTTCGGCAACTGCCCAAGAAGGACCAAAAGAAGTACTCAAAAGGGGTGTTTTCTTCTCTACTGAAGAAGATTTTGTTACCCAAGGTCCTCTGCCTGCTGGTGGTCCTATTATCTCTGACGGTGACCTGCTTAATTCCGCAGGGAATGTCTACATGCGGAATAATGAGCTTTTGAGCAGATTTAAGGTACGTTTCGATCTTGGCCTTGATGCCGCTGATGTCATCGACATCAAGGGCCGCATCGTTGCTTTCTCTACCGAACTCGATCATCCGAGTGGCTTGTTCACCGCCGGTGACCTGTTGGCCACCAATGGGGCTATCCTGCCTAACACGGCGCTGCTCGCCGTTTTCAAAATCCCTCGCGGTATAGACCTCGGTTTGGATGCCGTTCACTTCATAGGCAAACAGGAGGACATTATTAAGTTCCTTGGGGTGGTGAAGGAACAAGGCCGTCAGTTCTGGTTGGAAAAACCTGAAGCGCTGAGCGAGTTATTTAAGAAATATGGCATCAACATTTGGTTCTCCACCGAGGGCACAGCACCGAGGAAGCAAAGGGAGGAACCCAGTTTCCTAGACGGAGACCTGCTGTCTGCTGCTGATGGCGCCGTTGTGGGTCGTAACGCCTTGCTTCTACCGTCCAGCGTGCCGGCCGGTATACTGAAGCGGGGGGTTGATTTCGGCCTCGACGCCTACACTGCGCCTACACGTAACTATAAGATGGCCAGGGAGCGCGGCTTGTTCTCCACTGAGATCCTCTTCGAGGGGAGACTAAGGTTCACCGACGGCGATGTGCTCAAGTTCGGCAACGGCGTGTTTGCAACGAACTACATTCTGATCCAACCATTTGAGCCTAAGGCAAAGTTCCTGGGTCTGGATGCCCTTTCCATTCCCATAAGATAACGCTTTCTCCCATGTGCGGCGGTGATCATGCGGGTAGGAGGCATGGCTGCGGGGAGTATAGGCGCTAACGAACTCGCCAACGGCTGGAACGCGACCACCCCGCCCTTCGAGGCTTCCGACAGCCCTTTTGGAGGGTGGGTGGATATCCTGGGCCTGATACCGTCATGTGAAAATTGCATGAAGTTAAAGGTGCAATATGACAAATGGCCCGATTCTACTACGCCGCCAACCAGCTTCCAGTCTTTGACTGATCCCTTCAAAGAGTGGATACTCTTATCGTCGTGGCCGTTCTTTTCACTGGTAAACAGGGAACCTGACTCCGATGGTTGGCTGGATATCCTCTGCGACACAACAATGGGCGGTCTGTACTACCCTTGGAACACAGCTGGCAAGAATGGGAAATACAGCCTTAGGCTGACTATCGAAGATACAGGGAGCAGCCAGCACGTAAGCTCACCAATAGTGTTGATGATAGACAACAAACGGCCGAAGGCGTCCCTCAAACTCGACAAGGTGACCGTGTGCGGCGACATCATTATAGGAGACGAGGTAACTGGCAAAATTACCGGTACAGATGAGCACTTCTATAGCTACAGATTGCGGTATGAGAGCAGCCTAATCTCTGGCTTAATACTTGCAGTGAGGAAGTACACCGGTGTGAGCGACAGTGGGGATGTGAATGTGCCATTCACCTAGGATACCACAACTCTCCCGCCGTGCGGATATTCAGAACAAAATGCCGAATTATGTACCGGATCATGCACCCTTTCGTGTGTTGGGGTGTTGTGTGATGTGTCATTAAGTTCTTTGATTGTACAAAGAGCATTATTTTCTTAATGCTCTGAGGCAATCTGAACATAATAGCTCCCCTGAGTCAGCCCTAATCAATCGCTCTTCCGTAGAATCATTCCTGCCACAAGAATCACATCTTCTACCACTTCCCGAAATTTCACGAATTTCGATCGGTGCTTCTTTACGTTTTAAATCAGCCTTTGCCCTTGACTCGGCCTCAGCCCTCTCTTCGACTCTGCGTCCTGCTTCTATTTCAGCTTTTAGTTTTCCCGCCTCGGTTCTTGCTTTTGCTTCCTTCTTTCTTTGCTCTTGGGCTTTGGTTATGACCTCAGTGTAAGCTTTAGCCATCTCCTCAGCATTAGATTTCGCTTCCATTTCAACTCTGGCTTTCTCCTCGTCTTTGGCCCTGGCCGTTTCCTGAGCTTGGGCTTTGGCTTTTGCCTCTGCTTCCGCTCTTGCCTCAGCTTTTGCCCTCTCTTTTGCTTCGGTTGCCGCCTTCTCTTCAGCCCTGCTTCTTGCTTTAACTTCGGCTTTTAACTTTTCTTCCGCCTCGGTTCTTGCCTGAATCTGTGCTTGCAGTTTGCTTTCTGTCTCGGTTATTTTCTCAGCGTAGGCCTTAACCTTTTCCTCGGCCTCAGACCTTGCCTCTCTTTCAATCCTTGTTCTCTCCTCAGCTTCGGCCCTGGCTTTTTCCTGTGCTTCAGTTCTGGCCTGCAATTGGCCATAGGCCCTTGCTTTCTCTTCAAGTTCGGCTTTCATTTCCTGCTCAGCACTGGCTCTGGCCTCCACTTCTGCTCTGGCCTTCTCTTGCGCTTCAGCTTTGCTTTTTGCCTCGGCTTCCGCTCTCGCTTCAGCTTTTGCNNCCTCTCTTTCAATCCTTGTTCTCTCCTCGGCTTCAGCCCTGGCCTTCTCTTCTGCATCAGTTCTGGACTGCAACTGGCCATAGGCTTTTGCTTTCTCTTCAAGTTCTGTTCTCATTTCGTGTTCAGCTTTGGCTCTGGCCTCCACCTCTGTTCTGGCCCTCTCCTGAGCCTCAGCTTTACTTTTTGCCTCGGCTTCCGCTCTCGCTTGAGCTTTTGCTCTTTCCTGTACTTCGGTTACCGCCTTCCCCTCAGCTCTTCTTCTTGCCTTAACTTCGGCCTTTAACTTTTCTTCTACCCCTTTTCTTGACTTAATCTCAACCTCAAGTTTCCTTTCCATCTGGGCTATTTTCTCAGTGTAGGCTTTAACTTTCTCTTCAGCCTCAGATCTTGTCTCTCTTTCAATCCTTGTTCTCTCCTCAGCTTCGGCCCTGGCTTTTTCCTCGGCTTCAGTTCTGGCCTGCAATTCTCCATAGGCCCTCGCTTTCTCTTCAAGTTCGGTTTTCATTTGGTGTTCAGCTTTGGCTCTGGCCTCCGCCTCTGATTTGGCCCTTGCCAGGGCTTCAGCTTTACTTTTTGCCTCCGCTTCCGCTCTCGCTTGAGCTTTTGCTCTTTCCTGTGCTTCGGTTGCCGCCTTCTCTTCAGTCTTAATTCTTGCTTTAACTTCAGCCTTTAACTTTTCTTCGGCCTCGATTCTTGCCTGAGTCTCCCTCTTTATTTCCTCCTGGGCTTTGGCTATAGCCTGGGGATAGCCCTCTCTTTCAGCTTTTGCCTTCTCTTTGGCTGCAGCCCTTGCTTCAGCTTTAGCTTTTCTCTTAGCCCTGATACTATTAATTTCCTTTAACTCGGTTTCAAGGCCGGCTCTTTTTTCAGCCTCAGCCTCCGTCTTTTCCTCAGCCTTAATTCTTGCTTTAACTTCGGCTTCTAACTTATTTTCTACCTCTGTTCTTGCCTGAGTTTCCTCGTTTAGTTTCCCTTCTGTTTCGGCTATTGTCTCAAAATAGGCATTTGCTTTCTCCAGAGCCTCAGATTTGGCTTTACTTTCGACTCTGGCTCTATCTTCTGCTTCAGTTTTGGCTTTTGCCTCTGCTTCCGCTCTCGCTTCAGCTTTTGTCCTCTCCTGCGCTTCAGTTGCCGCCTTCTCCTCAGCCCTGCTCCTTGCTTCAACTTCGGCTTTGAACTTTTCCTGGGCCTCGGTTCTTGCCTGAACCTCTGCTTTTAGTTTCTTTTCTGTCTCGGCCATTTTCTCGGCATAGGCTTTGTCTTTCTCCTCAGCCTGAGATTTTGCTTCTCTTTCAATCCTGGCTACCTCCTTGTCTTTAGCCTTAGCCGATTTTTGGGCTTCATCTTTGCCCTTTGCCTCCACTTCCGCTCTCGCTTCAGCTTTTGCCCTCTCTTGCGCTTCGGTTGCCGCCTTCTGTTCAGCCCTGCTTCTTGCTTCAATTTCGGCTTTTAACTTCTCTTCGGCCTCGGTTCTTGTCTGAAGTTCTGCTTTCAGTTTCCTTTCTGCCTCGGCTATTTTCTCAGCATAAGCTTTGTCTTTCTCCTCAGCTTTAGATTTCGCTTCTTTTTCAATTCTGGCCCGCTCTTCCTCTTTAGCCCTGGCCTTCTCCTGAGCTTCAGTTTTGCCTTTTACCTCTGCTACCGCTCTCGCCTCAGCTTTTTTCCTCTCTTGCGCTTCGGTTGCCGCCTTCTCCTCAGCCTCACTTCTTGCTTTAACTTCGGCTTTTAACTTTTCTTCGGCCTCGGTTCTTGCCTGAAGTTCTGCTTTCATTTTCCTTTCTGCTTTGGCCATTGCCTCAGCATAGGTCCCGGCTTTCTCCTCAGCTTTAAGTCTTGCTTGTATTGCAGTCTCGGCTGCCGCCTGGGCCCTTGCCCTCTCTCTCGTTTCATCCCTCAATCTTTTCTCCAATCTGGATATTACCTCGACATAAGCCCTTTTTTCAGCTTTTGCCCTGGCCTCCGGCTTCTCTCTGGCTTCAGCCCTGGCCCTTTCTTTAGCTTCAGCTTTGGCCTTTCTTTTCGCTTCCGCTTTCGCTCTTTTGTCAGCCCTGGCTTTTGCCCTTGCCTTTTGTTTATTTAAACAGGGAATTAACCGATGGTGAGGCCAGTGTTTTTCCCCGCATATGCTACATGTTGGTACGAATTTCTCACTCCCGGACGTGGTCGTCTTTTCGGTCATTTCCGCACCTCCTTCCCCATTTTACTTAACTTCCCTGTCATCTGTATTCACGCCACACTATCAAGTCCACTAATCGCGTTTTTCCGGCTGACCGTTCTATGCAGCGAATTAATAGCCCTGTTCCGGCCGATTACAGTTGCGTTTCAAGCCTGGTTTTCTCAAAGCCGAATGCATCCGTACATAACACAAAACATAATACATAACCGGTCTATTGCCAAGCGAAAAAATTTTTTAAAATAACACTCTCAATGTTTGGAAAATCTGTTCGAGGTTGGAATCCAATCCGGTCCATTGGTTACTCTGTTGATGCCGGAACTTTTTATAGAAATCAAATACTACATAACTGCAATAACTGTTATACTAAATATATGCGATAATAAGAAAACATTTTTTCCTGTATAAATCCAGGGGAGCTACCTATGAAAAGTGAAGTGAAGTTGAATCAGGCGAAATGGCTGGTTGAGCCGGGCTGTGTTGTTTTGGTGACGTCCGGCACAATGGAAAATCCGAATGTGATGACCTTTAGCTGGCAAACGCCCGTGAACAACTCCGACCCATGCCTGATACTGCTGGCCATAAGCCATGTCAGACACTCTTACGACTTGATAAAACAAAATCACGAGCTTGTCATCAACGTTCCGGGTGAAGAACTGCTCGAACAAACACACTTTGTCGGAACTGTCACCGGCAAGAACATCGACAAGTTCGAAGAGAGCGGATTGACACCGATTGCCGCCAGGGTAGTCGCCCCTCCGTTGATAGAGGAATGCGCCGCACATCTGGAATGCCGGGTTGTGGAGATTTTCAAAATGCAATCTCACGATTTGCTGATTTGTGAAGTTCTGCGGGCAGCAGCCGAGACAGAGCTTTTTGACGACAAATGGATTCCTGAAAAATTCCACAGCTTACATTACCTTTGCGGCACCTACTACGGCGTGATGGGTCGTACAATCCGGGCCCAAGGCAAGTAGAAAACACCAACGCAACCGACCATCATACTTAGTAACATATAAGATTTGCGGTACTTATTACACTTGACAAAGACGAAATACTGAAATACAATAATCCTGTTCAACCGGTTTTAGTAAACAAAAGATGAGGCATATCATGACAGAACATTTCAACCGTCGCAGCTTTTTGAAAAAATCTCTTATCACTTCGACAACCACCGCATTAGGTTTAAGCCTTGAAGAAAAAGCACTTTTGGCTCAGGAAGTGAAAAAATCTACTGTCCCGCAACAAGAAGGTTCTTCCAAAGGTATGCCGATGGGCAAAATCGGCAATATCAGGATTAGCAGGCTATTTGCAGGTGGCAATCTAATCAGCAGTTTTGCCCACAGCAGGGATTTGGTCTATGTTTCCTCACTATTAAGGAACTATTTCACCGACGACAAAGTGATGGAGACTCTTGAGATATGCGAAGAGACCGGAATAAACACCGCGATATTGAGACTTGATAATCACTGCATCGGCCTTCTTAAGAAATACCGGAACGAAAGAGGCGGCGGAATACAGTGGATTGCACAGATCAAAATAAAAGAAAAGGACCTGACTTCCGAGGCAAAAAAAGCTATCGACAACGGAGCCGTAGGCGCTTACGTTCACGGCGGTGTCGCGGACAGTTTTGTCAAGAAGGGGCAAGTCGAGCTTCTTGGAAAGGCAGTCGACTTTATTAAACAAAATAAAGTCATCGGTGGTGTTGCCGGCCACAGTGTAGAAGTACCCATTGCATGTGAGAAAGCCGGGATAAATCCAGATTTCTATATGAAGACTTTACACAGTCACAACTACTGGTCGGCGGAAAGAGAACCCGAGCACGATAATATCTGGTCCAAGACTCCTGAAAAAACCGCCGAATTTATGGAAAATGTCAAAAAGCCGTGGATCGCTTATAAGGTCATGGCTGCGGGAGCTATCCATCCCAGGGACGGCTTCAAATACGCCTACGAGAATGGCGCCGACTTTATCTGTGCCGGGATGTTCGACTTCCAGGTAAGAGAAGACGTGATCATTGCTAAAGATATTTTATCCGGGAAAATGGCCAGAAAGCGGCCGTGGAGAGGGTAAGAAAAACCTACAGCATCCAACAAAACTACTGCCACTGGAGTGATTCATTTAGTATACGAACGTGGTGCATCTCCTCTTTGATAATATCAGTGATTTTATCTTTGCCGGCGCCGGCAGAAACAAAATCCTTCAAACCTGTGTAGAAGACGATAGTATCCTTCTCCTTCTCAATAGCACATTTGAGAATGTCCTTTATGCTCTCTTTTCCGGTCAGTTCCACAGCCGGATTTATTCTATTACCGAATACAGCAAGGCCGGCCATAGATTGTGCATCAAAGATCACATCGCTCCCAGTTTCGAAGGTCCTCATTTCCGGGCCCTGTTCAGAAAGCTCCTTTCGCATGTTTGCGAAGACCTGCTCGTGTGCCAATTCCCACTCGGCCAATTTAGTAAACATGTTGTGAACGCGAGATTCATCAAATAATTCCGCCGCCCTTCGGTAAAATTTTGCACCGTTGCGCTCGATTTTTTCAGCTATTTCAAAAACTTCAAAAGCATTAAATTCTACAGCCATTTTTACTCCATTCAGTTCACTACCAATTTTTCTCAAACGGTCTTTCTTTGCTCGTATTTGACCATTAATATTATACCAGTACAACGACGTCTCGAATACTCACAAATAAACTATAAAGAGGAAATATCTTTATCTTTTCATAATTCCTTTTTCTCAGGCTTCAACAGGCCCTTTATTCTATCCGTAATTCCTTAAGTGGTACCGCACGCGCATTCTAAACCTGCATCGTAGCGCCGGCGTGAAAGCAACGTCGATCTTTGTCACGAGTTGGTTGTTACGCTGAGCCTTCAGTCCGGTTCAGTTCAACTCTTTGTCTTTCCAGTACTTCGTGCCGGCTATGGTGGCCTGGAGAGCGACACCGGCTTCGGTGAACTGGTATATTTCCATGCCGCTTGTGATGTCTCCAGCGACATTTGCAGAGGCGCCCGCGTCACCGGATTTGGCGGCAGCATCAGCATGGCCTCCGAATTCCCAGCCTTTGTCGACAAACGTGTTAAGCGCATTCTGGTTTTTGAAGATGATTACGGCCCTGAAGTCCTTGACCCCGAGACCAATTCCAACACCGAGCATGGCCATTTTCATATACGTATCATCTCCGGTGCTGTTGTTGTGCACGACGCCATAGCCGTTTCCCGTGCTTGCCAGGAAAAGGTTGACATTGATGTTGCTAAAAGTTCCATAGCCGGCGGCATTTGCGATCTTTGCTTTCGTCTCAGGTTTCTTTTCGTACAATTCAGCCAGCATGTTGTCTTTCATGGTGAGGACATCGGCTCTTTTTTCGCCGGGCGTAGCCCCTCCGGGTCCTCTGCAGCCGGCGAGGATCGTGACAACCAGCGCCAACAGGACTAATGTTTTAGTGTTCATAGTTACTCCTTTCATTCATTCTTTCATTTTAAGTGTTTTCAGTTCTCAATTTTTCTCATATCATGTATCTCATATTCCTTAATTTCTTGCTCGTCTTACTACGTCACTGGACAAACTTCCTTTCATCTGAACTTTTAGGTCTCCATTTTTTGATATTTCGTTTCATTCGTCAACATAAAGTACTATCAGGTAGTTTCTGACTTTCGAAAAATGACCGAGTCATCCAGACTGCGCAGATGCAGATCCCGTTGAGGAAAGGCAATCTCGATTTTCGCTTCCCGGAAACTCCTTTCAATCTCCTGATTAAGTTCACTTTTTACCTTCAACCTGTACTCGGCATCCAAAACCCAGACGCGAAGCTCGAAATCGAGGGTGCTTTCCCCGAAATCGAGAAACAGTACCTGTGGCTCGGGCGTTTTAGTTATCTTCGAGTTTGTATTTGCACACGCCATCAGCGTTTCCATCACCAGAGGAATATCGGAACCGTATGCTACACCCACCGGAATAGCAATCCTGACCCGTCGATTACTAAGTGTCCAGTTGGTGACCTGACCTGTGACCAGATCGGCATTGGGAATGATCACATCCGCCTGTTCGAATGTCTGGATAGTTGTTGAGCGAAGGCCAATCTTTTTGATTTCAGCCCACTTACCGGCAAGTTCAATAATGTCACCCACCCTGACAGGTCGCTCAAATAACAGAATGAGGCCGCAGACAAAATTGTTCACAATGCTTTGCAGGCCAAAGCCAATGCCGATACCAAAGGCACTCACCAGGATCGTGAGTTTTGTGACATCGAATCCTAATACCGAAAGTGCAAATAAAAAACCTATAAATATAACGATATAATGAATCAATTTTGCAATTGAATGTCGTACACCCCTTTGTACCTGACGCTTGATAATCACTTCCGCCATGAGTAGTTTCTGGACAATCCAGGATGCGAGAAACGATCCATAAAGGACGCCTGCTGAAGTAAGAATCAAGCCTACACTAATCCGCTGTGATCCCAGGTTGAATCCAAGTGCCAACAAACTTTTCGTCGCCCCTCCCATAGTACCGTAAATTCCCCATATAGTAAGAACAGCAGGCAGCAAAACCAGCCCCCATAAAGCCATGTTAATGAAGCGCGACACCCGGCGTATGACGGCACCGGTATCATCGCCATAAAGAATTGTTGCTCGACGGAGAACAGAGGTGCCAAACAGCCATTCCACACCCCCCTTAATTATGTACATGAACAACATAAAGGCAAATATCATTGCTATCGTACGTATTAAAGATACGAATAGAAACCCGGCGAGTGCCTCTTTACCCCAAAGCTCGGCAGTCATAATAACAGCAAAAAACAAAGCACCTAAACGAAGCGACCATTTATAAAAATCCGAGTCTTTACGACGAACGCTTTCTCCGGCCCACCGCAAACAGAAGATTAAACCGAGAAGTGCTGCTAAAAAAATGTATAGCCGGAAAAGCGGAAGCGGAAAGTTGAGCACATCCATGAGTCTGGATGCAATAAAAAAGATAATTACTCCATAAACAAACCGCCTTTTCCAGGATGATTCAACAATTACACCAGAAAGTCGGGCAAAGAAGACCCCGACAACAATCACATTTGCCAGTTTCCATACAGCCGGAGCACTCTGATATTCATAAATCAAAAACGCCACTATTGGAACTAAAAAGAATCCTGCCGAAAAAGGTCGTGCGGCAAGAAAACGCCAGCGCTCTGATTCATTTAACATACGTCGGTTTCGGTAGAGGGCGACGCCCACAAACAGAGAAAGCAAAACCAGAATAACGATGATCCATCCCTGCCGAGCAAAGAACCGGCTGTCGGGCCATGAGATCTCGGACAAGCCTTTTTGTGCCGCGTACCACAGGTCGGCGCTTTTGAATTGAGAAAAATAAGCTGAGGAGAGCATCGGAGGAGATGTATCAATCAGGGCGACTCGCCACTCTTCCACGAATTGACTGTCTAATTCAGCGATAAGAGTGTGGATTCTGGCCTGGATATTACCGGCTTTCTCCTGAACCTTTAGCATCGCCTCCAGCTCTGTACGGATGAGATTGTGGGCCTTTTCGATAATATCATCGGCCTTTGCAAAGGTCGGTTTGAGCTGATCGAGATCTCCGTCTTTTTGCAGTGAAGATTGCCATTGGCTCCAGAGTTTCTTCTCCTTCAGCCACTCAGTTCTCCATTTCCCAAGCTGACGAATCGCGTCGCTAAGGGGCTTACTGATTTCTTCGAACAATTCATTCTTTTGCCTGATTACCTCCCTGAGTTCCACAAGTTTATTGTATTCATACTCCTGTGAATCCTTTAATTTTTCTAATTGATCGGCGGGATCTTTCAGGTCTTCCTCTATCTTTGCATGGCTACTCTCAATTTCAGAGATATCCAGCAAACCGGCAATCCCGTTTTCAAGTGTCACCAAACGGCCGGGCAATTTACTCGCCAAGGGTATAATATCGGCCAGGTCCGGTTCTTCCGTGGGTGCTTGTCCTTCAGGACCGGACGTTTGATTATCTTTGGATTGCACGCCGGCTTCAGTGGCCTTCGTCCCGGCTGCCACCGCACTCGTCGTGGAAATCACAGGCACGCCGATGACGAAAACCGTGACAATCATCATGTAAGAAATTTTCACCATTATTCTGGACCTCATTATTTTCTCTTATTTCTGCAGGAGGCGGTTCGCGATGCCAACCGCCCACTGCGAAACCTTTCAAAAACTACTTCACTAACTCGATCTCACCCGGCCGCCAGGTCTGATCGATCCATGGCTTGAGCGGGGAGTACATGCGAAGAACGACGAACCAGCTCTTGCCGGGAATCGTCTCGATCCAGTTGTTCTCGTATCCCTTCGGCGCCTTGGGGCCGAAGTAGATCGTGTAAGAGCCATCCCTGTTCTTCTTCACCCCTTCGGTATTGCTGCCAACGGTCGGGTACTTCTGGTTGCTCTGGAGCATGGAGCGGGTCTGCGTATCATAAACCGTCACTGCCCAGAAGTTTGCGACGGGCGGATTGGCGGGCAGGTCGAGCTTGTAGGTCTTGGCGCCGTCGAAGGGCTGCCTGCGAGAATCGAGGTACGCGATAGCGTAGTCTGATCCCTTGCCCAGCCTCGGGGCTGCCATGACGGGAGTGACCGCGGTGTAGGGATAGTGGAACATCACGCGTGCGTCGGTATTCATGGTCATGCCGTCTTCGCCGTTGAAGAAGACATTACGGCCAGTGTAGGCCATGAGCCACGTGCTGTCCGTATCCGGGTAGACCCGCACACCTTTCATGTTCTTCTCGTAGCGCGGATACCACACGATGGAGCGTGCGGCGGCGTTGGCGAACGCGACGCCGTCGGCCAGGAGCTTCTTCATGCGCTCGTCTGGATCGAACTTCCTGCCCTTCCGGATGCCGATCGACGCGAAGAGCCCGCGGGTTTCGGCATCGAATGCAGGTGGTTCCCATTGGCCGTATGGATCATTGAGGATGGCGGCCGTAAGCAACCAGGTATAGGTCTTGTAGCCGCTGAAATTGGCCTTGGGATCGGCTTGCGCATCCAACACAATGTCTTTTGTCGGAGTTGATGCGCAGCCTGAAAGCAACATAACAACAGAGGCAATGAGCAACATGTAACTTTTGTTCATAGTCACGTTCTCCTTCATTAGAATTAGTAATCTAAAACATTGTTCTCTAATGATATATAAGGGAAGATTAGCAATACACGTGTAGATTAATCAGGCGGTATTATTTGTAAATCAGGGAAGTGCCTGTTTTTGTTATGGGGGAATCCCCCATATTAAATGCGGGATTTAGAGTTGCAGATTGAATGGTCGCACTAATTAGTCATTCTAATCAGTATTTTGCATATACACTCTACTGAAACACTCATGCACATTTGAATATTGAAATCTCATCGAGATTGTAACAATTTGCCGACTGCCCCAGATTTCACTCCTTATCTTTATCTTCCTTAGGCTTGAACAGACCTTTTATTCCATCCGTGATTCCTTTGGTAGCATCCCCCGCACCTTTAATGACACTTCCACCAACGTCTTTTCCGGCTTCGAGGACAGACGACGACAAAGCTCCGAGCTTACCGAGCTGCGAGGTTAGAGAACCGAGCATATCATCCGGCAGAATCCCGGCCCCCTGCTCGGCAATTCCTCCTGCGATGGCTAACAAGATCTTGCTGATCAAGGCACCCGTATCGATATCATTTTCACCACCCAAATCTGTCATTTCGATAGGGGCCAGCTTCAACGTGAGAGTGTCAACTTTACCGGGGATAGGCAACAACTTCACTTTGACCCGGGTATTGGTGATTTGGAGGGTATCTATATGGAGCTTTTTGCCGGCCGGTTCAGACGGTTCATTGGGCTCATCATCCTTAGCCGGAAGCGACTTGATGATATCCTGAATATTATTACTCGTGATGCCTCTCTGCTCCAGAACGACATTCATGCCATCCAATTTTATTTCCTTTATATTAACAATATCTGTCAGCAAGGAACCTGTCTCGACCGCTATTTTCGCACCACCTAATTCGAGAAGCTTCTCATGTTTGTAGCCCGGTGGATTATCAATCACAAGATTTTTAAAGCCAATCTTACCGCCCAGAATGGATAGGTTCACGCTGTCCACCGCCACCGGAACCTGCAAGGTCTTGGTCCCCGCTGATTCAATAGCCATTTTCACGGCACTATCGGCGAATAAATTAACTGCTATCACGATAACAAGAAGCAGAACCACAATTACCGACAAAACAATATACAGGATTTTAAGCGACTTTTTCATTTGACCGCCCTTCCCAAAATTACATTCGGACTTTCAACTCCATGACACCGTCATCTTTAAACAGCATGAATACAGACGCGACTAAAAACTGACACCTAAACCGAATAAATATTTTGTATCCGTCGAACCGGCACCGACAGCGGGAGTCGCATCATAATTTAGAATGGCCTTGAAATTTACAAACATCTTCTCAGTAAAGTAAGCACGAACTTCACCCGTCGTTGTGAGATAATAATCAGAGAACTTCTCCAGACTCGGATAGTAGGTAAGGTCATGCATTAACTTTACGTTCTTTGTCAGCTTCATATCGAAATTGTAGCCGAGCTGAGCGGATAACTTGGTGTCGCTGCCCGTCTGGTCCTCGTACTTCTCGTAAACAGAGGCCAAACCGCCTTCTGTCGAGAAATTCATATTCTCCGATTCAATCCACTGATATCCGGCGCCGCCGCCGACTATGACTCTTCGGTCAAGCTCGGCAATCTTATCGGTTTCATAGCGGCCGTCAAGATAACCGAAGAACTTCTTCGAGAAAAAGTAATCATACTTGGCCTTGATGCGCCACCAGTCTTCTGTCTTCTTGTCTTCGCCTGTGTCCGGGTCCTCCTGCTCACCTCTGGCATAATCCATACCTAACGTTGTACGGTCTTTTTCGGTTCTCTTGCTGAGATTAGCGCTGGCACTGATGGTCTCAGTCTTTGTATTACCATGTGTAGAAGTAAAACCGGCCGAGACATTACCTGTCCACTTTGGCACCGGTTTAGGCGGTGGATTTATCGAAGCGATAGCAGCAACGTCAAAATCCTGTGCCTTTAAGGTCTCAGTACCTTCAACGGCAAACTTGCCGGCTTTCGAGCTTACAATTTTCTGGACGAGAATATTGCCGTCTTTAAGGTGAATTGTAATTGGCTCATCAGTGCTGAACGTCTGAATTTTGGACATCTCAACAGTTACCTTGCCGGCCAAATCCGACGTCAAAACAAGTTTGCCCTCAACCGCATGGTCAATCTTGCCGGTAATACGGTCTCCATTTGTAAATACGATTTCATCCGCATTTATTGCCCCGGCAAACACACAAATACAGAGCAATGAAATTAACAAGTACCCACGCATTATGCTCTCCTTTCAAAATAAATTATCAGGGACTACTTAAGACATTCGCTATTACATACATCAAGATAAAACGATTTGCATCATTTACACACCTCCTGTTATGTCAGAAACGACAAACAGTATATCATCTTTATAATTATGCGCACTTAAGGCTGATTAGCAAGGGAAAATGGGGTAAAGAGCGTTTTTTTAAGAAAAGAGTGCGTGTTTTGGACTCAAGATGACATTTTCAGCATTTTTTTTCAATGTCGTCGTGTTCAGGCAACATCCTTCCGATCTATCATGCCAGCAAGTGGATGTAGACTATTAATATCATTATCAGAAACAATTCATCCTATAGCTCAAACTTCCTGCCATCAACAAGCTGCTGCACCATTGTTTCCAGGGCCTCGATTCTTTGCTTTAACGATTCGTTTTCGGCCTTAAGCTCATCTATCACGACATCGAAATCAACGGCATTTATAGTCTCGATTTCCTCCCGTATCGGTTTCAGAACAAACGTATACACTTTGGAAGTCCTCAAGTTCTCCAGATACAATCCCGCTTCGTCCTCGAACATCCTCCACAATCTTTGGCCATCCTTTCGGAAAAAGATATCTCCGGTATCATAGGCATGGGCCTGGACAGTTCCTTCAACATCCAGCTTATATGAAGGATTCGTCGTCCCGATGCCGACATTGCCCGCCGGTGTCACGGTCATTCGCGTCAAGGTTGAACCCGGTGATGTATAGGTCCCCAAAAATATATTTCCTCCTGCATAGTTCGTAAGCACCACGTTATTCAAATCGTTCAGATACAAAAGGCGCCGATTCTGCAAATTACTGTCCACTGAAAACAGACCATAACCATTGTCTAACAAAATGGAGCCCCTACTTACATGCAGCCTGGCTTTAGGATCTGTCGTGCCTATGCCAACATATCCGGTTCCGTCTTCAATGAGCATAGAAATGCCGGCTGTATTATCTTTGAAAAGCAAATCATCAGAATTCGCCTGCACTCCTATAAACCAGTTTTCAGCCCCGTTATTCTCATAAACTATTCCGCTCCAAATCGAGTTTAACGACCTGTCGATTTCTATGCCGCCCCCGCTATTTGAATGATAGATATCCAGATTTCTGTCCGGAATCGAGGTGCCCAGGCCCACCTCGCCGTTGCCTTCGAACCTTACCCTTTCTTTGAAATTCGCGCTGCCGCCGAAGCCAAAGGCGATATCGTCGTTTGATCCTGCTGCATGGATTTGCAGCAGGCCCGGCTGAATCCCGAATCCGTAATGGTCGCCGGACTGGCCGTAAAGCGATATCTTGTCGCCGTGCGTATCAGGAAAAGTGAGGGGAAATCCCGGCGTCGTCGTTCCAATACCTACGTTACCGGATAATTCTCTAATTGAGAGAGCATCGTTAGCAGCATAGGCGCCGAACTTCATACCAAAGCCGTATTCTCCCCTTACGTATTGGTGGACGGAACCGACGTATACATTCGCCTGCTCGCCGTGTGAATCAAAACTGTCGACGCCTTTGACAATAATGTCTCCATGGTCGACTTCCAACTTACCGCTCGGATTCTTAGTGCCAATGCCTACGTTGCCGTTTTCGTTTTCAATGAGCATAGAAACTCCCGCGGTGTCACTTTTAAAAAGCAGGTTATTGGAATCGGGCTCCATTCCAATAAACCATTTCTCCTCAGCGTCATTTTCATAAACCAGGCCGCTCCAGATATCGCTGCCGGACCTGTCAATTTCTATGCCACCTCCGGTGTTTGAATGACGGATATCCAGGTTTCTGTCCGGTGTCTTTGTACCTATTCCGACGTTTCCCGAACTTTCGACAAATATACCTCTTGTTTGCAGTGCATAAGGCGTCGGCGTCACTTCCTGCCGTGGATATAAAACAGTGTATGCATGATTTACATCTCCCGGCCGGACCCCAATCTCCAGCCAGACAGAATTGCCGTCAAACACATCGCTGCCAAAATCCAGTTCCACAGTAAAATAGCCGTCGATAACATCAACATCGGGCTTGTTGACATCACCGCCCAGTTGGATGCCATCTTCATCCTCAGCGTTATAGAGCTTAAACTGCAAATCATAGAGACCGTCCGCCGGCTCATTGGCGTCGATAAGACGCCCCTGGTAAGTAAACGCCGTTCCCATCGGCACTGCAACAGCAACCTCAAACGGAAAAAATATCAAACACAAAACCGGGATAATAACTGAGAAAATTATGTGTGATTTCATTGCCTTATCCTTTCAAAAACATTTCCCTGCAAAAGCAGGCGACTGATTTTTCAAAGCGCAGACTATGAACACCGCCTTCTTCTCTAAAATATCGGAGATTTGAGCAAACAGGATTGGATTTTTCCATTACCTTCTGCCTCCGTCAAAGATATTTAATATTCTATAATTGTAAGCTTTTGGGGGTGGAAAATCAATAAAATTCGTCTAAATTCCATATTCGAAGTGCGATTCTACGCTCAAATCGACATTCGGCAAATGCATCACTTCGGCGTTAGAGCCCAAGCAAGATGAATGTAACAGCGATTGAGTTAAACAAGGCATGGATAAAGATGGATCGAAACAAAGAGCCGCTTTTCTCATACGCGTAGCCCATGCATACACCTAAGAGAAATAGTGCCGGCCAATGTGGTACGTTTCCATGCACCATTGAGAACAATCCGGCGCTTATGAAGACAGGCAGCCAGACCCGGCTTCGATTTCCAAGTTTCGAATCTCGACTTTCAAAAAATGAGCGTATCACTGTTTGAAAAAGGCCTCGAAATATCATCTCTTCAATCACGGGCGCTATCACTACAGCAACAACAAAAACAGATATTTGAAGCTGCCATCTTGGATAGGCCGTTATTATTTCCAGCTGTTCATGTTTTGATATTTCGTATTCCGGGCCAAAGAAAAGTCTGCCTATGAACATTATTAGTGTCATTGCTGCAAAGATAAGCGGCAGAACAGAGAGAAGATATAAAAAAGCAGCAGCAAAATCTTTTGGGATTGACCTCATATTCAAACCGAATCCCTTCAACCTCCGCGCGAAACTGGCCCTTACCAGGAAAACTATAACAACCATCACTACTATCGCGCCGACGCAGTAGATAAGATTGTTCAGGAAAGCTTTCTGCCAGTCCTGCAAATCCGCCGCAAGTTTTTCTGTAATCAGCATTGCAAGGGGAATTGGTACAAATAATATGAACGGCGGTATAATGCAAAGATATGGACGCATATTATTTCGTCGCGGCCTCGAATCGGCCAGGGCATTTCGGCCCAGAGATGTCGTAAGCAACCAGCGCCCGAACAAAAACAGCCCCGGCAGGCAAATAAGAACCATGATAATCTCAGAAGTTTTCATTGATATATATATCGCAATCTTGAAAATGAAGCTATCTTGTAATATATTAGTTCCATCTGGGATTCTTTATTGCGAAGTATTGCAAAACAGAGGCCCCTTTTCAAGGAAAATAGATTATGGATATATTTCACATCGAAGGACCGGTCCGGCTTTCCGGCAGCGTGAAGATAAACGGCTCAAAGAATGCATCCCTGCCGATTATGGCGGCATCCTTATTAGCTAAGGGAAAATCAGTTATTTCATCGGTGCCGTACCTTTCCGATATTTCCGTATGCGGGGAATTGCTCAGCCAGTTAGGCTGCAAGATTAGTAGAAGCTCAAACGGGGATTTATGCATAGATTCTACAGTGATTGATAATCCGGTCGGCGAGTATGAAATCGTCTGCAGGATGCGGGCCAGCATTTGCATCCTCGGCCCCCTGCTTGCCCGCTGCGGCAGAGCCGAGGTGTCGATGCCCGGCGGCTGCGCAATCGGTGACAGGCCAATTGATATCCACATACGGGGCCTGCGCGAGCTTGGCGCAAAAATCCATCTCAGGAACGGTTATGTCATCGCTGAGGCACCGAAGGGTTTGAGAGGCAAAGAGATTTTTCTGGGCGGAGCATTTGGCTCGACCGTGCTGGGTACTGCAAATGTGCTAATGGCCGCAACACTGGCAAAGGGCAAAACCGTTATCGAGTCGGCCGCCTGCGAGCCGGAAATAGCCGACCTGGCAAACTGCCTGAACAAGATGGGCGCGAAGATAACGGGAATCGGCTCACCCCGGCTGAAGGTGGAAGGTGTGCGAGAGTTGAAGCCCGCCGAATACAAGGTTATACCGGATAGAATCGAGGCCGGTACCTTTATGGCCGCCGCCGCCATAACGGCCGGAGAGCTGCACCTGCAAAACTGCCGTCTCGATGATATGATGGCGGTCGTCGACAAGCTGAGAAATATCGGCATAACAATTGACGCCGAAGGCGATGGTTGTGTTGTTACCCGCAGCAAGCCTATAAAAACCGCCGACATTACGACCCAGCCATATCCGGGCTTTCCCACCGATTTGCAGGCACAGTTGATGGCCCTACTTTCACTGGCCGATGGCAACAGCGTCATAATTGAAAAGATATTTCCCGACAGATTCATGCACGTGGCCGAATTAAATCGAATGGCGGCAAACTTGCGCAAGGAAGGCCCTGCCGTTATTGTTGCCGGCGTCAAAAAACTAATAGCGGCTCCGGTAATGGCTTCGGACCTTCGGGCCTCAGCGGCACTTGTTCTTGCCGGAATGGCCGCCGAAGGCACTACTATTGTCAGCAGAGTCTACCACATCGACCGAGGCTATGAAAAAATCGAGGAAAGATTAAATCCCGTCGGTGCAGACATTCTCCGCGAAAATATCTGAACGAATCACTTTAAAAAAAATATTCTCCTTTTGAAAAATCGAGAATAAGAGAGGAAACAGGTGACTATAAAGGTGCTGTCTTACATACTCCCTCCCCGCTCAGGATTTTATTGTATCATTGGATTGCTAACCACTATTTGCCTTTTCTCTGTTTCACATGCCGCGGGTCAAAAGACAAAACCACCGTGGGAAGGTCAGTACAAAATCAAGCCACATGAAAGGGAGCGACTTACAGCCGCTGACGTTGTAGGGCCCGATGGCCTTGTATACCCCAATTGGACTAAATGTGGCATTCAGGGCGGCATACCTTCATTAAAAGCCTTCACTACTATCGAACAATTCGGCGGCAAGGCTAACGACAATCTCGATGATTCAATCGCCCTTGACCGCGCCTGCCGGGCAGCCGGTAAGAATGGCGGCGGTGCCATTGTGCTCGATGAGGGAACATATTATCTGGACCGGCCGGTGACAGTCCGCGACGATAATGTAGTGATTCGAGGCAAGGGCAGGAACAAGACTAAATTGATTTTCCGCTATTCGATACCTGAAAATGGTGTCGGCTTTTTTACACCTGCACCGGGAAGCCGTGTGGGAAAAGAAATCCGCATCGAGATACACTGCCGGCCTGCTGGCCTTATGAAAATGACAATCATGGCCGACGATGTCGTGATTAAGAGATGGGATCGCAGTAAACATTCAGGTAACAGTTTCGCCTGTGTAACAACCGGCCGGGAAATAATCGGTAAGCTTGCAAATGGCCCCCATACCCTCAAAGGCATCGCAGAATATAAGAACGGAACGAAACTTACAGGCCGGATTGAAGTTATCCTGGATTCTTCTTTTATCAACCGCCGCTCTGTCCCGAGTAATCTGGCCGCTATCACATTCCAGGGACAAGGTCAGATCGGCAGGAAAATCAAACTGGCAAAAGACGGCAAACGCGGCGACCTGACACTTAAACTCCAAAATGTTCAGGGACTGAAGCCCGGTGATTGCCTTTACATTGAAGCCCCGGCTACAACCCGCTGGAACAAACTCACTAAAAACGCCTGCAAGTGGGGGCTGTATCGCTGCTATGAGGTAACCATCAAAAATATCAAAGGCAACACCATCACCATCAACCAGCCTCTTCGCATCGAGTTTCCGATGGTTGACGGTGCCTTCGTGCGAAAAATCGTACCTATCCGGAAATGCGGGATTGAAGACTTATACATTGAGCAGAAACACAATCTGTGGATTAGCAGCGTGGTGTTCCACAATGGCTGGAACTGCTGGGCGAAGGGCGTGAAGGTAAAGATGTGCGGCCGCTTCCCCGTCTATGGTCAGATGGCTAAGTGGTGTGAGATTCGCGACTGCATTTTCGACGATGCATGGTTCAAGGGTGGAGGCGGCACCGCATATACAGGCTGGGACCGATGCTGGGATTGCCTTATTGAAAACATCGAGACGTTTAAGATGCGCCATGCACCTCTGTTCCAGTGGGCCGCAAGCGGAAATGTCATTCGAAAAAGCATCTTTCACGAAAGCGACGGACAGTGGCACGCAGGATGGACGAATGAGAATCTCATCGAGCAGTGTGTCATCAAATCGGTGACCGGTCACGGCGGATACGGTTTTGGAATGTGGGCCTCGCCGCCGGAAGACACGGCTCACGGGCCCAACGGTCCGCGAAATGTTGTTTACAACTGTGACGTCAGCTCAGTAAAGACCGGCCTTTGGATGGGCGGCATGAATGAAAACTGGCTGATTCTTCACAACCGCTTTACGGTTCAAACAGGCAACGGCGTACTCGCAAAAACCACAAGTTTCGACCATATCATCAAGGATAATGTGTTCATACTCAAAGATAAATCGAAACCCATGGTTGTTCTGTCCTCGACGGATTGCATCGGTGTTGAGATAACCGGCAACCGCTTATACGGCGGTAATGCAAAAATCACCGCCGGTAGTGGCAAACCAGTATTACTTGAGGACAACCGTGCCCTGCCGCTTGCTGACGCACCGAGACCAAAGCCCCAGGTACCATCAATCTACGAATGGCAAATCGCACAGCAGGGAAAGTAGAAGAACAGCCAATACGAAAGAACAAACAGCTATTCGCTTATAAGCTCAATCCTGGCCCAGTAGGCTGCCTCAAACTTCCAATCACTGGCTTTATTCACAAGCTCCAGTTTGATTTCTTTGCCGGCATATCTCGTGAGAGGCAGATCGATCTCAATCCATCCGCTCTCAGCCGTTTCCCCACCCACTGATTTCTTCAGCAGCTCTTTTCCGTCGGCTTTTACAAGCAGTGTCCAGTCGCCTTCCGGATGATGGCCGACAACCAACTGAAGTGTTGTCTTTTTGCCGGCAGGAATTTTAACCTTCTTTGAAAGAACGCAACCGACGGTACGGCTCAAAGGATGTGTCAGGAGGACATTCTTTTTGCCACCCCACTCGGCTCGAAGCCCCGGATTCATATCCCCACCGCACTTTGCCACCTTCCAGCCGGGCGCGAACTTTGAGATGGCCTTGGATAAATCCTTTCCGGCGGTGGCTGTAATCTTGGCCATTTCTTCTTCTGTGAAGCGGCTGTTGGCGATGGGGCCGGGTTCCCAGGACTTTTCTAATTTGGTAGGCTTGGGTTTTTGCACGGGAATAACGAAGACATCCCCACCTTCGTCATCTTTTTCGATGCTACCACCGGCTCTGATGACGGACTGGCGGACGAGTTTTTCACACACGCTTATCAAAGTGGGGAAATTGTACGGCGTGTGGCTAAACTTGCCTTCGGGATTCAGGGCGGATTTGAACTTATCCGGTAATTTTTCAAAGCCAATTGTCGTAAAGAGTACACCGCCGGAATTCGACGGGTTGCAGTCCGAATCCTGCCCACAGCGTGTTGAAATTATGATAGTCTTATCGAGGTCGCCCTTGCCATAGAGCAGGCCCATCACGATATATGCGCCGTTGAGTTTTGCGTCGATACTGCCGGCGTCTACTCCGCCCGGTCGACCGCATATGCTATGGGTGTATTTGGGATCCTTGTGGTACTTTTCTTCCACAAGCTCCCAGGTCTTCTGCCAGTCGTCGGGATTCTGTTTGTACCACTTGAGGAGGTCTCTGATGCATTCTGCGTACTGACTTTTTTTGGGGATACATTTAAGGCCGGCCCGGACAATCTTTACAATGTCATCCTCGAAGAAGGCCTCGGCATACATTCCACCGACAAACTGGCCGCCGTAAAGGCCGTCACCATAATTCATCAGGCGTCCGAACGTTTCGCCGAGATCAATAACCACGTTGGGCAGACCGGGTGCAATCAGGCCGGCAAAATCGGCTTCAATCTGATAGTCAATGTCATCGGCATGTTTGTTAAATTCGGGATGGCCCGAATCCGGCGGGGCAATGCCACTTCGAAGAAGTGTCCGGCCTGCGTTGTTTGCGTGCCAAAGAGAATAGCGACTGTTGGCAAAATCAATCCCGGCCTGGCGTATAGGGACGTCCATGCCATATAACTCCAGCGTCCGCAGAAAGGTCATCTCAACATAAATATCGTCCTGACCGAACTGATTTATCATGTTGGGCTGCCATTTCGGTATCTTGTCCTCCGGTATGATTCGACCGGTGTAACGGAACTCGGTGGGGCCTCCCCAGCCGACACCGGCCATCTGGCCGATCCAGCCGGCCTTCATCTTGTCAACATACTCTTTCACCGCCAGGCGCCGAAACTTCGGGGCCCCCTGTACCTCCGAAATGTCACCCATTAAAACAAAACCTACTACCGCCACTATTACAATTAACCTGCGCATAATCCTGCTCCTTTCTAATAATGGATATGTGTTTATCTCTTTATATAATCCTATAGTGCCATCTCCACTTTTGACAGCGTCAATCAAACAATGCCCACCTCCCGAAGGAGCTTAAAAGTCCTTATAGCACCAAGTGTGCCCGACTTCCGAAATCGCTCATATTATAGCTCAATCCAGATGAGAATCAAGAATTTAACTTTGTTATCCGCAAATACTTTCAATCACGAAATTCCAA